>Ga0209637_1000538_pt1 | contig 11289 bp, 6 predicted proteins | sample OlaalgELextract3_2_FD_187379 | JGI IMG/M metagenome (GOLD analysis project Ga0209637, IMG submission 187379) | Olavius algarvensis symbiont microbial communities from Tuscany, Italy - Type G ELBA extract 3 (SPAdes) (version 2) | ecosystem: Host-associated > Annelida > Digestive system >... | reverse complement strand
GGAACAATTTTGCTATAGAAAAATATTTCATAGTATATACTTTCCAGGTGGACCAAAAAATATATATGCAATTCTGCGCCGGAGTGTCCCTTTAAAGTAAAAATGTTTTATTTTTATCAGAACCAGTCTAGCCACTGCAGCAATATACAATAGAGTGAGCCACCTATCCTGTAATATATAACAAAACCCAACGCCATCCTGTCAGCCAAGAGGCTGGTGGCTATGTTAACTGGTTTTAGTGGGAGATCCACAGTCAGTTTAGGGAGAGGCAGAGGCATTGACCAGCCATCCTCCTCTTTCTACTCTTACTCACCTGTCTTACCTGTCCACATGTCCCATAAAATACAGAGCTCCAGTGGGTCTGGGTTTTCTTGCATTTCACACTTTTTCAACTCAGATTTTTACTCTGTAACAGTTCGAAATTTATTAGAATGTGAATACATATGATGCCATGGCTGAGCATTGACAGTAGTGCTCACAAAACTGACTAATTTTACCAAGGCCGAAAAAGTAACAAAAGTTAGCCACCAGTGTAATAGCCATGTGACAGTGGTACCAGCTTAGTTACCAACACCATCATCACCATCATAATAATAATGTTGTCATCATACACACAGACTGGTCAAGTATTGATATTAATCGGCTTTGAACAGTGGTATTTGTTAATTTAGACCACCTCTATTTTATGGCTTGAACTTCGTTTTTGGCCACTAATGTAGTAGTAAAACGCAGAGCCAGAAACATGCAATGGCAGTATTGTCATAGTTTCATCAGTTGCTGGTAAATGGCAGTTCAGGGGATAAGTATCATCCCAGCTGGGATGTATTTCGCCCATGCAATGCCAAGTTGCGGCCAACCAGTGCTAGCACTGGTTGGTATATCCCAGCACTGCATCTCAGCTGTACTTTGAGCCCTGTTCGGTAATACAATGAATAATATGCGCATGTCTGTGAGTATGTTTTCAGAGGATACTAAGGTTAGCATGTTGTGTAATCTGCTACTGTCCTTAGATGCATGTATCTACTGTTGTGGCTGTGCTGACAGGCAGCTGAGCAGCACCTTGGTGGCATTGACTATCTCGTGCTAAACCACATTACAACGCCGTCACTTCGGCCGTGGCTGTCAACTGCTGAGAATATGACAGTCCTTGAGAAAGTGATGAATGTCAATTTTATGGCATACGTACGTTTGGCGTCCAGTGCCATGACACTGCTGCAGAGAAGTAACGGCAGTATTGTCGTTGTTTCATCAGTTGTAGGTAAATATCGATCAGCTACCTTAATGCTTACTCTCTCACATCTCACCAATCATGCATTGTCATTTCTGTTCCGGAACGTGTAGTTTCTATTTTGTCACACATCAGAACAGCAATGATACTGACACGCAGTATTGGTATATTAGTTCTGTCTGTCTGTCTGTCTGTCTGTTTGTCTGTCTGTCTGTCTGTCACACTGCAGTATTGTATTAAAATGGCTTAACACATCATCATACTTTCTTCAGCTTCTGATAGCCCAGTCATTCTAGTTTTCCAAATACTCAATGTGTTTGCGAACTTCTGATATGCGTCACCCCCTATGGGGGCTTTGAACACAGGTGGGGTCGATACATGATGTAGGGCCATAGTTACTATGAAGTGGTACTGGGAAAGCATATGTGCTGTATCGAACCGTGACATTTCCGACGATCTTAAGAGACCTTTGAAGGTCATTTCAGTACAGTTGTTACTTTGTCTGTGCAGCTGATGCGGGATCTGTTAGCGATAGCTAAGTTTTTTGTTCACTGACACTGTGCCCTTTTTTTGCTGGCATTATAACTGAACCAGTTATTGTGTCCGTATGAAAGTTAGTTTCAAAAGCATCTTCTTGTTTAAGTTAAAGATTTCAGTCTTTCATGTTTATTCTACAGTGTGTCCGAGAGAAAAACTGGAACCCTACATCTACTATGGTAAAACAGCTACATCTCAGTCAATTTAAACAAAATTTGCAGGAAATAATGCTGAATAATTTGACAATAACCATGCAAAATTTTGTCAGCAAATTTTGGAAATTGACAAAGTTATTCATTGTCGAATTTTTGGCAGTAAAAATCACAGTTTCCAATGTCATGTCCAAAAAAATGGAAACTTGATGACTGTGATGTTCTTGGTCAAATAGCTTCAGAGATTCAAACAAAAGTTTACCACAAAAATGTCATATTTATTGCAAACTAATGTGCTAATTACTGTAAAACTAGAAAGCTAGAAACTGCTGCAGTTGATGCCTTCACAACAGCATTTGTCCGAAGTATGTTATAATTGTTTTCCATACTAGCGTTTCCGTGGCCAGCAAAAATGCACACTGAGCGAATAGATGAATGAAGGTGTCTATTTTGGCTGTTGAAAGAACAAATAGTCTTATGAATAAAAATAAAATTGCTTTAAAATTCTTAATATATTTATATAAAGTTTGTAAGTGAAGTGTCTAAATTAACATGAAATTGTGTCTGTGATCGCATCCATTTTTGTCTGTCCATTGAATTTGTGTGAATTCATTCACTAGGCGTCAGCACCTGTTTGACATCAATTAACATCGATTTGTATTTTCTCTGATATCCTGATTGTTCCTGTTTCAGTTTTGCCGAAAATGTAATCATATAATCTGTTCATGGTAATGATTAGCTCTTGCAAGTTTCATCAAAATCTATGCCTAAGACAACACATTCCATTATGATAGCTCACACCAGGCAAAGTCCAGGTTTTGTTAGGAAACTCAGTAAGTTTTCTTGCCCCGTAGCCTTTCGCTGCCTTAATCATCATCATCATTTATTAATAATTACAATTTTATCTCGAAAGTACCATAATTTTTACATAATCATTATGACATAGTGTTGAGGAATTGCATAAGTACTGCAATGCTGGAAATTGCGGTTTTCAGTACCAATAATTCGACAATTAATAACTCCGTCAATTTTCAAAGTTTTCTGATTATTCAGTATTATTTCCTGCAAATTTTTAGTTGAGATTTAGCTACTTCATTGTGAAATGCGTAGGGTTGCAGTTTTTCCTTGGACGTATGGTGTCATTGTTACGTGTTGTAGCAATATTAAGTACTTCATTTTGACAACTCATAATAAACAACTATGATGATGATGATGATGATGAGCTAACTGGTGTCTTATGAAAACTGCTTTACAGGCAAAATAGCACAGCCATATCTACTTCCATATTCATCATCAAAGTTTGCACTTGACGGCTTTTTCTCAGGACTGCGACAAGAATTGTACATAGATGATATCGATGTTTCAATTACGATATGCTACATTGGCCTAACAGGTTAGTCGTTGTCACTGTTAGTTTATTAGGTTAGTGTTATTAGTTGCTGAAGACATTGCTGAAGTTTTATATACATGGATTGGAGCAAATTAACAGTACATATAGTGTGTACTTCAGATCAGAGTTTATGCTGCATAACTTTTTTTGAATCGTGTTACTTGTGATGCTGGATGCATAGATTTTTAAAAAAATCCCATCTGTTCACAGTTTTTACTTGTGCCACGTTTATGACCAACTCAGATCTGTCTTCCGATTCCAGTTAATGTCAGCACAACTCTTCTTCAGTGAACTACTGAACTTCCAATGATATCCCTATCAGTCTGCCTAATAATAATGTCTGTGCTGCGTAATATATACCTGCTTGTCTATGGTGTATTTCTAGTTTCTTTCTGGATTCTGCCAGTGATTTTTCATGGGTATACCATATGGCCAGAATAGTTGTCAAATCTTCATAGATTCAGCAGTATTTTCTTCTTGGTTTGGTGAAAGCTGTCATAGTTGCATAATTACTGTTTAAGCCTCTGGCAGCCGAGACTGCATGGTTGAGGGATTATGTTCTTGTGCTGGCTATTCATTCGTCATTCAGAAACTTATATAAACACGATAGTTCAAAAACGAGTGAACCAATTTTGATGCAAATTGGCACAAGTGGTTCACAGGGCAAGGACATGAAATGATAGTACAGCATAGTAGTGTTTAACGTCCCACTCGACACATTATCTAGGTCATTACAGGTCACATCAACCAACCAACAGCATCATAGCATGAAGAACAGTGGTTAGTCAACTGGGTCAAATAATCAACTTTGGGGGTCAGGAGGTCAAAGGTCAAGGTCATGCAACGTCGAAATAGGTCACAAAAATCCATTTCGGCGAGAGCTCTCAAGAACTAGCTGACAAATTTTTTTAACCAAACCTGTCAGGTACATATGCCCATGTGTTATGCCCATGTGTCACCACTACTTAGATGCAAAGGTCAAAGGTCAAGGTCACATGTGGCAAAGACAGATTTTGATGCCTGGTGGAGGCATCATTCTTGACCACCTTGGGTTGAGTAGCTTTTCTACACTGTGTACCCAAAAAAGGAAGCCACTTGATGTTTTATAATAACTTAGGCAAATGTGGACCGATTTTCAAAATTCTTGCACAGATTGATTCGTGAGAAAATTCTCTGTACATACTATAAAGATTTCCGCCTCACATACAATATGTTGCTACACTACCTTGTGAAATTCGAAAATCCAAAAATGGTACCGAATTTTCGCGTTGAACACGACAGTTAATATGTTTAGCTAAAATTTACTGAGATATGTAACCTGCCACAAAATTATTGCACTAATGATTTTACTTAAATATGTGTACAACACATGAAGTATAGCATAGAAAGAACGGAGATGGTGCAAAGATAATCATGGTGAAAAAAATCACCATGATGCAACAACGTTCAACTGTTGACAAACTTCAAAATGTTGGTCAGTCACTCAATGTCGGCAGTCTTGAGACAGTCTGTCTAACTACTGTCAAATGTTAAATCAAATGTTCAAAGTGTCCTCAGGAACACATCAACAGTTTGTTGAGAATGCTGTCAAAATCAGTAACGTTTTTGGATTTCCGACTTTCAGAAAGTAGTGTAGCAACATATTGCAGGTGAGATGGAAATTTCTGTCGTATTTACGTAGAGAATTTTCTTACAAGTCACCTTGTGAAAGAACTTTGAAAATCGGTCCACATTTGCCAAAGTTATTATCAAACAGCAAGTGGCTTACTTATTTGGGACACACTGTAGTCTGTAGTTACTAGCTGCCATTAAAGTCTGCAGTTGAGTAAAGTATATTTAATATACTGGTACTGATTTGCAGATACTGACAGTGGAGCAAAAGCGATGCAAGAATTTGGTGCAGAAAAAATACTCAATGCAGTTTCTGTATGTTCGCCAGAGGACGTTGCATATGCTATCATCAGAGGTGCTGCCCTAAGACAACGTTCAGTCTATTATCCATACTTCTATGCTAGAGTTGTTCCAGCTGCATATCAGTTTATACCTTCATTATTTGAAAAACATGCAGCTACATTATATGCACGTGATTAACATTCTTGTGTTTGTTGGAACTAATCTGTGTGTACTGTGTAAGCTTTAACTAGATGGTTGTGTGGTTTGAAAACGAAGGGTTTTGTATAGAGCTGAGACAAAGGCTGGTAGGTAGCATACAATCACTGTTGTAATAGTTTGAGATTGTGTCATGTTTTGAGAAAAGACAAGTGCTTCACGCTTGCTTTGCTTGTGTGATGTTTTCATAGTTTCACTATGATGGCCAGCATGCCTTACAGATGGAACATGTCCAGTATAATGCAGCGTGATGTGCAGATTCTATGCACAGTAGCGGAATGCTTTGCTGCATTGGCAGTAAGAAGTATGCTTGCTGCACGTGCACGCTGGCTAGCAGTTGTGTAGTTTAGCAGTATGGACTCGTGTTCTGCAACTTGATTTCTGAGGGAAACCATGCAGCATGTGCCACCATACACATACTGTTCACTGTTCAGTGTAGCCTTATGTCGTGCCAGTTTTGTGCCTTTAGCGGAACACACACAGCACTCGCGTTATTGTAGCAGACAAAACATTTCCATTCTGATGTGTTTTGACAAAGCATGGTCTGCTAGCACGCTGGTTGGCAGCATACTGTGGACAGCAGTGTACTTTTTCACATTTTTCTTGAATACCACACATCTCCAGGCATAACCAAGTATCTGATACTGCCCTACATATTTTCTGTAATTTTGGATATGTCTGGCACAGCTGTATGCTCTGCTGTTTTTGCAGTTTTTTGGAATGCTAATTAACTCATTCATGCTTTGTTACTTAACGTTAGGCTATTGCAGTGTAACTGTATTATTGATATAGAACTCGCCTAACAGGTTCGTAAATGCTTTACTAAAAGAATGCAGTTTCCACAATTTATGTTGTGATCACCGACTACATTTGTTGAAACTACAAAAATTTGAAATTCGGCAACTGCACTTTGCATGGTAATATTATTATTCAGACTGCTCCTAGGAATGTAGGAATGACATTTATTTCGGCAGAATGTTGTCTTTAATCAGTAGTAGTGCTCAGTTATGGTCTATCTTCATGAGGCATCGGTGCTATTAGTAAACACTTGCGTGGACAGTTTTCACTGCTGCTCAGTACTGCCTTAGGCAGTTAAGATTTATTTGATCAAGGAACTCCTGTGTGCTAAATTGATTTCAGTTACTTTGTCACTGTTTGACTGCTGACTGCTCTGATGTTAATTTTGTTATTGAGTTTCTATGCAGTAGTAATTTACACTTTTATGCTTCTGCCATGCCAGACTGGCCGGTACACGTATTATGTTCTTGGTTGTCCATTCGTCTATTACCAAACTTGTGAACACAGTATTTTGAAAAAATGCACTGATTGTGATACAAATTGACAAAAGGGCATGAAACAATCAACTTGTGGGTCAGAATATCATACGTCAAGGTCACGTGATGCCAAAATAGGTAACAAAAATCCATTTCAGCAAAATGTCTTGAGAACTATCGTGCAAATTTTAGCCAAACCTGGCAGCTACATGTTCATTGTGTTACAAGAGTTTGGATACAAAAGGTCAAAGGTCACAGGTCAAGCTCACAAGGCCATAGACAGATTTGGAGGCCTGGCACCATTCTCGACCGCCGTGGGTTGAGTAGCTTATTAGTTCTTGCTTGTTATTCTGTACTTTTACATATGAATTGGTAATAAATTAATACTAGTGCCCAGTTACACATATTGCTTGGAGTTCCATGTGCACAGTGGTGTTTTTACTTTTGTACTTCTGACATTATTTCATATTCTTTGCATCAACTCGTTGTACATTGCTTTGTAGTACAGTGTCTTTTAAACTAAAATCTACCAATTGCCTGTATTTATAGTGATTTTAATGAGTGGCTGTATTAATTTCAGAAACTGAAACTGCTTTTAATGCACATAAAGATGGTACCAGAGACCAATTTAAAGGCCTGTCGGCTGGCGTCATTCTCGATCCATTTGGATTGAATAGCTTTTCTAGTCTTTCTTACCTTCGAAGTAAACCCACCTATCTGTCTGACAATGCCCAGATGGATATGTGGAAAATTTAAAAAGTAAAGCAATATGTGTTAAATTAATGCATGCATTAAAAATTATCATCCTGCAGCCATAGTTGCCATGGTGACAAACGCTGTAATGAACACAACTGACCAAAAACGAAAATCTTATCAGGTATTGCTGCCGTGGCAACGTAACAATTAGAATGTTGGTCATTTTCTGTAAAGACATGTGCTATATGTAAAAAGCAAAAGTTTAAAACCCTATTGAAACAATAGGGCCCAGTTAAGCATGGTATTCTATGTACTATGCAATACTTCAGCATAACAAACAACTAACTAAGTTAAAGTGGTTATAAGTGATGAGTTCATTAGACAGTGCTGACAGTAACTTACTCATATGATTGGCAGTTGGTTGGATCAGCTGTAATAAATGAACTGGTATATGAAGTCATCTGTAATAATCACCAATCTGCACACAAGGCGACTGTCGGAGCAGTAGTCCGTCGTTTATTGCCAGTCATAAAAACAAGTCATTTGCAGGACGTAATTAGTTCAGCCACTTCAACAGTCAAGCCGCAGCACTCAATGCACTTTTCATTGCTCTAATTACTTGTTGGTAAAACTACATGAAACTTTGACATACAAATATATTCCAAACTTATGCAAAGTCTGCAGTTAGCATGTTGGTAACAATGGAAACAATAAATATGAAACCATTTCAACTCACAGTATAACTCAGAGGTGGACAGTCTCTTTATGACGAAAACCAGACACAACAACAAATGTGGGTCAAACCGAGCGCTACGTAGGGGGTCTCGACATATCCCTCAGAAAATTGTAAACTCTACTATACCATACCATACACAATTGTACAACTGTACGTCATTTGAGCCTTGAAAATTCAGGTCACTTTTGACAACTGTTGGCTGGGGACAGGTGCCCACGTCTCTTCCCTGAGTGACAGGCACCTGTGTTCTCCCTGAGGGACAGGTACCCATGTGTCCTTCCTGAGGGACAGGTGCCTGTGTTCTTGAGAGACAGATACCCGTGTCCTGCCTGAGGGACAGGTACCCGTGACCTCCCTGAGGGACAGGTACCCACATGTCCTCCCTGAGGGACAGGTGCCTCTGTCCTCCCTGAGGGATAGGTGCCAATGTGTTCTCCCTGAGGGACAGGTGCCTGCATGTCCTCACTGAGGGACAGGTGCCTCTGTCCTCCCTGAGGGATAGGTGTCAATGTGTTCTCCCTGAGGGACAGGTGCCTGCGTGTCCTCCCTGAGGGACAGGTGCCTCTGTCCTCCCTGAGGGACAGGTGCCCGCATGTCCTCCCTGAGGGACAAGTGCCCACGTGTCCTCCCTGAGGGACAGGTGCCCGTGTGTCCTCCCTGAGGTACAGGTACCCGTGTCCTAACTGGATCTGTGCCAAGTGAGAGGACAGAAGACTCACTGGCGAGTTGTGACCCAGTCACTGTGTGCTGCCGCTGATCTACCGGTGGTTGTCGGTGTCTGCTGTCGGTCACTGCTGATCAATGATCTGTTACACATGAGTGACTGACCATACCAGTCAGGTGCAGTGGTCGGCCTCGACACATCCAAGCCTTCAACGCTTGCCAAGTGCACGCGATGTGAGCTAGTGTCATATGCTGACAATCCACCTCTACCAGAACTGCTTGGCACAGTGACACAAGAAAGTCCGCCCCTACTACTATTTGGCAGACCGATACAAGGTGGTAGAATATCTCTAGTGACAGTAATGTCAAGCCTCGAATGTGGCAACTGTCTAACACTCGGACTCTGAGAATAACTTGGCTCTTGGCTCGTTGAAGAGATGTTGTAAAAAAGACCGCGGCTTGTAGTATGTAACCCACTTTGTGCAGTGAGACACGTGGAAGGATGATAGCTGGTGGGCACAGTTGACACATGGCTTTGGTCAGTGTTACTAACAGAGGTCTGCAACTGACTAGATGTTGATACCGAGGATGTGACGTCTCTTGGCATACTTTCAGAACTTGCTGAACTGGAGTCTTTGGAGTCTGAACACAGAGCAAGACTTGGGACACTTGTCGCTTTGGTAGCATTGCTCATTAGCGGCAGAATTCTTGGCACAGAATCTGCTGAGTCTGTTTCTCTCAATGATGCAGATGCAGATTGAACGGAAGGTGTTGTACATTGGTTGGCTGTCGTAATGTCCTTCTCTGGCAAATTATCCAATAATCTTCCCATCCTCTTCAGAAACTGCGCCTTGTAAACGCTACAACACAGCCAATGCAGCAGTGTACATGCACCGTTTAACTGCATTAACTAGTAATAAAATGTTTGTTTTTAACCTTTTTTAGGAACGATATCATGCACAGCATTTCCACAATACACCATTATAGAAATAAAATCATCCATTTTTTCTCTGGATGAACTGGCTATTTTAATCATCAATTCGTTAAAAAGCCGACTTAATCTTTAGAAACCAATGAAAAGTACAACTCTTTAAAACACTGCTTAAATTTCAAGACTTTAACAAATGTTACTATATATATAGGGTGAGCCAAAAAAACTAGACTATTTTTAAAATGTAACTCGTGTATATGATGAGGTAGAAAGGCGATAAGTATATTTAATTGTCATTTATTTGGAGTAAGACTGATCTGTTGCATGTCACCACATGCAAATGTTCGTTGCACAAGTTCAGTGAAATAACACTGCACTAGAATGACAATGAATTCAAGTGAAGACGTTCAATTCTGTACATTTTTCACTCAAAATTCACTAAATATGCTGATTGCAAACATCTGTCAATTAAGAGGATATTCAACATGTTTATCCTCTGCTTTAATCACCATGGCCAATCTTTTCAGTTGGCCTGTTCGTTATTTCCCCGATTTATTGAATTCCAGCAATCTAACTGAACATGCTTCTGCAGGTAATCAATGTCTTGGGATCTTTTGTAACTCACACTGATAAGTCAACTGGATTAAAGTCCAGATTATCGTGGCCAGTTTTCCAGTTTGAATAACACCATGTGGGAGCACAAGTATGTGATCGTGTGACACATGGTGAGCTAGCACCCTGTCATGCTAGTTGTGATGCCAAAACTCAGCAAGACATCTCAGTTTTTATACAGCTTAAACACCGTGTATACTGTGTGCTACTGTGACGATATCCTAGAAGGCTTAATGCAAAACATCGTATTTCAGTCGATTTCGTTTTCCATCAAGATGGAATGCTGGCTCACGATGCCACACATAAACTGGGTGACAGGCCAACTGCTGAGAACTGGCCGTAGACGTTACTGCACAGTAACACAGGGTGATGGACATGTTGAATTCCGGCTCGACTGGCATTCATAACCAGCTTAGATTGCTATCACTTACTGATCAAAATCGGCGTCAAGCAGTTTTGCCAGACATTTCAGATAATAGCTGCGTAGATTGCGAGCTGTTGAGTGTCGATCTTTCAGCAATCTGTCGTTGAATTCAGCCGCATCTCGCCGCTTTACGTCGTTGACATAAACTAGCATTGCCACTGTACAATACAAACAGCACATCTATATTTGTGTATGGATTAAAAGAGGCAGCTATTTTTGTACACAGCTTTTAGCAAATTCAAACATATCGTTGCAATTTTTGGCAAGCAACACCATGAAAATGCTATACAACCATTATTAATACGGATGTCAGAATTATGCGCCAAAAAATTGCAAATTCTGTGCGCCATTTTTGCGAATTCTGCGCAACATTCAACCCGTTTTTTCTATGGTACAATGGTCTGTGACACCGGTGTACTATCGAGAGTATCGTGGCTTGTTCGTCCACCTGTTAAGTTAAGAGTTAGTATTCAACTTACACTTAGTCTTAGAGTGTTGGAAATGCATTGTGACTGGCGGTATGTCAGCTGGTGTCAG
>Ga0209637_1000537_pt1 | contig 11303 bp, 11 predicted proteins | sample OlaalgELextract3_2_FD_187379 | JGI IMG/M metagenome (GOLD analysis project Ga0209637, IMG submission 187379) | Olavius algarvensis symbiont microbial communities from Tuscany, Italy - Type G ELBA extract 3 (SPAdes) (version 2) | ecosystem: Host-associated > Annelida > Digestive system >... | reverse complement strand
TTAACAGGAGGTGGGTTGGTGCGAAGCGCCGGAGGATGGTCCGCATTAAGAGCCATGCGCAACTGCAAAAGCAGGATGAAGGGCGATGAGCGCATCCTGGGCCAGGGGGATTTCGTTGAGAGCGTATTAAAAGCCGCCCAGGAGAATTTGGATCGAAAGACTATGAACCGTGCTCTGGGGTATGACTTTGACTGGTTGGTGAGTCGAGTGCTCGGTTTATTCGGTCTTACTTTCAACGAGTTATTGACGGGTGGCAAGCAACGAAGAATGGTACAGGCTCGGAGCGTGCTATGTTATTGGGGGATGCGAGAACTAGGGATAAGCGCGGTCTCGATATCGAAAAAACTGAACATCGCCTCCTCGACGGCGAGCGAGTCCGCGATGAAAGGACGGCAAATCGTCGAGGAGCACGCTTTGAAGCTTATGGAAGAGGACAAATCCGAGGAACGTCCCTTAAACCCTCAAGCTTGCGAACGGCGACCTTGACCAGCTATCGAAACATACAGAGGATGCAATTCAGGACTTTAGAGACGTTGTAAGCATTGCTGAGTACCCGCGATACACAGCGGAAATCGGTTTTGAAAAAGTTTCTAAAAAGATTGTTAGAGCAGTAATTGATGATGATTGGAGACAGTATCGTGAATGGCTTGAAAAAGACTGATTATAACAATTATGCGGCCTGCGCCGAACAAATCATTTGAGAGGGCGCGGCAAAGGCTGAGGCTTTTTTCAGCGGCATTGGCAACCACAATTTTCGGGCTTTATTATCTTTCCGCGGTGTTCATTTCCCGCCCCCTCAATTCAACCGTTATGTGATGATGCTAAAAACTGAGAGTCCAACCTTTGTGACCCTTATCCTTTTTATCGTTCACATGGTGACACTTGAATACCAGATATCACCAGTTGATTGGAGAGAGCCAGCCAAGCCGGACTAATTAGCACCTATAGTCAGACTTTATTGAAAGGAGAATACAAATATGAAATCTTCCCTTTGCAAAGTTATGCTTTTTGGTTTTGTGATTTGCATGCTAAGTCCCTGGCTATGCCTATTGAACGAAGCACTTGCCGGTGCCCCCCTTAAACTCTACTATGAAGAGAATGCCCAAGTTGAATTAATCAATCCTGAAGGCTCAAGGGTACTGATAGATGTCTATGATCCCGGTGTATTATCTAGTCCGCCTACTGCAAAGGATGTGTTACTCACAACCCACAATCATGGCGATCATCGTCGTATTGATTTGGTCGGTTCCTTTCCGGGAAAACAACTCGATGTAAAAATGGGTGAAATAAAGCTTAAGGATGTAACTATTCGTAGTATAGCCTCGGCCCACAATGAAGGAGACGAGTTTAGAGATGAAAACGGTACAAACTACATTTTTATTATTGACATGGCTGGACTGCGGATTGCCCATTTCGGTGACATCGGGCAGAATGCTCTGACTCCAGAGCAGCTTAAGATCTTAGGCAAGGTGGATATTTCAATCACTCAACTTGCCAATAGATATTCCGATATGACAGCCGAGAATAAAAAAGGCTTTAATCTTATGGATCAGGTTCAACCAAAATTGATTATCCCTACACACATTCATGATCCCACCTGCGCTAAAATTGCCGTAGATAAATGGATCGGGTTTGAGTCTTATAAAAAGTTCGTTTCCCTCAGCACAGATAATTTGCCTGAAGAGACAACGTTAATCTTTATGGGGCGCAATGCCGATTTGATAAAACTTCCCTATTCTAATTTGTAAAGGATAGGTACCAATTTACAGGAAAAATTCATCTATCTGTTCAGATCCAAAATATTTAATAACAATTTGCTACACCAGATTCGGACCACTTCACGGTCCTCGTTGGTGAGCAAAACGTTATGACTCACGGAAGATTGCTACCTCACACATCATTATGGCAGGGAGCGTATCAAATCGAAAAAGGAATGTAAAAAGGTCAAATGGAGGTGAATACCATGAAGCAGACCTTCCAGCTGTTTATAGGTATTCTGATTGTTATGATATGTTGGAATGTTGGATTGGCCGCAGACAAACAACCGGATTACTGGCCGACCAAAGGCTGGAGAACCGCATCTCCTGAGAGTCAGGGAGTAGACTCGACATTATTGGTAGACATGCTGGAGACGATATGGGAGCATGATTATGACATTGACAGCGTATTGGTCATCCGCAACGGATATATCGTGCTGGATGCCTACGGTTTTCCCTTTAAGGCGGATGATAAACGTCATATTCAGTCATGCAGTAAAAGCGTGATCTCGGCACTGGTCGGGATCGCCATTGATCAAGGCTACATACAAGACGTCAATCAACCCGTATTACATTTTTTTCAGAAGCATGTCGCCAGGAATCTTGATGTCAATAAACAAGCTATGACCCTTGAGCATTTATTAACCATGACGCATGGTTGGGAATGTAACGACCTCTATACGTTGAGTTGTCTCAGTGATCTGAGTTGTGGTGGGGGCTGGGTGCAGTTAATGCTAGATTTGCCAATGGCAGACGTGCCAGGGACTCATTTTAACTACTGCAATGGTGCCGCTTTTCTTCTCTCAGCCATCTTACAAGAGCAAACCGGTATGAATGCGTTTTCATTTGCCAAAAAGCATCTATTCACTCCCCTGGGCATTTCTGATGTTCACTGGTCATCCAATCCACAATACATAACTGCCGGATATAATGGTCTCCATATGCAGCCCCAGGATGTGGTAAAAATCGGCTATCTGTACTTGAATAATGGAGTGTGGGATGGCAAGCAGATCATCTCGTCCCAATGGATAAAGGTCTCCACCCAAAGACATATGACCACAAATGCGGGTTTTTGCTCCGGATATGGGTATCAGTGGTGGATAGTCAGTCCCGGTATATACACAGCAATCGGTGCGCAGGGGCAGTATATCACGGTCGCGCCGGAGAAAAACATGCTAACTGTATTTACCGGGAGCCTGGATCGTAAAGACACCTCCATCCCATTGGGTCTGTTGGCCGCTTATCTCATTCCGGCGGTCACATCACCAACCCCTTTGCCGGAGAATTCTGACGCAGCACGTGCGCTCACATCAGTAATCGCTCGATGGCAAAATACAGGCCCTACAGGTCGTGAGAAAACACAGAAAATATCTGAGACATCCGATCAGAGAGGACAACGTCAAGAGTACGTCAACATCGAGTATGGATTTACAGTGACATATGATGCAGAACTTCTGATAAAGGATATTAACCTGGAATCGCCTGTGGTTTTTCAAAGGAGTGGACTAAGGGGTCTTCCCGTGCTTATCGTTCTGGTGGATGATATTCCAAAGAACATGCCATTGGAATATACCGCAGATTATATGCTTGATCTTTCCAAAAGGATTCTTCCTCACAATTACCATACCGCGTACAATAAAATTAAGAAAGAAGAACTCATGACGCTTTCAGATGGAACAGACGCCAATTATGTTGAAATAATTTGGAGCATTCCATCACGAGAAAAATTAACAACAGTAGGGATTTTTGTCTATAAAAATAATAAAGTTGTCGGTGTTGTAGCTGGTAGCATGGAAGAATCATCAATTGAATATTTAGCGGAGATTACAAAGTCCCTGAAATTTTCGAAGTAATATTAACCACGTTTGTTGGCAGCGGCAAAAAGCCACGAAAATGCTATATAACATGTTCTTCAATGGATTTGTACGTCACACAGAACGCTGAACTCTGCGTTCTGACGGTACAGCATTTGTATCAGAACATACTGATTAGGGACAGAGATGATGGCAATATGGAATGTATACACCGGGGGCACAGAGTCATTCCACACCCATTGTGCCTGTGGCAACTGACAGTATACGCTTCATACACCCGGTTTCGCCGCGTGTCAGCCCGATAGCGTCCATGAAAGCACGAAAACCTTGACACGCTGATGCAGAGAGCAGAGGCTGGCTGGCCATAGGGTACATCGAGATAACAAGCGGCATATCTGTCATAACCATGCACTTTCAGCCGACCACGACCCGCGTGGCAAATCACCCGCATTGCCCGCTATCAGGGTACGGTGGTGGTGTCATCTCCGTGCTTCCGGTCACGGGCGGTTCGTGTCGGCTGAAGCGCGGTGTTGGTTGCAGTTTGGGAAAACAATGTACATTCCAACTCACATTCAACCGTTTTGGAAGTCGTTTGAAGCGACTATCGGTCATGACGCATCCTCACGGTTCTACGAATCTTTTCATTTCGACGACAACGAGAGGAATGCAAACGCACTCGGTGACTTAGTTTTGCAAGGCCAGAAACGGGCGACTGCAGGTCTTCTCTGGACAAACGAAATCAACAATAAGCCTATTCCTAAAGTTGGAGACCTCAGCGTAGTGACCAATTGGCAGCAGGAACCGTTATGCATCATTGAAACAACCCAGGTGGAGATTGTACCTTACGAGGAGGTTAGTGAAGCCTTTGCTGCTGTTGAGGGTGAAGGGGATGGATCGCTGCGTTACTGGCGAGAAGTGCACTGGTTATACTTTTCACGAGAATGTCAGCGTCTGGGCAAAGAACCGAGTTCACGTATGCCTATAATCTGTGAGCGCTTTAAGGTGGTCTATCCCCATTGCGATTAGTTTCGTTGCCCAACAATGCCACTTGAGCAGACGGCTTGAAGATAGCGGTTCCACGTAAAGGCCGAGCTGGCTTGAAATTTATTTAGGTCGCTGCTCACCGCAACGTTATACGTTTGAGGCCCATCATGCTTTCAAAGCAGAAGGCACAGCTTCTCGTAGAAGCTGAAATCAGCAAACCCGATTATTTCTCACCAGACCTCCAAGTGGAAATCATCGATAGCGCAACCATAGAACGGGAATGGGGTTGGGTGTTTTTCTATCAGTCTGCAGAATACTTGAAGTCCGGCAAGCTAGACGCAATATTGGCGGGTAATGCTCCGTATATCGTAAACAAACACACCGGCGAATTAGTTCTACTGGGCACGGCATTATCGGTTGAGACGTATATCGAAGACTACGAAAGTCGGCTCGCAGAATGAACGTAAGGCTATGATCAATCCCAACAAATATTCCGGTTGTTTTCTGGGTCTGGCAATCGGTGATGCTTACGGCGCACCATTTGAAGGCGGGCCGATAGAACGATTCCTTTGGAAGGCCATTGGCAAAACCAAAGACGGTAGGCTGCGATATACCGACGACACCCAAATGTCTATTGACCTTGCCAGCTCATATATCCAAAACAACGACATCAACCAGGAACATTTGGCGGGTGTCTTTGCGGAAAATTACCGTTGGTCCAGAGGTTACGGGCCAAGTGCCTCCTGGTTACTAAAGAAAATCAGAAACGGTGCCAAGTGGACTGAGGTAAACAGGGCAAAATTCAAAGAGGGTTCGTTTGGCAATGGTGAAGCGATGAGAGCCCCTGTATTAGCAATGTGCCACCCAGACAACAGAGAAAAATTAAACGAGAATATTATAAAAAGCTCTGAGATCACTCATGCTCATCCATTGGCAATAGAAGGGGCAAAACTGATTGCATTGACAACCTGTGCAGCGCTGCACAAATGGAACACTGATGCCATACTGAAAGCTATGCCAAGATGGTGCTGGCTTAACGAATATCAGTCCAAAGTGGCCTATTGCATTGAAGCCATTCTGGCGCCAGAGGAAATCCACGATCACGAGTTGAAAAGCAGACTGGGCAATGGAATTGCGGCCTCACAATCAACGGTCACTGCGGTTTATTTCGCCCTCAAGTATCGAGAGCAAAACCTTGAATCCATGCTGACTAGAATCTACAAGATCGGTGGCGATACTGACACGATTGGTGCAATGGCCGGTGCAATCTGGGGCGCGTTCAATGGCAGTGATGCCATCGATAAAAGTATAATAAAGAGCATAGAAAACTCCGTCAGGATTGTTGAACTTTCCGAGCAGCTATATGCAATATCAGTTAACAAAGGGGTCCAATAAACATGGAACGCCACACGCTATTAACGGCAACGCGAGTCGTTTTATTCGCGAGACATGGTTATGAACATAACGACTCCCACTGACAGACAAGCGGGCTGGTCACTGCCTATCATTTGGATATTGCTCATCTTATTCATTGGTGTTTTTTACCTTTTCAGCTGGCCAGGGCTGGCCTGTCTGGTCGGTGTTTTTGTGCTGACATGTCTTATCACTTTAATCTATGACCTGTTTCAACACGGGTACGAGGCCAGCAGCATAGCTGAAGTGAAATATTGGTTTAAATCGGGAGAGACGATTGAACAGGTGTCAGAGTTGCTGGCCAGAGGATTCAATTTACGGACAACAAGCGTTGAAGCTGAATGGACTAGAATTGAGAGTGAGCGTTACACCTTTGAGTTGAGCAAAACATCTGATGGGGACAAGAATCAGGGTGCTGTCTATCACCTGTATATTGCCTCAGACAATTATCATCTTGATGAGGATGAAAAACCGTATGTCGCCAGAAAACTGGCGAATATTCTAAAAACAGATATTCATTGTGGTTATCTCGAAACCGATTCAAGTAACGGCTTCAGTCACACGACACAGAAAGTTTATAAATACGAAGCCGGAAATGAATGAGAGACGGAATAATCGAGAACATCGTATAGCCAATCACTGAAGCGGACAGAATGATACGGCGGTGGTTCACGAAAAGGTTTCAACTAAATCGAAAAGACCAAGCTCTGCCGCTTAGGCATCCTCAGAATATGAGTAAAAAAATACCAAAGAAAAATCCGCGACCAGGAATTGATAAATATGGTCGAAATAAACTGCATTATGCAGCAGATGCAGGAGATGTTGAAGCAGTGGATAGCCTATTAAACCAAGGATTAGATATTAATGCTCAAGATGACAATGGGTGGACTGCCCTTCATTTTGCCGCACAAATGAACCATGCAAAGGTAATTGAGCTTCTATTGTCGAAATTGGCCGATCCTAATTTGGTAGACATACACGGCAATAACCCGCTTTGGACCGCAACAATGAAAGCAAGGGGGAATTTTCGGTGTGTAGAACTGCTTCTGATTGCTGGCTCAAACCCATCAGCAAAAAATAAACATGGCCGCAGTCCTATTAAAATTGCAAAAACAATTGCTAATGGATTAGAGGTCCCATTCGAAAAATATGGAGGCAATAAGGCCTGAACCAACCAGTGGAGCTGACGGCGTTTTTTTTACGGGTTTTCGTAAATGGCTGTGCTGGCTTGAATCTTAATAGGGCCGCAGCTCACTTCCACGTTACAAGTATCACCAACGTATCGACATCCTACTGTATTTCTTATTGATTGTGATATTGGTGTTATATCGCAAGTGTAAAATTCCTCAACCTGCGTTATTTTCCGAAATTGTATATTCGGTATGCGAAACCCACACTTAGCCTGAAGTGTGGATGCCGGCTAATCCACAAAGGCTAAATTGAGTGAATATCATCTGGCAATCTGAAATAAATTGCCAGTCCAATATGAAGTAACCCAAACAAGGAGGCAACATGGATCAGAGCCAACTCACAAAAATAATCCGTAGAAGACTGAACCTGGGAGACAGCGATTGGTCAATAATTGAAAAAAATCCCAAATTTCAAAAGCTGTTTCAAAATGCTATTGAAGCATCTAAATACAGGTTGGTTGCCGAAGTCATCGAATCAAAAGGTTGTCACTCAGGTCATATCGTTGGTCAAAAGCTGATTTTTGACAATTCAGGCAATTTAATCACTAAACAGAATCCGGATCGGGTATGTTCCTTTTTGATGCCGAATCTGACTGTGCTGATCAATGCTTTCTTCGAGAATCTTATGAACGGGCGAAATCCAAATGAGGTAATGTTCAACACAAGCGGATGTTTCGATACAGGTCCTTCTTGTGGCGGGTGGGGACATGTAGTGGTTAAAATGAACGCAGAATTAATCTCCTGACAAAATGCTTATCCAACATAACTTGTTGACTTCTTTTCAATGACAAATCCCGGGGAGATTGTCATTTTAACCGCTTTCTTCAACCTTACCGTAATCCCGGACATCGAGAGCTTTACCTGTCATACTACCTGCGATACAGGCTTGATAAGAGTCCCTCCTAGCAACTGCGGCACACAACCGTAACGTGCCAATTTTGTTCCTTTTCCCGAGCCATAAACAACGACGCCGTTTGATTCGCGCGGCGATTTTTATTGACTTGGGCTATTTTTTGGCATTTATTACCAGAGCTTTTTATTTTCCTCATATTATCGCTCTCCAAAAGTTGCCCCAATGAGGAAAATACCAAGCTGAAATTTATATGGATTCTGGGAGCGTACATTTATGCCGGAACAAATAGGTTTCAAACGAAATATGGGCTTGTTCATGGCGGTAATGATTGGCATTGGCGCTACGATGGGGCCGGGGATTTTTGCCCTGCCGGGCGAACTGGCGCATATGATCGGTCCCCTTGGCGTTCTCGTCTATTTGGCGATGGGTTTTTTAACCGTATTTACCGCCTTAAATTACAGCGAGCTCAGCGCCGCCATACCATTAGCCGGCGGCGGATATTCCTTTACCAGCCGAACGCTCAATAGACCTGTGGCCTTTTTTACCGGATGGTTCTTCTGGATCGGCAACACTCTCGCCTGTTCGATGTACGCTCTTATCTTTGCCCTGACGATCCGCGCCTACTTTTTACCGGAAGCCAGCATTGCCCTCCTCACCCTGCTCACCACAGTGGTATTCACTTTCATCAACTTCATGGGAATGAGGGAAGCGATTATTGTTATTACCGTAATGAATCTGGTGGAATTGGCGGTTCTGGTCGGAGTTGCGGCCCTCGGGTTCACTGATATTGAACCGCATAATCTGGAGCCTTTAGCGCCAATGGGATGGGGCCCTTTCGTTCCGGCCATGGCCCTCATCTATATCTCCTATGTCGGTTTCGAGCTTATTTCGAATGCGGCTGAAGAGATCATTCAACCGGGCAAAAACATTCCACGGGCTATATTGATCACGTTGGGCGTGAGTACGGCAATTTACGTTTTCGTGGTCGGCGTCATGATGGGCACCGTCAATTATACCGAACTGGCCCATAGCGACATTCCGTTCATTTTCACTGCTGAACGGCTTTTCGGCCCCTGGGGACGTTGGGCCGGAGTCATCGCGACGATAATGGCGAGTCTTTCCGCCTTCAGCGTGACATTGGGCGCCAGCGCCCGCATTTTATATGCATTGGGGCGCGATCAACATTTTCCCTACTTTTTCTCCAAGTTGCATTCGAAATTCCAAACGCCACATATCGCTCTTTTTATTTGTGCCTTGATTGTGATTATATTCAGCTCCTCCGGCATCGTGAAATTTGTGGCTTCTTTGAGTGATTTCGGCTACCTGATGGGACTGGGGATAATTAACTATGCGGTGATTCCATTGCATAAAAAAATGCCGAATTTGAGACGCCCGTTTCAAACCATGTTTTTCCCGTGGATACCTATCCTGGGCGTTATTACGACCTGGATGTTCGTTCCGGCATTGGAATTCAGAAGTTTCGTTCTGGGCGGGATACTGACACTGGTTGGCAGCGCAATATATTTTTTCAATTCCGATAACCGCGCTGAAGTATCAAAACTGGTAAATGTTTATGTAAAATTGTTGAAACTGTTTATACATAAATTAAGGAGAATACGCATGCGAGTGCTTATCTTAAGTGGAGAAAAACAGGGCCAAAATATAGCTGATCGACTTTTGGCAAAAGAAGAGTATCAGATGATGTTTCGCTCTGCGGAACATCAGGTGACATTCATTGAAGAAGATGAGGCTCTATGTAAGGAACTTGAACAACGCTATAATGTCCCAATTTACCAGGGAGACGGCACAAAGAAGGAATTAATGGGTCAGGTAGGCATTGATAACATTGAGGTTGTCATCGCGGCCTTCGAAGATGATGGCCGCAATGTAATTGCGGCTCTCCAGGCCAGACAGTTAAAACTTGAAAAAGTGATCGCAATTGTCCAAAATCACGAGTACACGCAGCTCCTTGAGCAAAACAACGTAGTGGTGGTAAACGCGCCCTGGGCGACTGCAGCTATGGTTGAAAATATTCTTGACAACCCCGTTCTAGCGCAACTTTTCGAATTCGGCATAGGAGCCGCAAGTCTTTTGGAAGTGAGCGTTCCTGAAAATGCAAAGGTAACCGGAGATCTCATTCGGGATATCGATATACCAAAAGGGTGCTTGATTGCCGCGATAATCAGGGATAACCAATTTGTGGTTCCGCGCGGCAATACAAATATCGAGGTCGATGATCGCGTCATTTTCATCGGACCCGCCTCTGCCATAAAAAAAGCATTCGATATATTTATGCTCAAAAAATAAAAGGAAATATATATGCCAATCTATATGGATCGTCATAATTTGAAAGGCGCAACTGCAAAGGCCTTGGCGGATGCGCATCAGAAGGATCTGAAACTTCAAGACAAATATGGTATCAAGCTGTTGACATACTGGTTTGATGAGGGTCGCGGTTCAGCTTTTTGTCTAATCGATGCGCCTGCCAAAGAAAAAGTAAAACAACTGCATAAAGAAGCCCACGGGTCTATACCCCACAAGATTATGGAAGTAAACCCTGACACCGTAGAAGCTTTTTTAGGTAGAATTGAAGATCCGCAACTGTCTTCTGAACCTCTTATACCATCTAGTGAATCTTTGGTTGATTCAGCTTTTCGCGTGATCATGTTCACAGATATGAAAGACTCTACGGCTATCACTACACGTCTCGGTGACACTAGAGCCTTGGAGCTCTTCCGCACCCATAATCACATCACTCGTGACGCATTAAAGACACATTGCGGAAGAGAAATTCAGCACACGGGTGATGGATTCATGATCTCCTTTACTTCTGCTTCTCAGGCGGTGGAGTGTGCCATCACCATCCAAAGATCCTATGCCGCTCATAGCAAAAGACATCCTGACACAAAAATTAATGTTCGTATTGGCATTTGTGCCGGTGAGCCTGTTGAAGAAGACCAGCGTTTGTTTGGTTCCACAGTACAACTAACATCTCGCATCTGCGACAAAGCGGAGCCTGACCAGATTTTAGTCGCGCCGGTAATACGAGACCTGTGCATTGGAAAACAATTTTCTTTTGAAGATCGCGGTGAATTTGCTCTGAAAGGATTCGACCAACCTTTCCGAATTTTTGAAGCTCAATGGCAGGAAACGTAATGAGAAATTTTGATATTTATGGTTCTTAATTTGGAGTCACTCTTGTCCAAAAACGGGTTTAGAATGAGTCATAAAGTGAGTAATAATACGAGTCATTGAAAAAAATCCTCCTTATATGTAGGGTGGTTGTTAATTT
>Ga0209637_1000534_pt1 | contig 11330 bp, 8 predicted proteins | sample OlaalgELextract3_2_FD_187379 | JGI IMG/M metagenome (GOLD analysis project Ga0209637, IMG submission 187379) | Olavius algarvensis symbiont microbial communities from Tuscany, Italy - Type G ELBA extract 3 (SPAdes) (version 2) | ecosystem: Host-associated > Annelida > Digestive system >... | reverse complement strand
GGCAGAGAACTGCCGCCGGTTAAGAAGGCAGCCTAGCGGTATTTGCGGGAGCGGTTTTTACAGATAATCATAGAACGATTGGTATGCATTCAAAGAGGCGGGCTCAGCCAGGCAATCGCTTTGCCTGATTCAAGAGAAAGATAGGATTAGAGGGACGGAAACAGTTTAGTTCATATGGAGGAACTAAACTGTTACATGGCGACATTCCATTAAATGGGTTTGATCCTGTTGCAGGGGTCGGATCCTGAAATTAATAATACATTTGCTTGGGATGAAAAAAACTTAGACGGGTCATTTTACTGTCAAAATAGGCTGTCTAAGCCATATTGGGGGCTACTTTTTTACGGTTTTTAATTTATTTTAAATTACTTACCTCGAGACAAGTTCAACAAATTCGACCCCAGTTCAACAATCCCAGTTCAACAGTTCAACCAGTTTTACACCTGAATGTCATACTTTTGTATTCGTATGAATGCCGTCACCAATCCCTCAGGGACATCAAAGGCTTCGTTCCAGGTTAATGGATTTGGAGGGGCTAAATTGGTTCGCACTAAAGAAATGTATCAGTTTGGAATCATTCCAGTCGACCAAGGTGTTTATTTTTTGAACACCGAGTCTTTTTAAATGATCCAAAAATTCATTAATCAATTGCTTACCGACACCCTTACGCTGGTAATCGGGATCAACGCCGATGGTATCCAGGGTTGCTTCCTCCTGGTAAATACCATATTCTCCCATATAGAGTACCCCCATTACAAACCCCACCACCGTTCCATCTTCTTCCTCTGCCACAAGCGACGTGGGTAAATAATCTTTGGATTTAAAAAGTTTTTCAAACTTCGTTCCATAGTACTCCGGGCGGGAAGCCTTGAGTACTTTCTCATCAATTCCAACCACAGCGTCATAATCGTCAGCCTGCATGAGTCTAATTTTAATGGTGCTCTCGTTCATGGGGCCTCCTTTCACATCAGGGTCTTATTTGAGATCCAATAAGGAAAGTTGAAAGGTTAACTACCGTTTATCCGAGGAACTATGCTTTAAACGCGAAACACATTTTAAATTGCGATAGCGGCTTACAGTTGAAAAAATGATTGATGATCCAAAAAAGTCTGGTTGAGCCGCTGATATCGGAACGTTATTCTGACAAACGCTCTAATTCGTCTACCCTTTTATGCCGACACCCTGAACAATGCAAGGGAAAAACTAGAAAGCTGCGAAAGTGTTGAGATTTCAATTGACTAAAATTTCACGAACACGGATGTTGCACCAAACTGCACCTCCTGTCCGATGAGTTTTTTTCTTGACAGATTTCGGAGAACCTCCTACAACTACTTTATAGCTAATTTATAGTTAATTTATAGCTTAAAATACGCTGCCCCGACCTTTGGAATGGTGCGGATCGTCAGTAAAATCATAACAAATTCATTCGCAGCGATTGATGGCGAGAAATCTGGGGGCCGTTTTGGGTTAAGTGCCTGAAATCCAAAATTATTTAAATTTCTCCGATATCCTAACGCCTCGCGGCGGGAATAATATAGGCTAATTATTGAGGTCTGAGATTTTGCCTCAACGATGGAATGATGGAATAGTAGAATGATGGAATAGTGGGTTATTATAATGCAACTTATCCATTTTAATTTTATCGTCAAGACGCTTATTGCCGTTAGCCCACCACTCCAGTATCCCAATACCCATTTTTTTTACCCCGTGAAATCTATTTTTCACATTTCACCGGGGCCAATATTCAGCCATTCCAACATTCCAATCGCACGACCTTGTCATTAGACCGTGAGGCTCTCGAAGGGAGGCTCTCGACAGGTTGGGGCGAAGCCCCTAACTTGAGAGTATGCCACGGATTCAGGTAATCTAGCAGGGGAAAAAAATGAGGTACGCTGAAACAGGAATTAATTTAGAAATTGATCTATCCCGGGGAAGCATCGACAGGGTCGAATCTGATCCAAGGGATACCGAGCTTTATCTGGGGGGTCTAGGCACCAACGCCAAGATATTGTGGGACCGGGTTCCGCCTGAAGTTGAGCCGTTTTCGCCTGAGAATCTTTTAATATTCGGCGCCGGTCTTTTATGCGGCACACCTGCGACCGGTTGCAATCGTACCATTGTTACCACCATTTCTCCCCAGACGAAGTTGATGGCATTTTCAATGATGGGAGGATTTTGGGCGCCGGAATTGAAGTATGCCGGTTATGACAAAGTGATCCTGCGCGGCAAGTCCCCCGATCTGGTTTATATATGGATCAACAATGACACGGTAGAAATACGTGATGCCTCTCATTTGCAGGGCAAAGGAGCTACTGAAACTGCAGAAAATCTTCGGCAGGAATTGAATGAGCCCAAAGCCCAGGTGGCGGCTATCGGCCTGGCCGGCGAAAACAGGGTCTATTTTGCTTCCATCGAGCAGGGCCGATCCAGTGCCAGCCGACAGGGAATAGGCGCCGTTATGGGCGACAAAGGCGTAAAGGCCGTCGTTGTTCGCGGAACCGGGGACATCAATATAGCCCAACCGGCCGAATATCTGGAGCTGTGCCACGAAGTGCTGGAATATATAAAATTTCGCAATCAAAATCCAATTCCCGGCGTCATGACCATCTTACAAGGGCTGGGGTCACCGCAAGAGATGGCAACCCATGATGAGAAGTGGCACACCGAGAATTTCATGTGGGGAAACTCCCGTGTGCGCCGAAGAGATTTTTGGACCGAGGAGGTCAAAAGGGCCTGGACCGAGACGATGGAAGGTATGCGGACACGGCTGATAAGCTGCTATAACTGTCCCATGAAATGCGGGGCCACCATCTCCCCCCCGGGACATCCAACCTACATGATGAAATGTTTCTCGAAACTGACCTATACCATGGCGGCCATGTCAGACCTGGATTTTGGTTTGAAAATCGCACAACATGCCACGGAATATGGCGTGGACGGATTCTCAACCCCGCAAGTTATGGCCTTCGCCCTTGAGCTATACGAAAACGGCATTTTAACCGACGACGACATGCCGGGAATGCCGGCCGAAAGCGAGGGCAGATTTTACTGGCTGCTTGACAGAATTGTCCGGCGCGAGGGGATCGGCGATGTGTTGGCCAATGGCACTTACTGGGCGGCCAAAGAGATTGGCAACGGCGCCGAAGCATATGCCCATAATAATATTAAGAAACATGAACAGCTGCCGCTCAAACTGTCAATGCTCAATCCCGTTTATTTCCTGATGTATGCAACCGGCGAGAAAATCAACATTACCCAGATTGAAGGGCAGTTTCCCCAGGCGCCTTACCCCAAGAGCGAGCATCGAGAGGCGTTTGTAAAGGACTGGTTCCAGGTTCCGGATGAAAAGTTCAAGCAATATTTTCTGGACTGGGAACCACGCGGAGAAAACTCAAACCCATATTACCCGACGGTTCAGATGTCTTGTGATATTGTGGACTGGCAGGAGAAAATGCATTACATCGATGACGCCCTCGGCATGTGTGCCGGTTTGTCATCGTTTCCCCTGAAGCCGCCCTATCATATCCACAATTACCCCAAATTTATCTCATCGGGTACCGGGATCGATATGGATGAAGAAAAACTGTCGCAGGCAGCCAAAAGGTACCGGACATTAGTCAGAGCCATTAATATCAGAAGAGGCCTGCGCAGAAAAGATGACCAGCCGCCGGAAAACCATTGGAAAAAAAGATTCCCCGAACTTGAAGAGGAGCTCTTGGATACGTACTACAAATTCAAGGGGTGGAACAGGGAGGGGATTCCGACTAAAGAGTCCTTGCATGATTTGGAATTGGATTACGTAAGTGAGGACTTCATACAGCGAGGAATCTTGGCCGATGGTGATGATGCGCCTGCCAAAGAGCCCTCGGCGGAAAAAGTTCAGGAATAAAGCGAAGGGAGTACGGCCGTGACGGGTGAGAAAAAAAAGAAAATAATAAAATCAATTAAAATTGATGTGGATAAATGCAATGGTTGCCGGGCATGTGAGTTAGTCTGCTCGGCCTTTCACGCAAAGCCGAAATATAGCAGCAATAATCCGGCGCGGGCTCGTATTCGCGTGATTAGTGAACCACTTAAAGACATCTATGTTCCGGTATACGCGGGTGATTATGCGCCGGCCGAATGTGCCGGCCGTGACAAATATACGATTGACGGCAAGGAATACGACGAGTGTGCCTTCTGTCGAGCTTCCTGCCCGTCCAGAGACGAGTTCAAGGAGCCCGACTCCGGTCTGCCGTTGAAATGCGATATGTGTGAAGGCGAAGAAGAGCCCTTGTGCGTAAAGTGGTGCTTATCTGATGCCCTGGTTTTGGAAGAAAGGGAAGAGGAGGTCGAAGAAGAGGAAGAGCAGGAGGAGTTGGAGACCGGGTTGGAAGCACTGGCAGACAAACATGGCTTGCAGAAAATATTGGATACCATAGCCCGAATGTCAAAAAAGGAATAGAGGATTGATAAAGACAGTGGAGAACGTAGCCGACTATAAAGAGATCGTAGATGTCATAAAGGCGAATGGTGGCGAAGCCTTCAAACTTTGTTATCAGTGCGGATTATGCGATACGGTTTGCCCGTGGAACCGGGTTAGATCCTTTAGTATTCGTAAGATAATCCGGCAGGCGACGTTCGGTCTGACTGATATAGAAAGTGAAGAGATGTGGCGCTGTACGACCTGCGGAAACTGCCCCCGGCAGTGCCCCCGGGGAGTTGCGATTATAGAAGCCGGGGTATCTTTGCGCAGGATTGCCACGGAATATGGGGTTTTCCCGACTCCTGTCAGCCCGGTGCGCGGCGTCAGCGCAAGCCTTCTGGGCAAAGGAAATCCCTTGAGTGAAGATCGGGATAAGCGGGCGGATTGGGCAGAAGGTCTTTCTGTAAAAACGTTCACCGAGGGGATGGAAATTTTGTATTTTCCCGGCTGCTATCTCTGCTATGACCCGAGATTAAAAAAGGTCGCTCGAGCCACCGCCACTATCCTTAACAGGGCCGGCGTAGATTTCGGAATACTGGGTGCCAAAGAGAATTGCTGTGGAGAAAGCATCCGCAAGACGGGCGACGAGGAATTATTCAAACGCCTGGCCCGGGAAAACATCAAAACGTTTATCGATAGTGGTGTGCAGAAAATCCTGGTATCTTCCCCCCATTGCTACCATACCTTCAAAAACGAGTATCCTGAATTCAAGGTGAATTTCGAGGTGGTTCATATCGCCCAATATTTATTCGAGCTGATTAATGAGGGCAGGCTTGAGCTCACCAAGGAGTATGGCAAAAAAGTAACTTATCATGACCCCTGCTACCTGGGTCGGCATAACGACATATATGACGAGCCCCGCCAGGCCTTAAAGAAGATACCCGGATTGGAACTGGCGGAGATGGCTGATGCGCTGGAAGATAGCCTGTGTTGCGGAGGCGGGGGCGGCAGGATCTGGATGGAAACAATAAAGGGTGAAAGATTCTCCGACCTCAGGCTAGAACAGGCTGTCGACGTTGGGGCCGAGGTGCTGGTGACTTCCTGCCCATACTGCATTACCCATTTCGAGGAAAGCAGGCTAACCCTGGGGGATAGTGAAAGCTTCGAGATTAAGGACATCACGGAAATTATTGCAGAAGTAATTTAGAAAACCTGATGAGGACCTAGAAAGTGGAAACAGAACTGTTGCAGCAAGAAAATATTCAACAACTTTGTCAAAGTCTGGTAGACAGAAATTTTGGAGACGTCATGGTCGTCGGTGGAGGGATCAGCGGTATTCAAGCTTCTCTGGATCTTGCCACTGCCGGTTTTAAGGTTTATCTGGTTGAGAAAGATCCTGCCATTGGCGGCCACATGGCCCAGCTTGACAAGACCTTTCCCACCAATGACTGCTCCATGTGAATTCTATCACCCAAACTGGTCGAGGTCGGCCGGCATCCGAACATAGAGATTTTGACCTATACTGAAGTTGACAGCGTGGAAGGGCAAGCAGGCGACTTTAATGTAACCCTGACCAAGAAACCCAGATACATTATCGAGGACAGATGCACGGGTTGTGCTACCTGTATGGAATACTGCCCGGTCGAATACCCGGATAAATATAATCAGGAAATATCAAAGAATAAAGCCGTCCATATATACTTCTCTCAAGCAATTCCCCTGGTCACATATATTGATCAAAGCTGTATTTACCTTAAAGAAAAGAAATGTCGTATTTGCGAAGGCGTATGTAAAACCGACGCCATCGATTTTCAACAGGCGCCGGAAAAAATGGATGTAACAGTAGGCGCGATAATTTTGTCTCCCGGTCTTGAGCCCTATGATCCCAAGGTGGGGGGTGAATATGGCTACGGAAAGATGCAGAACGTGGTGACCAGTCTTGACTTCGAACGGCTGTTATGCGCCACCGGGCCGCACGAAGGCGAGATCCTGCGTGAATCCGACATGAAGCATCCCCATAAAATCGCCTGGATTCAATGCGTCGGTTCCAGGCGGGTTACCCCGGGCAGTAACAGCTATTGTTCGGCTGTATGTTGCACCTATACCCAGAAACAGGTGATATTAACCAAAGATCATGACGCCGAGGCAGAGTGTACGATATTCCACAACGATATTCGTTCCTATGGCAAGGATTTCGAACCATTTTACCAGCGAACTGAGCAACTCCCCGGGATTCGGTTTATCAGAGGCTACCCAGCTGTAGTCGGAGAGAACCCGCAAAGCAAAAATGTAATTCTAAAATATGCGACCGCCGACGATGGCGTAAAGCAGGAAGAATTCGATATGGTGGTATTATCAATCGGATTGAATCCGCCTGCAGATTATAAAAATCTGGCAGCCAAGTTCGGCATCGAGCTCAATTCACACGGATTCTGCAAAGCCATTCCTGCCAATCCGATGGAGACCACCAGGCCCGGGATCTTTGCCAGCGGTGCCTTCCAGAGTCCGATGGATATCCCCGAGTCGGTCTTTTCCGCCAGCGGAGCCGGCTCCCAATGTGGAGAATTCCTGGACTACCGGCGCGGGAAGCTTTCCAAAGAAAGGATTTATCCTCCGGAAAAGGATGTTTCGCAAGAAGAGGCCAGGGTCGGTGTTTTTGTGTGTCATTGCGGTGCGAATATCGGCCGAGTGGTCGATGTTCCTTCCGTAGTGGAATATTCCCGGACCCTGGACAACGTTGTCCACGCCCAGGAGCAGCTATTTTCATGTGCGACTGATTCGGCCCACTCCATCGCGGAGATGATCCAGGAAAAGGGGCTCAATCGCGTGGTGGTCGCTGCCTGCTCTCCCCGAACCCTTGAACCGTTATTCCGGGATACGCTGCGGGAGGCGGGAATCAACCAATATTACTTCGAAATGGCGAATATCAGGGAACATTGCTCCTGGGTCCACTTTCGAGAAAAAGAAGATGCCACCGCAAAGGCCAAGGATATAACCCGCATGTCGGTGGCACGGGCCAGCCAGTTGCAGCCTTTGCAGGAAATCGATCTGCCGGTAAACAAGACGGCGTTAGTGGTTGGCGGCGGTATCGCCGGCATGACGTGTGCGCTCTCCATCGCTGAACAGGGCCATGAGGTTTACCTGCTGGAAAAGGATACAGACCTGGGGGGTACGGCCAGAAAAATCCACTACACGCTGGATGGGATGGATGTTCAGGCCTATTTACGTGGCGTTGTGCGCCAGGTTTATCAGCACCCCTCAATTCATGTTTATACCGATGCCGTCATCACTGAGGCGACCGGTTATGTCGGGAATTTCGTAACTAAGGTGAAGTCTGAAAGGGGGCCGGCAGAGATAAAACATGGCGCGGCCGTCATCGCTGTGGGTGCGCAGGCATATAAGCCTGCCGAATACCTGTACGGGGAAGATGACAGGGTTCTGACCAACCTCGAGTTGGAGGACCGGATCATCAAAGGAGATGAAAAGCTGATAAACTCCCAGAGTCTGGTGATGATCCAATGTGTCGGCTGCCGAAACGAAGATCGAAATTACTGCGCCCGGATATGCTGTAACCAGTCGATCAAAAACGCCCTGAAACTAAAAAAGATAAATCCAATGATGGATATCTACATTCTGTTCAGGGATATCAGAACGTACGGCTTCGCAGAGGATTATTACCGCGAAGCCTCAAACAACGATGTTAAGTTTATCCGCTACGAGCCGGAAGATGAGCCCCGGGTGGAAGCGGCCGAGCAGGAGGGCCGACCTGTTTTAAGGGTTGCCGTGACCGATCCCATTTTGGGTCAAAAGCTTGCTATCGATGCCGATTACCTTGCGCTGGCGGCGGCCGTGATTTCCCCCGCCGGAAACCGGGAATTATCTCAATTGTTCAAGGTCTCTTTGGGACCGGATGATTTTTTCAAAGAAGCCCATGTCAAATTAAGACCGGTTGAGTTTGGTACCGAAGGCGTTTATCTTTGTGGCATGGCTCACTATCCCAAGCATATACCGGAAGCGATTAACCAGGCCTATGGCGCTGCCAGTCGCGCTGTAACCCTCCTGGCACATGACACCGTCACTGTTTCGGGTTCTGTTTGCGAGGTCACTGAAAAGAAGTGTATGGGGTGCGGGGCATGTATCTCAGCCTGTACCTATAATGCCATCGAGTTTCGCAAGACCCGCCAGGGCAATAAAGCTGTGGTGAATCCGATTCTCTGTAAAGGAGACGGCCTCTGCAACGCCAAGTGTCCAACCGGGGCGATTTATCTAAAGCACTTTACCGATGAAGACCTCCTGAGCCAGATTGACGCGGCGGTTGCAGATGGATAGAAAAGGAGTTGAAAACGAATGAGTACCGGACTTAAATTCAAACCAAAAATACTCGGGTTTGTATGCCATTGGTGAGCGTACGGCGCTGCTGACATGGCTGGAGTTTCCAGACTGCAATATGCAACTGATATCAGGCTTGTTCGCGTCATGTGTTCCGGTAGAGTCGACCTGGAATTTGTACTGCGCGCCTTCTCAAATGGAATGGATGGGGTGTTTATTGGTGGATGCCGCCTTAATGAATGTAATTATATTACTCATGGCAATTACGATGCACTGAACATGGTGCTTCTATGTCGCAAAATAATGGAGCACCTCGGGTTGAATCCAGCAAGATTAAGGGTCGAATTCATGACTTCCGGCGAAGGAAATCTTTTTACCGAAGTTGTAGATGATTTTTCCAAAACCGTTAAGGAGTTAGGGCCACTTGGCAAAAGCGAAAAATTAGACGAAGATGAATTAAAGCCCAAACTTGAAGAAGTCAGAAAGCTGGTCCCCTACATCAAGATAGTAAAAAGGAAGAAGCTGGCGTCCCGCCTTAAAAACGAAGAAGAATACGGCGAAATTTTCAGCAGTGACGAGATAAGCAAGTTATTTAGTGAAGTAAACTCCTACTATATTGATCCGGACAAGTGCCAGGCCTGTATGATCTGCTTCAGGAGATGCCCGGTAGAGGCGATTGCCGGCGCCAAAAACCAGATCCATGTCATTGACCAGGACAAATGCATAAAATGCGGAACATGCTATGAAGCCTGCCCCCCTCGCTTTGGTGCCGTAAATCAGGTTTCCGGCCAACCGGTTCCGCCGCCGATTCCTGAAGAAGAAAGAACATTAGTCAGAAAGAGTAAAAAGAGTGCTTAAAGTCATTCGAATGTGGCCTCACGATAAATAGCGAAACTGCTTGAGAAATGACGGGCCGTAATGCCCGCCAAACAATTTCATATGTCACGCAATCGAGATGCCGCGGATAAAAAATCACAAGGCTACCCTCAGTAAAACCTTTTAATCTAATAGATGCTGGATGCTTGTCGGAGCGGAGCGGAGATCCCGTTTCAGCGGGGATACTTGATGCTGGATATCTAACAGGACACTATCGGTGAATTTCAACGACATCCAGGATCCAGAAACCAGAATCCAGGATCAGTCAATACTTTTAATGGTCTTCATTGCAGCAGCGAAGTTGGATTTCAAAGTTTTATGCAACAATAGGGTTTATCTGTGGCTTGATGCAGATAGACTTAACTTAGGCCATTAAACCTCTCACAGAGCGCTCAGAGTACGCAGAGAAAAACCAAAAAACTCTGTGATCTCTGCGGGCTCTGCGAGAGGTAGGGTAAATGTGTATAATAGAGTAAAATTCTAATGATCGAAATCAGTACCAATCCAAAATTCCGATGCCTTAAATAACCTCTGTTTTGAACTGATGCTTGCGGGCCATGGTTCTGTATTTGAACAAGTCATTTTTTGCCAGGGCTTTATAATCCCGCAGTCTTGGGTCTTCTGAAGCACGGGGATCAAAGGCCTTCAAGCGGTATGGCTGCTGGTTGTCGCCGGCAGCCATATTAATCAAGTGGGCCGCCGCGGCGATTTCCGGCGGGGTGATGTAGCTGCCCTGTTCAAGATCATCATGTTGCCTGATAATCGGTGCGATGGTGGTGTAAAAGTAATAATCTCCACATTGGGAAACCCGGGCGATACTTCTTTTTATTTCCTCCGGATCGACCGGTGACTGTAAAAGCGAGTCATACAATTCCAAAGGCCCTTTGACCTCCATGATTACCCGTTCGGCCAGACCCCGTTCAAGCACTTGCTCCAGCAAGGGGGCGTTGACACCGTTGGTTTCAATTTGAAGCTTGAGCCGTTGCTGCTTTAAATACAACAGAACATTAAGAAATTCCTCGCTATGGGCCGGGTCGCCGCCGGAAATATGAATTCCGTCGACCCACTGGCCATGCAGCAACCCGTGTTTAAAAAAGCCATTCAAAACCGGCCCTGCCATCAGGTGAGCCAATACCATGGGCAGGCCCTGCCGTATTGTTTCACCTTCGCTGAAAATGGGAAACTCCACACCATCCCGGCCACGGTGGATCTTCTCCCGGTGGTTCTGGTAGAATGTCCTAAAAGCGTTGCGTCCTTCGCCCAGTGCGTCAAAATCCTGGTAGGTTCGGCCGCTGTCATTTAGAAACTGCTTGATGATTTTACACCGCAGACAGCCTTTGGCAGAATAGATGGTGATTGGCATGTTTAGATTTCCTCATCCGTGTCAGACGTCACGCACAACGCCGAGGAAGATTGAAAGGGAAGGGTTCCGGCCACGCTCACTTGCGCTTCGGTGCCGCCGGGAGCGGCCCCCGGCACCCGGAAAGTGGTGACGTCAATGGGCGCGATGGCCGTTTCCCGGGGCTGATCCAACTGGGGAACCCACTCATAAGGCACCCGGTATGCGCGGTATACCATGTTCATTTTAAAATACTTGCCCCAGTAGGGACTGATGTACTCCCAGACAAGCCGGTGGTCGGCGGTGACTTCAATGATGCGGCCGCCACTGCCTTCCGCAATTAGGGTGTTGCCGTTGGGCAGGCGCTGGACACTGCTGATA
>Ga0209637_1000533_pt1 | contig 11362 bp, 10 predicted proteins | sample OlaalgELextract3_2_FD_187379 | JGI IMG/M metagenome (GOLD analysis project Ga0209637, IMG submission 187379) | Olavius algarvensis symbiont microbial communities from Tuscany, Italy - Type G ELBA extract 3 (SPAdes) (version 2) | ecosystem: Host-associated > Annelida > Digestive system >... | reverse complement strand
ACGGGTCAGTGAAATATGACCCAACCAACAGTGTCATAGCACTGAAGGACAATGGTTAGTTAAGAAGGCTCTGGTCCCACCAGACCCAAATCACCATGTTACAATAACACACTCAGGCAACCGCCTGTAGCAAAATCACAGTGAAATGGACCCAGCTAGACAAAACCCAATCTGACTAACCTGTAAACCACTCCAGAGAATGTGCAACGATAGAATGCAACACATTACTACAATAAGGAGCAGTTTATTAATGTTCCCTCTAACTCCAGACCAACATCACTGATTAGACGTGGCCACGGAAGATGAGGGATGATGCAGTTTTACGTCGTGCACTCCCTCTAGGTCGAGGGCTAGGACCATGAAAGTCTTTAAGTACACATGTTTACACAATACATCACCACACTACTCAGTGCCAGATAGCAGGTTTAACCCTTTAATGGAAGCATTAAAACTGCAGAGCAACGGACCATTATACAGCAATACGGCGATTGGTACACTGGCCGTTAAAGGGTGGGCTGTTACATTTGGTACAGCAAGGAGGAGACTGGGCAGCCTGCGGCCCTGACCGGGCCCCTCCTCCTGTTACTAAATGTAACATCCCACTCATCAACGGGCAGTGTACAAACTTCGTATTATTCAATGTGGCACCACAACTGCCTCTGCACTATAAACGGTTAAGGAATTCCTTACACTACACTACACTACACACAACAGACAACGTACTTAAACTATCAACTAGCAAAGACTGAATCAACATAGTCTAACACAAACAACATTCATAATGTTTGTGGTGTAACACAAACAACATTCATAACATCTGTGCTGCAAGTTGTATATCAAATACAAACATGTCAGTTAAACCAAGCAAAATCCCAGCTTAGCAGAACATCTCTTAAAGTGACTTACAACGGTAGTTTGTTGTTTGAAATATTTACCACATGAACCACAGCAAAACTGTTTGTAGTCAGAGTGTGACAGCTGATGAGCCTTCATTTCAGCTAGAGTACAGAAACGCTTTGGACATTCACTGCAAACATACGGCTTCACACCTTCATGTCGAAGTAAATGTGTCTTAAGGTGACCACTCTGGCTGAACTTCTTCTGACAAATGCGACATGTCAACCAAGTACCTTCATTGTGTGACTTGAGCAGATGTGCCTTGAGTTGGCCATGACGTGTAAAACGTTCTGGACAGTGTCTACATGAGTACGGCTTTGCACCAGTGTGAATACGAACATGCTGCTGTAGTTCAGTGTTTGTCTTAAACAGCTTGCCACAGTAAGGACAGTCATATGGTCTGCTGTTGCTGTGTACACCACGTATATGTAGCCGCAAGTGGTCATTTCTACTGAAGCTTTTGTCACACAGTGAACACTTGTACGGTTTCTCTCCTGTGTGGACTCTCATGTGAACTTTTAGATGTCCAGACTGACCAAATGCCTTGTCACAGATGTGGCATTTATACGGCTTGTCTCCAGTGTGGACCCTCATGTGATTATTTAGAGTGACAGAGTGACTAAAAGCCTTGTCACACACGTGACATTTGTATGGTTTTTCTCCTGTGTGGACTATCATGTGAGTGTTTAAAGTTCCCGACTGACTAAATGCCTTGTCACACATGTGACATTTGTATGGTTTCTCTCCACTGTGAGTTCTGCTGTGTACAACAAGCTCTCCAGCCGTCGTGAACTGTTTGCTACAAACAGCACATTCAAACGGTTTCTCTCCTGAATGAATGTGTCTGTGTATCACTAGGACGTAACTATTTTTGAAACATTTGCCACATTCTGTGCACTTGTATTTACTCGTGTGTATATTCATATGATTAGAGAGACCACTCTGATATGAAAAACGTTTCTCACATTGACTACATGAATACACGTTTTCTCCACTGTGTCTTTTTCTGTGTTCAGTCATGTAACTTTTCGTTGTAAACCGTTTGTCACACACTGTACACACGTACGGTCTTGACTTGTCATCATGTGGATGTTCAGTGATATCACTACTACCAGCTTCAGTGTTTACTTCAAAGGATGTTTCGCCTGCACACAACGTATAACATTATGCCATAAACAGTAAAAGAAAGCAGTAAATAACGCTAGTATCACAGTCAGCTATCACGGCTCGAGGATACGCCTACGCTAAAATAGAATATCAGTGCACTCAATGCACTGTTGCTTTAGGTCACTAAGCTCGGGGTCCACCAATGCTTTTCAACTCCCAGTCTTATCTGTGGAACTCCTATATTAGATGCAGATATCAAGCTATTCACAATACTATCATAATATTCCTGTAAATCATCACAGTGAATACAGCAACCCTCCTGTTGGCATAAAAGTGCCTCGGTTGGCAGGTAAACTTGGGAAAGAAACTCAGTGCATAGATGCTGATAGTACGTTAAATCAGCCCTATCCCAACCATGACTCGAGGATACGCGTACGATAAAATAGAATACGTTAGCAAAGCGTACGTACGTATCTTTCGAAAAATAGAATACGCATATGATATGTTTCGTACGCAAACCTGAATTCACGTAAAATGTTGCAAAGTGGTAAAAAGAACTGCCTTGTTCAATGCAGCTACTGCGGCAAACACTTCTGGAAACGGTTTACCTCCTTTTTTAACTGTTTTAATTGAAATACTGTGTTGCAGTTGCAACGTATTCTATTCTTGTTTACGTTACGCTAAAATAGAATATGTCAGCGTACGTATACGTATCCCTCAAAGAATATAATACGTACGTAACGTATCGTCGAGCCTTGTCAGCTATAACATACAACAATAGTAGACTGTGCTCAGACAGTGTACACCTCCGCCAAGACATCTAACCGCAGCCAAAACTGATCCGGGATTCGAACCCAGACTTCCAGATTAATCTGTATTCAGATCGGGATGTCTGCTGTATTGCTGCAGATTCATGACGTCACTTATGCAAACATCGGTCGCTGAGTGTATGAGAACTTGAGAAGTGCTGGTTAATCTATTATAATCCTCCAAATCTACACAGTACAATACGTATCTCTGGAACTGTTAATCGAACGAACTAGCGATTTCAGTACCGAGTTCAGACCACGAAAGGCACTTCGTGGGTGGTCTGATATTACCCCAAAGCAAATACAACATTGCTGACGGCCGCCATCTTGAAAATCGACATGACGATGTCATATTTCCGCAGTGGGTGGTCCAAATGGACGACATTCGGCAGCCCGATGTAGAATAGCATGCTGATTACGATCAAATTATCAAGATCAAAAACGGAAGTAAAATTCCAATATGGCGGACATTTTTTCAAACCGGAAGTAGTTATATCTCAGCTGTGAATTAAGCTATGTCGATGAAATCTGGTTAGCAAGTGGATTTTAACCTTCTGGAGACAACAACATCAGCAAATAGGAAACCAGTATTGGGCCACCACGTCCGCCATCTTGAAAAATCCATCACGTCATATTTCCATTGTGGGTAGTCCAATTTGGACGAAATTTGGCTGGCTGATGCAAAATAACACGTCGATTACAGTGAAATAATCGAAAACGAAACTGGAAATAGAATATTCCAATATGGCGGAAGTTTGTTTTTCCAAATCTGAAGTAGTTATATCTCAGCCGTGAATTGAGATACGTAGACGACATTTTCGTTTGCTGATACATTTCAACGTTCTGAAGGCAATGACATCGAGAAATACGACACCGGAAGTAGTATTGAGCAGCTGCGGCTGACATCTTTAAAAATCGATATGACGTCATATTTCCACAGCAGGTGGTTCGATTTGGATGATATTGGGCATCCTGATGCAAAACAACATGCTGTAACGGTGGTGTAATAAAAATCGAAACCGGAAATAGAATTACAGTATGGCAGTCGTTTGTTTTTCCAAAACCGAAGTAGTTAAATTTCAGCCGTTAATGGAGATATGTCGACGAAATTTGGTTTGCTGATAGAGACTGACCTTCAGCTCAATAGTACTTCCGGTTTCCTCTTCGGTCGCCATCTTGAAAAATCCACATGACGTCATATTTCTGCACTGGGTGCTCCGACATAGGTAAAATTTGGTAGAATCATGCAGAATATCACGCGGATTACGGAAATATGGTCGAAATCAAAAACGGAAGTAGAATTTCAATATGGCGTACGTTTGAAAGTAATTATATCTCAGCCGTGAATTGAGGCATGTGGACCAAATTTGGCCGTCGGATAGATTTTGACCTTCTGAAGACAGTGACGTCAACAAATACGAAACCGGAAGTAGTAATAAGCCGATTCGGCGGCCATGTTAAAAATCGATACAACATGATTACTCCGCTGCACATGGCCCGATACGGATGGAATTTCGCAGGCTGATGCAGCATAACATGCCGATTACGGAGATGTGGTCGAGGTCGAAACTGGAAAAAACATTTAATATGGCAGACGTTTGTTTTTCCAAACCGGAAATAGTTATATCTCAGCATGCAGCTGGCGGGTGTGTCCCAAGTCCCTACTGGCCCACGCCACCCACATCATAACTCTGTATGTCGGCAATTAGCTGCCGTATATATAGCGGACTAGACGACTGGCAGAAGTCGGGTGACAAGTGATGGCTCAGGCATTCAAATGACCTGGTCGTGTACGAGGCAGTGCGTCACTATCTATGCTCCCTGGGTGGTCCAAACAGACGACGGAATTTATGACGTCACAATCACCAGGCACCAAACGCTACGTTCTCACACACAGTGTCAACCACATCCACGCATGCCTGGCGGACATCAGTTAATCAGTTGACCAAGCAAAACAAACATCTATAGCGCCGTATGTTGCAAGCGAATCAGAAACTAGTCATTGCACACAACGCGCCACGACTGCCTGCCATCAATTCGATCATCAGCTAATAATCGGTCGTGGAAATTCAAAGATCAGTCACTAAATAATTTGAGTTTCACATCCCTAGTGACAAACGTACACAAGTTGAAGTGTCTATGATTTGAGTTTAAAAGTGAAACATACCGACAGTTGGCTGAGTGTTGACATCAGCAAGCTGGCTCATCAATCTACAAAAACACAATACATAGTCAGCAATGTTGTTTCATTAATAATCAAATGAAACTCTTGTCAGACGCTGAAATGACACGTTTCTATAATATTGTATTACATTACTCTTCAATTAGTTGGTAAATACAGTCTGTTCTGTTACGTTCTTGATTGACTGATTCTGTGCTATAGTTTGGCTTGTGCTACAGAAAGTTTGTGTGCAACATTTAGCAGATTTGCACATTCGTGTCACAACTCTTGTTAAACTCAGAGCTGACAATCAGTTAACACGTCATAGCAGCAAACAGCATCACAAACAAACAGACTTCTTGTTACCAGTATACACTTCACAGCTGAAAAACAAACAAACAAACAAACAGACAGACTTCTTGTTACACACTTCACAGCTGAAACACAAACAAATAAACAAACAGACATACCTCTTGTTACACACTTCACAGCTAAAACACAAACAAACAAACAAACAGACATACTTCCTGTTACACACTTCACAGCTGAAACACAAACAAACAGACAAACAGACTTCTTGTTACACACTTCACAGCTGAAACACAAACAAATAAACAAACAGACATACTTCTTGTTACACACTTCACAGCTGAAACACAAACAAACAAACAGACAGACTTCTTGTTACACACTTCACAGCTGAAACACAAACAAACAAACAGACAAACAAACAGACAGACTTCTTGTTACACACTTCACAGCTGAAAAACAAACAAACAAACAAACAGACAGACTTCTTGTTACACACTTCACAGCTGAAACACAAACTAACAAACAAACAAACAGACATACTTCTTGTTACACACTTGACAGCTAAAACACAAACAAACAAACAAACAGACAAACAAACAGACATACTTCCTGTTACACACTTCACAGCTGAAACACAAACAAACAGACAAACAGACTTCTAGTTACACACTTCACAGCTGAAAAACAAACACACAAACAAACGAACAAACAAACCAACAGGAAGACAAACAAACAGACAAACACCGGAGACTGAAAGCAGTACCTCACAAGCATTGCTGGGACGAGCAACTACACACATATCAATGAATAAAATTTCGAAAGAACACAAAGTTAACACAAATTATCAAACGCACACACTACAAATATAACATGGCCCTAATATAGCATAACTTGAGTCCTACAGTTTAGATGTATTTACACCTAATGCTGGCAATGATAAATAGAGCCATAACGCTCCGGCAGTAAAGGGTCCTCGATAGGGATGTGCAGTAAACCAAAATTTGGTTTTGATTCAGTTTTTGAAAACCGAACCATCCAAAAATTTGACATCCGTTCAGACGGTTTTCCGACAGAAACTGCATGTAATCTCTCATTCAAATAAAAAAAATAATAAAAGTAACTTTACTCGCGTTAATGTGCACATAAAGAACGTTTTAAAACATGACCGAAACAGAGTTTAGCATATAGATTTTAAAATTCAATTATATTATTTACTTGTTGTCATCCACCGTCGCTGTAATATTTGCTATTACATGAGTAGTAAATAACTATAATATCTGAACCGAAACGAGTTTCGGAACCAAAATTTTTGAACCGAACCAAACCAAACTTATTCTGAACCAAATCCGAGTATTTTTCAAAAACCGAACCAAAATCAAACCGAGATTGAAAAATCTATTGCGCACATGCCTAGTCCTTGACCACTGCTGGATATCCTGTGATGGGCAGGGCAACTGAAGAACTTGGTAGTGGTGCACCCGTCGTGACATTTTGTATGACACGGTCACTGCAATAGGTACAGGACCACACGGCCAGGCAGTGACGTGAAACTGACTCCCACCACAGGTCATTTTGGCTGGTGTCAGTTAGTATTTCATGATTATTTTACAACTTTGGCACACAATGTCGATTCTAGAGTGTTACTGAATATTCTACCCACTTCGTTGACTATGTATAAGCTAAGCCTAACCCTAAGTGTAACCGGAAACCCGCACAAATGCCCAACAGCCTGTACAGCGTACAACATGGACGAGGACCTAAAAAGAGTATGGGTCTGTATAAACCTGGATGTATGGTAATCCTAAGTGTATAGGCCTATATGAAAATCACAGTCTAAACAATGGAAAAAACAGCCCTGTACCTATTGCAGTGAGCCGGTGAGCTATGGAGCTAAACCAATTGGAAATCTAGATTTAGCGCAGAGTCCATTTTTTCGGTGACTAAAAACACTGCAACGTCCGCAACGTCCACAATGGCCCAAATTATCTACAGCTCAGACTATGAAGATGAAAAGTTCATAGAATGTAGTATATAATCGAATATATAATCATCATAGTATGGGCAAGGCAACGTCCTTCGCCTTAATTACCTTAGTCATTACTGCCATTCTCTGTTCTACACCTCTCCCATGGCTTCCAGTGCTCTCCAACATTGAACTGCCAGCCGTACGAAGGAAGGCTGCCACTGACAAGCTGGTGGAGAAAATCGTCAAACTGTCAAACATAACAGTTGGCCACTCCAGCCTGATATCTTTAACCCACCATTGCTACGACTGACATCCAGGAAGCCGTTGTGGCTAGATTTGCAACCAGTTGACATCAAAAGTCGATGCAGGCATAACTGGAAGTCAGCTCAGGTGGTCAATTCTCACCTAGTGTGTGACCTCACAATCCGGCAACCAGGTTTCCACCTCCCTTGGCAACAGTAGTCTCTGCTGAACCGTTTTCGCACGGAACAGGGACACTGCGGTGCTTGCAGAAGGAAATGGCGACTTACAGACACTGATCTGTGTCCTTGTGGCGAGACCCAGACGATGTCTCACATTGTCGAATCCTGTCCCGACTAAACTGAATGGCGGCTTATCTCGGCTACACTCTGCGGATGAAGACGCTGTTTCGTGGCTGACCAGTTGTGGTTCATGACACGCATACGAGAAGAAGAATTACCGCCATCCAGTTGCCTATGCGCTTACCTTGCCGATTGGTGCCATTGCAGGATATGTAGTTTTATCTGTGGCTATTGTAGACTGCTGTGACTTGAAGGCGCTGTTGGAGTATGACACACTTACTTACTAAAATGTTGCCTTGCCTATACTATGACTTTCAGTTTCTCATTACTGTTGATCGGAACGTTTAATCTCCACAATCTAGCCTACTTTGTCTGGATATATCACAGACAGATTCACTACATCACGGATACATGATAAACTGTCTCTGTTACATTACAGCGACTGCTACTTACGTGAGTCTATGGTCGTAATGATGGATGGACAGTGACACCCATCTGACGTCATTACCGATGTCTGAAACCCGACGCGTTATTGGTCATCAGCAGAGAACAACCACAACTACTACTACTACTTATTATTAGGCGTTAGCTTGTTTTTTTTGCTTCAATAAACATTTTTCCAAGTGCCGATATGGTTATATATTCTGATATGCTGAATTATGGGGACTTTTTTCGTCTTCGTTGTCTAAGCTTTAGATCATTTGGGCCATTGTGGCCATTTGCAGTGTTTCTATTCAACCCGTTTTTTTCACGTATGTCAAGTTAGATTCATATTCGCATATTCGGATGGAAAGCAAAGAGTATTATAGCACTTATTCACTATTGCTGGCACTAACCCTTACTCCTGAACCCTAACCGACCCAGGAGGCGGTATAATACTGAATAAGTGCTATAACACTCTGGGCTTTCCATCCAAATATGAATCTGAATATGAATCTAACTTGACATATGTGTTTTTTTCGCTTATGTTATGTTATGTTATGTTATGTCCCAGATGTCTTCTCCCATTGGCATTATCCAACATTAGACCCCGCCGGGGGCTGGCCTTCTGAGACTGAAATCAAGCTTCCTAACCATCGAGCTAAGAAAGTTCCTAACTTCAACTGTGCAATAGGTCTAGAGACAGTTGGTGGTAAGCTATTCAAGCCATACAGACAGTCAATTTCGGTTAATATCGATTTTATCCAGTCTGTGTCGTCTGTCGACGTACGGCAGCAGGTGAATGTGTACTGAGTCGTGAGTGGCTGTGGTTCGTTTTATACATAACCTCCAGCTTTACGCCCCGGGGCGTAATCCTGGAGGTTATATAGACCGCCAGTCTTGTTTTCTCACAGCTGTAGTAGGCGGCCGACTTGTCTATCTTTCGGTATTTAGGTAGACCGTAGTATTTTAATATTATAAATACATTATGCTGTTTCGTTTGTTGAGTTTTCAGTTTCAGTTGCGTTTATTATAATAATGCTGTTATATAGCATTTCAGTAACTGTTAAACATTTCTGTCAGCACCGTTATGCTGTTGCTGTGGGTGTAAAAGAATAGACCCACCCGGGATCTATTCCTGGATATGGCCCTCCCATTTTGGGGGGCCGGGGGTATAATGCGGATGTGCGGATCTGCGGATATTACAACGTGTAAAATGCGGATGTTGATGCGGATCAAAATCCGCATTTTACCCACACGCGCGTATTGATCGAAGCACATATTTGACTTAGATTCAGCACTGAAATTGCCGGTTTTGCTATGGTTGTCTAACGAATTGCATTAAAGTTGTTTTTTTTGCATTAACTATAATGTATGAGTGTCATGTGTGATGTGTTTAAACTTCATCTGATTTGATTCTCGCACACACAAAAGACTATACGACGACGGCCTAAGACGCGAAACATCCGTGTCATAAACATAAAATAATAATTAGGCCTACTGAACAACGGTTATCCGTAACTAGAAGCGCGTTGCATTAAGCTGTGTTCCCGTAAGAGCGCTCCTATGCACTCACGGGCTCAAATCCACTCTCATGCAACGTTGCACCCACAGGAATACGCCCGTGGGAGCGCTCCCGTGGGCGCAGTGTGCAGCCCGCGTTGTGCGCCCGATTGGTTGAATTTTGTGTTAATTTGTAATATTGCCGATGACGCGAAGGTAATTGCGTACTTAAAGCAAGTTAGAAACTCATTCTCAAACTGATACCTACCAATCTCCACAAAACCGATGACATATTCAGCAACCATCGACCTCCCGCACAAACATTTTCGTATCGTCTACCATGTTGGATTGTAGCATTACGTCATTACATCACGTGACTAAGTGACGGGTGCAACGTTTTTTTGTGCTCCAAGAAAACTTGGAGCGCAGCGCGTTGCATTAAGCTGCGCTCCCGTAAGAGCGCTCCTCCGCAGTCCGCACCCACGGCCTCGAATCCACTCTCATGCAACGCTGCGTCCACGTGTAACGTAGACAAGTACCTACCGTGTCCGACGGGCCCCTGGTAATAATCTCACATGGAGCGATCAGGCTGTTTGCGTGAGATGCGTGAGCTGAGTCGATCAGGTCGTCCATTACTTTACTGATATATGGGCCTATATATCTATTTACAAGAAAAACAAACGTATAAATAATATATTTTTATACAAAGAATTACAGATTTTTCGATTTGTATTACTATGGACTGCTGGAAGTTGGCAAGTGAAGTGATATCCTTTTTCAGATACTGAAGAAGAAGAAAAAAGCATCAGATGCGTGAGCTGAGCGTTATTACATATCCGCACCTCCGCATTTTACCCATCACATCCGCAGATAATCCCCGCAATATTTCTCCGCAGTTTACCCGTTTAAACATCCGCACATCCGCAGCCCCGCACATCCGCATTTTACCGGAGGCCTTATTGTTTACCTTCGCAAATAATGATGTCGCAGCTAAACTCTTCTGTGTTGCACCAGCTTCCATTGCCCTGTTTCACATTTTAATTTTTTGTTTGTTCCGTGTGGTGGACTAAGCTGGCTACCCGTCAGCTTTTTACTGCACGTTAAATACATCGTATCGTATAGTATCGTATCGTATCGCCTGTTTCCAATCGTCGGGAATAACAGTGTCCTTCAGTGACTTCTTAAACAGTAAGTACAATGGGTACGTAATCAATTCTTGTGTTTCAATCAACATGACCCCATGCTCAGCGTTCAACTGTGAATCAGTAGATTCACTGTTGAACTCTTCAGCTACCAGATACCGTGTATACACATTTTCATCAGCAAACGATACAAGCGACACACCTTACCTTGATACCAGCAAATGCCGTTGCACACACAACATCACATTGTTCAACGCCTTTAAAACCATCTAATATCGTAATCTGGGTTGCACTATTATGTACGAACAACGCTACAAAAACTGTCATAAACAAAACAAACACATGATTCGCCATTTTAGCTTGACCCAGTTATTGGCTTGACCCGTAAAATTTAATTTAGTGACGTTCAAAAATTCGGATTTTAATAGTATTGACACTCACAGAGATATAACACACACTCACTCACTGCTGCGCTTGACCAGCTGAGGGTCGTAGCGTCCTCC
>Ga0209637_1000530_pt1 | contig 11397 bp, 9 predicted proteins | sample OlaalgELextract3_2_FD_187379 | JGI IMG/M metagenome (GOLD analysis project Ga0209637, IMG submission 187379) | Olavius algarvensis symbiont microbial communities from Tuscany, Italy - Type G ELBA extract 3 (SPAdes) (version 2) | ecosystem: Host-associated > Annelida > Digestive system >... | reverse complement strand
AAGAGCTTCGGGCTGATCTCGGGTCGGGATGGCTTCAGACCCCCCGATGTATTTGATTTGAACCTCACCGGGATATTTTTTTTGAAGCATTTCATTGGCCCGCTTGATTTAGGGCAGATAATCTTTGACAACACCACTATGATTTTTGCCCCAGGCGCTGATGGCCTTAATGGTGATCTTTTCGGCTTTGGCCAGGCTGGCATTGAACGATGACACACCCACCAACAGGCAAATGCCGAGCGCGACGACAATGTAAAACATTCTTTTGCTTGTCATGATTTCTCCTTTCTATTTACAGCCCTGCCCCGGAGGTCGTCCCAGGCCCGGTCCGTTTCCGCCTGAATGGTCCGGATCTGATCCGGATCCAGGTGTTTGAACCGTCCCTGGGCCATGAGATATTTTTCCACGGGCAGGTTTCGTGATGAGTGGTTGATGGTGTACTTGAGTCCGTTCTCTATTTCGTAGAGGGGGAAAATATTGGTTTCGACCGACAGCATGGCCACCTTGACGGCCATTTCGTCGCTGATTTTCCATCCGGTCGTGCACGGCGAGAGCATATGGATGAACCGCGTCCCCCGCATCGCTTTGGCCTTATGAATCGTGCGGGTCAAATCCTCGGGGTAGGCGATCGAGGCCGTCGCCGCGTATGGCATGCGGTGGGCGGCCATGATCTCCATGATTTGCTTCTTGCGCCGGGTGTTGCCGGTCGGGGTGGTGCCGGTCCAGGTGAATTGCGGCGTGGCCGATGAGACCTGGATGCCGGTGTTCATGTAGCCTTCGTTATCCATGCAGACGTATAGGATGTCTTCGTTGCGGTCGGCCGCGCCTGAAAGTGACTGTAAGCCGATGTCGAAGGTGCCGCCGTCACCGGCCTGGTCGGGCGGGATGACCACACCCTCAGGGCAAAATGTCATGCAACGATCGCAGCCCACGCAGGTGCCGCAGCACAGGCAACGGTCGGCTTTCTCGGAAGCCTGCGAAGGGGCGAGACCTTTTGTGACTTCGACGCTGGAATGCACCCGGACGGCAGGATCTTCCTCGGGCAGTTGCTGGGGAAGTTTGGGGGGTGTAAACAAGAGCGTATTCGGATCCGGACGGGCGACTTGGTTCGGCTGCCAGCCTGGCGGACGTTCAACCCAGGCCGCGATCGAGAAAGCGGGTCCGGGTCCCAGCGTGACCGCCTGCAGGGCATCATCTGTCTGATTGCCTGTCAGCGAGAGGTGTATTCCCAGGGCCGCCCGCTTGCCGGTGGCAATGGCATCCACGACCGAGGCTTGGGCCGGCGTCAGGTCTCCGCCGGCAAACCATCCCGGCTGCGAGGTACGCCCCCAGCCGTCAACCCATATCCGTCCCTGTTCCCAGCGCAGCTCGCGCAAAAAGGGCTCGGCCCGGGGTACCTGGCCCGCAGCGACGATGGCCAAATCGCAGGCCAGCTCCCGTGGCGCTTCGTTAATCGGCACCGGCCGCAGACGGCCGTCCGCCCCCGGTGCCTCTAGGCGCATTTCGGCCAGGCGTACCGCCTCGAGTCGGCCGGTACCGCCCACAAAGGCGACCGGCGCCACCAGCATCTCGATGGTCACCCCCTCGGCTTCGGCTTCGGCAACCTCATCCTCAAAAGCCGACATTTGTTGCCGGGTGCGGCGGTACAACACCCGCACGCGGCGAGCGCCGCATCGTAAAGCGGTGAGGGCGGAGTCCAGGGCGGTGTTGCCGCCACCGATCACCACAACGTCTGCATCCCGGGCTTTAGCTTTCAAGGTGCTGCTGCGCAGAAACGCCAGTCCCGGCACAACACCGTCAAGTTCCTCACCCGACAGATTCAGCGGAAGATGGGCATCGGCTCCGGGAGATAGAAAAACAGCCGCATGCTCGGCCGCCAGGACAGCCAGTGTCTTCTCATCCACTAACCGTTGTGTATGCAGGTTCACCGGCAGCGTCCAGAGGCGCTGCAGGTCTTTTTCCACGGCCTCCAGCGGCAGGCGAAAGCCGGGGATGCCATGGTTTGTAAGACCGCCCGCCCGCTCGGCGGCCTCCATCAGGGTTACCGGATGTCCCAGACGGGCCAGGTGATACGCGCAGGTCAGCCCGGCCGGACCGGATCCGACAACCGCCACCGGCTTGTCGCAACCGGCTGCACTCAGCAATCGCGGATTGGCCTGACCATGGTCGGCCGCTGCCCGTTCCAGTGCCCGTACATTGACCGCTCCGTCCAGACCAATCAGGTTGCAGGCCGTCTGACACGGGTGATAGCAAACGCGTCCGCACACGCCGGGCAAGGGACTCTCTTCCAGGAAAGTCGCCAGGGCAGTGTCAAAGTCACCCCGGGCGGCGGCCCGCGCAGCACCGACGATATCGTTTCCGGCGGGGCAGGCTACCCGGCAGGGAGATGTTTCTTCTACAAAGCGGGGGCGCACGGCGGTCCAGGAACCGGTCTTAAAGACAGCCGTGGTGTTACGGGAAATCGGAATGATGGTTTCAGGATCCAGGCAGGCAGGACAGGTGCGATCAGCCATGAGCACCTCCGGGTTCAATGATTTGTACTTGATCGAAGGCCAGACTGGCGGCCTTGACATTGTTTTCAGGATCAGCCGGGGTCATCTCGCGCACGGCATCCAGGATGGGATCCTTTGCCAGGTAACCGCTGAAAGCACCGTAGGCGCCGACCATGGCGGTGTTGTAAAAGCGGTCCAGTCCGGCCTGGCGGGCGACAGCCAAACCGTTCACAAGTCCCAATTTATAGGCCGACAGTTCGCTGAAAGCCTCCCGGCTGCGGCGGGTATTGATGAGAATGCTTCCGCCCGGTTTCAGCATGGAGCAAACCGTGGCGGGATCGAACAGACTGTCGTCAAAACTGATGAAATCGCTCGGATTCTTAATCTCACACTTTAACAGGATTTTACGGTCATCCACCCGCAGAAAACTGGCTAGCGGTGCGCCCCGCCTTTCACCCCCAAAGACCGAGTAGCACTGCGGATACTTACCGGCTTTAAAAAAAGCCAGGCCCAGCATCTGGGAGGCGAGTACCACTCCCTGACCGCCGCGGCCGTTGAAGCTGATTTCGATCATAAGTATACTTTCGAATAAGATTGCTTATACACAGCGTCATATTAAGTTTCGCATCGACCTTTCAAATTGCTGGTTTTAAATTGCCGGATACGGTCAATTATGCAGAACGCTGTGTATGTATGCGAAAGGATTTATGTCGTTCTGTATAGAAATAGTTACAAATGACCCAGAGCCCAACTTTAGGGCACTGTACCCTAACGCCAAATATGGTGTCAATAAAAAACTTGCCGCAAACCATTGCGGGAAAAGACGGGTCGGTCGATCGACAAAGGCTTTTGGATATCGCCGGGCGCAGCGCGAAAGGCAACGAGAATATCCCTAATATATCCCGATTGACTTATTCTCCTATTTTAGCCATACTTGCAATCCATCAACAAAAGTTTTACTTTTAAAATACTAAATTTTTTGAAAGACCGTGTTTTGAAGAAGGGGCGCCGTTTAGCGCAGCAATTGTGGTGATAAGAAAATAACCCCATAGGGACGGGAGAAGCGAAATGTACACGAAAACATCAGTTGCAACCGTTGCCGAAGCCTACCTTGAACTCTTGGCCTCCCGCGGTATAAAATATTTTTTCGGAAACAGCGGCACCGATTTTGCGCCCATTATCGAGGCCTTTGCCAAACGAGACGCTGAAGACAATCACGCGATTGTTCCGATTACCGTGCCGCATGAAATCACCGCCGTTGCCATGGCTCATGGTTACACGATGGTCACCGGCAAGCCGCAGGTTGTCATGGTGCATGTAATTGTGGGCACCGCTAACGCGCTGGGAGGGATTATCAATGCCTCGCGGGCCCGGGTACCGATGTTTTTCACCGCCGGACGTACGCCGTTGACGGAACAAGGGCCTGTCGGCACCCGGGACCTGGGAATCCACTGGGCCCAGGAGTCCTTCGACCAGGGCGCGATGGTGCGGGAGTTCGTAAAATGGGACTATGAGCTGCGGCTCGCATCTCAACTGGAAACCGTTGTGGATCGCGCGCTGGCCATCGCACAAAGCGAGCCGTTCGGTCCCGTGTATCTCACACTGCCAAGAGAAGTGCTGGCAGAAGACATGACAACCTTTCAATACGCCCAGCCTTCGCGCATCAAAGGCGCATCAGCAACCGTACCGGATGCCGCTGCCGTTGAAAAAGCCGCTAAAGCCATTGCTGCCGCCCGCAATCCGATAGCCGTGGTTCAATCGCTCGGCCGCCAACCGCAAGCCGTCGAAGCACTGGTGGAACTGGCGGAGACAATCGGACTGCCGGTTATTGAGCAATGGCACACCCATGTAAACTTTCCCCAGGACCATTTCCTGCATGCCGGTTACGATCCGTTGCAATATCTGCAGGAAGCCGATCTGATTCTGGTCATTGAAGCGGATGCTCCATGGTTTCCCCGCTTCTCCGAACCGCCGCCCGAGACTTCCGTCATCCAAATCGGTCTGGATCCGCTGTTTTCAGACTATCCGCTGCGCGGTTTTGCTTCGGATATCACGCTGTCCGGAATTCCGCGCCTGACGCTGCTCGCTTTGAAAGAAGCCCTGCAATTGATCGGTCTGGATGCCGCAGAAGTCAATTCCAGGTGCGAGCGCTGGCGTCAGAGACATGTGACGCAGCGAAAATCATGGCAGGCAAACACCCAAGCGCTGCAAGACAGCCACCCCATCGATATGGGCTGGGTTTCGGCCTGTATCGGCCAACGGCTGGATGATCGAACCATTGTCATCAATGAATACACTCTGGATACGACCGCGACCTGTTTCACGCGGCCCGGAACGTATTTTCGGCATTCCCCCGCCGCGTCCCTGGGATGGGGATTGGGTGCCGCGCTGGGAGCAAAGCTTGCCAGACCGGGTCACAAGGTTATCTGCTGTGTCGGTGACGGCGCCTATATGTTCGGCGTACCGGTGGCCGTCCATCATGTATCCCAGGCCTATCAACTGCCGGTCTTATTTATCATCTTTAATAACGGGTACTGGAATGCATCCCGCCAAACCGCCTTTAATTATGCTCCCGACGGCTATGCGGCCAGGGCGAAGTCCGTCCCACTTTGTGAAATAAAACCGTCCCTGGAATATGAAAAAATTTGTCAGGCCGCCGGGGGATACGGCCGGCGCGTTGAAAAAGCTGAAGAATTGCCCGAGGCCATTGATCAGGCCCTGGCGGTGATCGAGTCCGAAAATCGTCAGGCCCTGTTAAACGTCATCTGCCGGTAATGAACGCCTTGATCGTCAGGATAAGAATTCGCTTTTTGAGAGCGGATCGAGCAAAAAATCAAGGTTAATAGGGTTGTGTGACGTCTGGGCCAGGGATAGCGGTAAATTACCTGCCTGACATAAGGGCGGAAAAATCCATATTTTTGCTCAAAACGCTCCTGGTAAATCTGCGCGAATGTTTCAAAACAATCTTCGACACAACGATAGTAAGCGGAATCCTGGGGCTTGCACTGTCGATAAACATCCAACGTGCTATGGGCGGGGCAGCGGGCTCTAGCAAACTATCTTTTCGTTGTTGAGTGAACGAACGTCTTAATTAACCTGGGCGAAAGATAGAGCAAAGAAACGACAGCGCCTTTCGCTATTAACAGCGCGGAACGTTTGAACTCAGCAAAAGCGACCGATTCAGATAGCACACGCGTTATTTTACGGATTCGGGCATCATCGGATCAAATAGCGAGCGGATAAACTCCAGATCCATGTATTGCTGCAGTTTGGCCCAGGTGTCCGGGTTTTTCATACCGGAAAACCGGGTTTGATAGGCCACCCAGCCCATGGCCGACCAGGAAATGCCGCGCAGGTAAACAAATGGATCGCGCAGGCGCACCCGCTCTAGCAGGGTATCGCGCAGGTGGGCATCATCGATTTGTCGGCAATAGGTTTTGAGAAAATCACGTTTTTGTGACGGCGACATCCGCCAGTCGGTCTTCCAGAGGGTGGTCAGGGGCGAGCAGAAGTGTGACAGGTCCTGGGACGGGTCACCCCAACGGGGCATCTCCCAGTCCACCAGGTGAACCGTTCCGTTTTCACGATTCACGATGAAATTGCCGGAGTTGACTTCCGTATTCACGATGCAGGGCCAGGGGTCCTGCTGATAGTATTTTTCATTGGCCCGGGCCGAATCGGCCCATTCCTTCAGATCGATCAGGTATTGCCGGATATCAGGGTCTGCCAGTTCCGATTCGAAGTACTGCCGCAAAAGCCCGGTACATTCCTCAAATATCAGTGACAGGGCCGCATCCTCTCGAATCAAGTGGTTTTTTTCCGGCGGCACCTCAATCTGGTGGATTCTGGCAAATAGGCCGGCTGACTGCGGCAGGTCCCGGTTATAGTCCAGAGTTTCCCCCGGCAGGTAATCCATGATCAGGATGCCCCGGTCGATAATGCGGCGCGTATCATCGACGAAATGGGGCCGGGGGGTCACTCCGCTTTGCCGCAACAGGTCCAGGGCTTTGTATTCGTAAACGATCTGGTCATCGCGAGCAATCTGGCTGCCGATGTTCACCCGGAAAACAAGTTGGGTAGAATCTGATGTAATCAGATAATTAAGGTTGTACTCCCCCTGGGCCAGGGGCGTGACCGCAAAATTGCGACCATGCATAAGAGGGACATCGTTCCAGTCTCGGCCGGCCAGATATTCAGCTACTTTGGGCAGCATGTCGGTCATCAAGTTTTTTGTCATAATCTATCAAAAATAATCGGAATGCCAAAAAGTTCGTAAGCTGTTAAGTTCATTAGTTGGTAAGCTAAATAAAAAAGGATTCAGATCCTTTAAGTCTTATAATCTTATCAACTTATGAACTCATCAACTATTTATTTATCCGTGTATATCTGTGAAAATCCGTGTCCCGTTATAATAAAGATTCAACCGGATAATTTCAAACAGATTATTCTTCGGAAGCAAATATGCGAATTTTTTCGGGCGGCAGGTGCAGGCCGACATTTTGCCCGGGAGAAAAATCGGCATCCGAAGTCAGGACCACAAATCGATTGCCCTGACACTTTACCCAGATGCGGCTGGCGCTGCCTTCGAAATTTGTTTTTTGAACCCGTCCCTGAAGATTATATTTTGCTTCCGAGGTGATGATAATATCTTCCGGACGGATGGTGGCCGTCAGCAAATGCCCGTTGCCGTTGGTCTGTGACGTCGGGACGGTTGCAAATTCCGAATGAAAATGACCGTCTTTTATGCGGCCCCGGATAAAATTACAGCCGCCGAAAAAGCGGGCCACCTCGGGATCCGCCGGCCCGTAAAAAAGATCCCTGGGTTCGCCGACCTGGCGCAGCCGACCGTCTAAAAGCAGACCCACACGGTGCGATATCATGAGCGCTTCGGCCTGGTCGTGGGTTACAAACAGGGTTGTGATCCGTGTTTCAGCCTGAATATCCTGGATTAATTCGCGCATTTGCTGCCGCAGGTTGGCATCGAGATTGCTCAACGGCTCATCCAGCAGTAAAATGGCCGGTTTGAGCACCAGGGCCCGGGCCAGACTGACGCGCTGTTGCTGGCCACCGGACAATTCATGAACTTTGCGCTGTCCCAGACCGTTGAGTTCCGTCAAATACATGATTTGCTGGATTTTTTTGCGGATGTCCCGGCCATGACATCCCTGCATGCGCAGGCCAAAAGCGATGTTTTGTGCCACATTTAAAAACGGGAACAAAAGGGATTTCTGGAACACCATGACGGCATTGCGTTTTTCCGGAGGCAGATCCTTTACCGGTTGTCCGTCAATTATGATTTCACCTTTATGCGGCTGTATCAGACCGGCAACTGCTTTGAGGACCGTGGTTTTACCGGTCCCACTGGGGCCCAGCAAGGCAACCATCTCCCCGTCAAGTACCTCAAGGCTAAAATCGCGAACCACCGCTGTACCGCCATATCGGATGGTTAAATTTCTCAAAAGCAGTTCTCCCATCAGCGCACCCCCGCAATGCTTTTACCACCCAGATATCTGGCACTAAAGAGCAGCGCCAGAAATGCCGGGGCGACAAATACCATGCTGACCGCCGCCGCCACCGGCCGGTCACCGCTACCCATGAGCGCAAACAGCAATATGGGCAGGGTGGTGATTCGTCCGCCACCGATGATCAAGGTGCTCAGGTATTGACTCCAGGAGAGCAAAAAGGAAAACAAACCGGCCACCATGATGCCGGGAAGTGTCAGCGGCAGCATCACTCTCGTAATTATTTTCCAGGAATTTGCGCCCAATGAGCGCGCCTGGTTTTCGTAATCGGGATTGTAATTTGAAAATACACCCCACATGACAAAAACCGAATAGGGCAGACAAAACGTCAGATGAACCAGCACCACACCGATAAATGTTTCAGCCAAACCCAGTTTGATAAACCACAGATGCAAGCCCATGGCAACACACAGCGGCGGGACAATTACCGGCAGCATCAGCATGACCGAGATTGTGTCTTTGGCCCTGAAATTGTATAATCCCAGGGCCCTTCCGGCAGGGACCCCGATCACGACAGAGACCGCCGCGGTGGCGAGCGCCACCAGTATACTCTGGATTAAGCCGGAAATGATTTGACTGCCGGCGGTACCGAAGACATATTGCCAGGCTCTCAGTCCCCAATGTTCGGGCCACAGCTGCGGGTAAAACCAGCGGCTGCTGAATGACCATATGATCAATACCGTAAACGGCAATAAAACCGAAGTGATCAGCGCGGCAAAGGTGATATTTCGATTTAACGGTATCACAGGACCACCCCGCGGCGCCGGGCTATCTGGGTCATCAGCTGGGAGAATACGATGGCAACGACAATAATTGCCGCAATAATCAGCCCGGTGGCGATGCCTTCGGGACGGGCCAACAAGTCCACATCGCTGTAATTTTTGTAGGCCCACACCGGCAACATCACGGGGTAGGTTTGACCCAGCAGGAAAGGCACTTCGAAAGCGCCGAAGGTGTAGGCAAAGACAATCAGACAGGCAGCGCCCAGGCTGGGAGAAATGGTGGGCAGGGTGATGGAACGGAACCGCTGCCAGCGGCCGGCTTTAAGCGTCCGGCCAACCTCTAATAGTTCAACACCGCTGCGTCGCAACACCGATAAAATCATCAGCGTGATAAACGGAATCTCTTTCCAGACATAGGTCAGTATAATTGCGATACCCCAGCGATCGTTTACCAGCAGCGGAAACGCAGCCGAAGAATCGATTAAACCCAGTTTGACGATTACTCTTGAAAGAAGGCCGGTCGGCGTCAGCATAAATACCATGGCCACTGCGATCACCAGATGCGGAACCGTCAAGGGAACCTGGAAAATAAAATGAATCAGGCGGCTTTTTGCAGATAGCGAGACCAGAAAAATTGCCATACCGATGCTGATGGCCCCTGCGATGACAGTAGCCGACAGCGCGACGTACAGCGTTAACACTAAACTTTGTAAAAAATCCGGATCTCCAAGTACATTGATAAAATGTTTGAAGGACAGAGATTTCATACCGGCTGGCGGCAAATACCCCAGGCTTTGAATCAGGCCCAACGCCAGTCCACCGCCGAACAAAACCACCACGACAATCAGAGCTGGTGCCACCATTCTGCCTATTGTCAAAAAGCCCGGACTGTTGCGTGTCCGAGCGTTTGAATCCTGTGTTAGACGCCTGGTATCAGCCTTCACAGGATAGGAAGCTATGAGTTGCCGATCCATAGGTTAAGATATGAGTCCAGTCGTTTTAACTGAAAAGCGAACCGCAGAACCGCAGAATGTCGAATATCGAAGGATTGACTCGCTGCGCTCTGTCTAAAACATAACCTGATGGGTGCTGAGGACTTTGCATGTGGCTGTTTTCACCGCCCATATTCTATCTAACTCAGTCCTCTTTATTAGGTTCTGATCTGTTTTCTGTCGTCTGACATCTGTCATCTGTATTCTGTCATCTGCCTTTAAGTACGTGCTGGTCCCAGCCCCTTTCGAGGCGGATTAATATTTTCGACGGCGGTTCCGGAAGCTGATGGCTTTGCAATTCTTTATCTGACAGGGTGGCGATACCCCGCGGCAGGTTCTTGAATTTTTCCTGCCAGCCTGGATCCAGGCGCTGGATATCAATTGCCGGCATGTCTCCCCAGACTTCGATGTCCGCCTTTTTCAATTGAGCTTCCGGTGAAATCAGGAAATTTGCCACGACCATGGCCCCTTCCTTGTCCGATGCGTTAAATGGAATGGCAACAAAGTGGGTGTTGCTGATGGTGCCTTCTTTAAACACGAAGGTGCGCACTGTGTCGGGATAGAGGCCGTCGTGGATCATCTCAGATGCTTTTCCCGGATGATAGCTCATGGCAAAATCCACTTCCCCATCGGCCAGGAGTTGATGCAGTTGGACCGGGCTTTGGGGATAAGTTTGGCCCTGGCGCCACAGATTCGGAGCCAGGCCAGTCAACACCTGGTACGTTTTATCGGCTGCTGATTCAAAATTCTGTTCAGTATACTTGCCCTGCCAGGAATTTACATCGCCGGCCACATGGTAAAATACATGACGTACAAACACTGAACCGGTAAAATCCGGCGGCGCCGGGTAGGTAAAGCGACCCGGGTTTTGCTGGATCCAGGTTAGCAGGTTACCAACGGTCTGCGGCGGATTGGGGGTGCGCTTTGAATCGTATATCATGACCACCTGAGCACTTCCCCAGGGTGATTCCAAGCCATCCACGGGTTCACCAAAGTCGTTGGAAACCGATGACCGATTCCAATCCACCAATTTTTGATTGGGCAAGTGATCGGCAAACGGCCCATACAGCAAATCGTTTCTTTTGCAGGTGCGAAAGTTCTCTCCATTGATCCACATTAAATCGACCTCGCCGCCCTCAGTTTTGCCGGCCTGTTTTTCAACCAGGATTTTGCTGACCACCTCGCTGATGTCTTTAATTGGTACCTGACGCAGTTTGATTCCGTAAAGGTCCTTAAGCCGTGGGGCCAGATAGCCATTTACATATTCATTGGCGGATGAGAAACCGCCATACATATACCAGTCTACTGTTTGGCCGCGGGCGCGTTCCAGAACCTCCGACCAGGTAAACGCATTGGGTTGCGATGTGAAAATTAAACCCGTCATCACGATGAGAACACTGATTAGAAGCAGCCGCCCTGCATATTGTTTTATTAGCGCCATTTATTTGCCTCCAGAGTATTTTGCATAGAAGGTGTTTTAAAACCAATTCTATTCTAAATATCCGGTCGTATAAAATGCCCCTGCCTTACATATGAGTCACAATTTCCCGCGCAAACTCCGAGCATTTGACCTCGGTGGCTCCTTCTATCTGACGCGCCAGATCATAGGTGACGATGCGGGATTTAATTGTGGCCTGAAGGGCGGTGCGGATTGCATTGGAAGCTTCGC
>Ga0209637_1000528_pt1 | contig 11433 bp, 12 predicted proteins | sample OlaalgELextract3_2_FD_187379 | JGI IMG/M metagenome (GOLD analysis project Ga0209637, IMG submission 187379) | Olavius algarvensis symbiont microbial communities from Tuscany, Italy - Type G ELBA extract 3 (SPAdes) (version 2) | ecosystem: Host-associated > Annelida > Digestive system >... | reverse complement strand
TTGTTTCTGATTTATCGTTTGCATCAAAAAATCAGCGAGATTACCGATTTATAGAAGATTTACAACTGCTGCCTTATCCTGATCCTTTCAGTAATAATGAAGACCAAACAGGGTAGCGTCTGCGTGCGAGTTTATTCTGAGCTTGCCGAAGGGGGCTACAGCCTTGAAGGACAGGTCTTGCGCTGCGTGTGTCGCACATCGTCTTCATCTAATTGAAGCGACATCCCGCTGCCAAGCGGGGCGCCCGCAGCCGGTCTGATTTAATATCCCCCGCCCGCCCTCCAATAAAACAAAGGATGCCGCTTGTCCATTTTAATGGCCCGGTCTGTCATGCTAAATGCAGTTCTTACATAATCTGTCGTTATCAGACAGAGCAATCTATTTTTAAAAAGAATCATCGGTGCGCCGTCTGATAACGCGAGTTTATGTAATCAGTCAGCATTTATCACGCCAGACAGGGCCAACACCGAAGGTAAGCGGCTGGCTGATTTTATTATCTTTTCCCGCCCACCACCCCGAATAAGGATGGAATCGATTTTATAAGGGCAATTAAAATAAAAAAGGCCATTGAAAACAAATCGCTTCAATAGCCTATAACATTGCTGCAACTGCTCAAAACTTTAATTCTTTAGTACGTCCCAAATATTCCCCGGATCATTTTAAACCGGCGATTAAATCAAAAAGGCAGCTGGGGCTATGCAACCCTGGCTGCCTTCGATTTCTTCAGCAATAATTCAACTATGATTAGTTTACTTAGTCAACAACGTCACCTATTTTTCCTTTTTAGTAAATAGCGTCAACACCCTTTTCCGTGAGAGCGAGATTATCGCCTTTGCTAACAACTAAACCTTCACTGATTAATTCGTCAATCGCTTCTTGAAGCACTGCTTTTTCTTTTGGGTTCAATGAGGGAATATATATAGCTGGGAGCCAATTGGGTGGGAGAACATGGCCGACATCTGCATTGATTGACTTAAATTGTCCAAGAATGTCTTGTTTGATCTTTTCCTTTGGATCACTTTCCGCAAACTTGTTTACGATATCACCAATTTTAACCATTTTGACCTCTTTTGATTTTAAGATTTTGTCTTAGCTAAAAAATTAGCGAATAATTTTAACAATATATTCGCAGTGTCCAATTATAATATCCAAACAAAAGCTTCTATTTCTAATCAATATATCAAGTGCCCACCTGTGAGCTAAGTCCCATATTTACTGATATATCCTCATTTTTTGGTAGGTGCATCAGGGTGATTTACGACCCATGATTCATTTTGGTTACTTCCATGATAATGGACATGTTTCCCAACAGGCACTAACTTCCCTTCCTTGAGCTGAATAATCTGCCCATCATGAAAACGATAGTTCAAATCTATATTTTCAAAATTTCCATCAAAGTAATAATTTCCGCGAGAGATCTTGAAGCCCTTTACATCACTAAAAATTTGACATTCAAATAATCTATCTCTTTTTTTCTTGCATTGGATCCAATCACCTCCGTCAGGACCGCCAACCCAGACAGCATCCTCAGGGACTCCCGCAGGACGATCGGGAGGCGAATAGCTGGTTTGACTAAAAAATGTTCCTCCCATCACAATTACTCCTATCATAATTGCAATAATGCCTGCGAAAAAGAATATTATTTTGTTTTTTTTTATTTTCATGGATAATCTATCTTTGGATAGTCGTCACGTAACTCTTCGATATAGCTATTAGGTCGAGGGTCTATTATCCAGGGAGGGTCGACCTCACCAGCTTCGAGTACATCTTTCATAAAATGTGCACAATTATTTGATGAGAGACTGTAATGTTCCCGTTTTGGATTTCTATTCTGTGCCTTTTTCTTCACGGCATAGTTATTCATTTCAGCAAATTTATCATTCTTAATATATGCGCCTGATATCCTTCCCCCTTGACCGGATTGATTAGAGATTGAAGATAAAACTTTGTTCAAGGATTCAGGTGTTGGACGACCATCCTTACCCATAACTACGTTCGGTATTGTTCTTTTTCTAACAATTCCACAGTTACATTCATCGTTATCAGCACGATAACGGCCATACTCGTAGTATTTCGTAAGACCCGTCTTTGGATCAATTAATAGAATTCCTGCGTGACCAAGCCCCCCTATTTTTCCCACGGGTGTTGAGATCTTGTAATCAGGGAATACTATCGGAATCGCATCTAAGCCATACGGATCTTTGAGATTAACCGGGTTATTTAACACATAGGAGTATATATTAACTCCTGCTTTAAAACCAAGCGGATCTGTCCTCAGAAACCTGCCCACCTCAAAACTAAAGTAGCGGTTATAATTATAGTGCAGTCCAGTCTCCCGGTCATAATACTGGCCACTGAACCGCAGACTATTCTCGACGGTTTCAACTTCAACCGTTGCCTTCCCAAACGAAGAGTACTTCACAGACCATACCACAGCACCATTAACTGCAGTAAGCTTCTGAGGAGTGCCTAAGTGGTCATTTGTATAGAAGTAATAATTTGATCCTTCTTTCATAAACAACGGATCAGTGGTCCAGGTGGAGCCAGGCCTGTAGCCATAAGACTTGACCACATTCCCCGCAGCATCTGCTTCCGCAATCAAGCCCTCATCGGCATAGACAAAGTAAGTTCTAACACCGTTTACTTCTTTCCACAGTCGTCTACCAAACGGGTCATAGTAGTAGGTGGATTCTATTCTGATAAGGGCTTTCGACCCCCGGAAAGGTCTTTTTTTTAGGGGAGGGGACCTCCCAACCGGTCACCTTATGTAAAAGAGCTGTTTTAAGTTTAGTCCATTACCGGCATAATCTCAAGTTTTGTTTGCGGTTAAAGAATAAAGGAGCTTTTTGTTTAACCGCAAAATAAAAACCGATGGGTTCCTTTCGGCCCAATTAAAATCGACCCGATCCTTATTTCAAGGGTGGTGGGTGGGAATTGATATTAAAATCAGACAGCCGCTTACCTTTGCTGTTGGTCCCGGCCCCGAGACTGCCGGGATCTTCGACTGGCGTGATAAACGCCTGGGGAAATTGGCGTGGTTTTTGGCCTGATGACATAATAGGAATTATCAGACGGCTTTTTACCGGGTTGTTTTAAAATGGATAAAAATCTGTCTGATAATTCAGCTCCTATTATGTCAGAAGACAATGCACAAAATCATGCCAATTTTGCCGATGCATTTAGCATGACAGCCAAGGCCATTAAAATAGACAAGCGGCTTCCTTCTTTCTTTGGAGGGTGGGCGGGGAATATTCAATTAAATTGGTCCAAGATCACGTCTTTAGCGGGGCTGCGGGCATTAAAACCGGATTTCAACCGCTCCGCCGCCATTCCGCATTTTTTCGGGCCTCTCAGATGCCCCAGGTTAAACGATTTCATGTGGGTCAATACCTGAGTGTGCCTTATTTTAAGCGGTTTTACAGAGTTTCGGAAGGGTGATATTTAGCGTGGATTGCTTTCAAGTCGTTGATGGTGACATGAGTATAGATCTGAGTGGATTCCAAAGATTCGTGTCCCAACATTTTTTGCAGGTGCCGGACAGGCGCTCCGTTTTTTAACATGTGAGTTGCGCAGGTGTGCCGCAGCGTATGGGTGGTTGCATTCTTTTTCAATCGTGCAAGATGGGTGCAGCGTTTGACGACCGCCCACACACCGTTGGGATCCATCTTTTGCCCCCAGCGATTTAAGATCAGGTAACCGGGGTCATCTCCATTTACAAACGAAGGGCGCACCGCCAGGATATAGTTTTGCACGATCCCGCACACCCGCTCACTGAGCGGAACCACCCGCTCCTTGTTGCCTTTGCCGCAGATCCGGATATAGCCGGCACTCAGGTCCAGATCGATCAGTTTTATTGCGGCCAGCTCAGAACGCCTGATACCGGTATCATAAAGGATTTCTAAGATGATCCGATTTCGATAGCCCCGGTTGGTTTGCATGTCCGGTGCATCCATCAGCTTTTTTATTTCTGTTTGGTTCAATATGGCTTTGGGCAGGCGTTTTGCTTTTTTAGGAAGCTTGATGCTTTCCCCGGGATCATGCATCAGATAATCCTTTTGCTTTAAATACTTTGTAAAGCCTCGGATCATGCTCAGCATCTTTGATTGAGTTCCCAGACTCTGCAGCCGCCCCTTTGCCGTCAAGCGGAAGGCCAGCTCCTCCTGATACTCTTGCAGTACGTCCCCGGTCATATCTTCGACATTGTAAAGCTTTTCTTTATCCATAAAATCAGCCAGGGCTCTTAGCTCATACCTGGCAACTTTAATGGTGTAATACGATCGGCCAAGAGCCTTCATATATTTTAAATAATCGGCAATGGGTTCTCTAATTTTCATTCTGTCCTCCGTTTTTTGGTTTCTGTCCTCTGAGCCCCGGGTGCGTTTTATTATGAGTTTCCTTAACTTCAGTCGGCACAACCTTGGTGTAGATCTGGGTGGTGCTCAGATGCCGATGCCCCAGCAGCTTCTGGATATAGCGGATGTCCGCACCCTGCTGCAGCATGTGGGTGGCGCAGCTTCTTCTGAAGGTGTGCGGCGACACCGGCTTTTTGATGCCGGCCGATAAACGGTATTTACGGATAAAGGCTTGAACGCTGTCCCTGGAAAGCGGCTGCCCGTGATGGTTTAAAAACAGACTTCTTTCTTTGGGACTTCTCCTGGCCCACCAGGGACGGATTTTTTCCAGGTATTCTTTAAGATAGCCGGTCGCACGCTTTCCCATGGGAACCACCCGCTCTTTGCGGCCCTTGCCCTGGATGTGAAGTACCTTATCCTTTAAGTCCACGTGATAGATTTTAAGGCTCACCAGCTCATCGAGCCGGATACCGGTGGCGTAAAGGATCTCTATGATGGCTTTGTTGCGCAGATGGGGACGCAAAGACAGGTTGGGCTGATCGAGAAGTTTTTTCATTTCATCCACGCTGATCACCGCTGCCGGCTTGCGGTTCTTTCGCGAGGTCTCAACAATGCCTTCGGTGGGATTGATCAACAGACGGTGGGTTTCGGTCAGATACTCAAACAATCGCTTGACCGGCCGGATCTTATGGGCTTTGGATTCCATGCTGATCGGCTCTGCGACCACCTTTTGCTGGTAATCAACAATGACCTGGTGGGTCACCTTTCTCAGATCAAACAATTCGTTGTCTTGCAAATAGCGCTTAAACAAATCCAGGTTATGGGTGTAGGCACCGATGGTACTTTTCGCATAACCTCTCACCTTCAACTGTTTCTTGTACTCAGCCACCGCAACAAATAAATCCATTGTTAGTTCCCCATCCCTTTCTTATTCCCCATTCCGCATTCGACCTTCCGACTTCCTGCCCCCTCTCCCCCTCCCCGCTCTTTCTCCCGCCTCTGCCACCAACTAGTTAGCTTTTTCTTTTAATTGCAGACAGATACCTTTAATTTTCAAAACCACCAACTACCCTACTTGTCCTCAAAATACCCTACTAGTTGAGCTAAACACCCTACTTGTCAGGGCCCTGGTCCTTTTTCATCAGCTTTTTGATCTCTTCCACCGGAGTGAGGTTTAAATAACATTTGCCGCCGTCTTCTCCCTGGCCTCGATAATTAAGGGCATAGGCGTACTCCTTGCCCCTGGCACCGACTCTGACATGAAGGTATTCCATCTCTTCAAGCTGTTTGATGTGAGCCTTTATTTGCCAATCACTCCAGCCGGTGTATTCACGGATCATGCGCCGGGTAAAATAGACCTCGTCAATAGAGCTCTTTTGCTTGTCGGATATTTCTTTAACCATGTTGTAAATGCCGGACAGCAAAGTCCGTGACGGCGGGGCCAGCTCGTCCAGGCATTGGCCCAGCACTTCATTGGCAAGCTTATTGGCACAATCGATATCAGCCAGCGTCACTTCAATGTATTGCACCGGCTTTCCCTCAACTTGCACGGTTTTTATCTTTCTTTGATATTGATGCAGATAGGCCACCGTGCGGATCAGACCCAGGTACTTTTTATGGTCCCTGCGCGTCCTTAACGAACGATTGGGGTAGCTCAGATACTCGGTGAAGGGGTTGACCACGGCCAGCGGCTTTAAAAGCCTTTGGACCGTGTGGTGCTTTTTGATGATGTGCTCGCCTTTCTTTTTGCGGATCAGTCCGTCAAGGGTTTCCGCCTCTCGCTGCATGCGGTGGATGGCCTCGGTCATCTGGGTGGATTCATCGATGGTTAAAAACAAAAACCGGGATGCGGTCTCACCTTCCAACTCGGGAGCTGTGGTGGTGATCATTACCGCCACCGGACCGTTGACCGTGTATTCCTCGGTTTTCATCTTGCCGGTGCCCGGATCTTTACCGGTAGCGGCCACCGTAATCTTTTTGGAGGATTGAATGTTGCGGATCGAATACGCTGCCCCGCCCATGCCCAGCTCTTCTTCGATGGCAAGGATCTTGTGAACCAATGAGTCTTCATCCTTGTAAAACAAGGCTTGATCGGTGATGCGGGTGTATTTGACGTAATCTTCTTCGGGAACCATAGATAAAATTGCATCCTGCAGCGTGGATTTTCCGGCAGCGCTTCTCGACTGGATCAAAACCGACAGCGGTTCATCCAACTTGCGGGACACCGCCGCCAGATAGCCCACCAGCTTGTTGGTCTGCTCGCCGGTAACACCGATGGTTTCTAAGTCAGACAAAATTTCATTGAACATATCCGGTTTCTTTAAAAACCGCAGCGCCTCGGCTTTCTCTGCTTTGCTCGGCGCATTGACAGCTGCCTGTTGCCTTTTGGGTTGCCAGGATTCCGTATGGTTTAAGATCTTGCCGATATCCTCTTTGACCAGTTCTTCGGCCGCCCCGAACAGATCCGCACACAATTTGGCAAACCAGATCCGGGAACGTGAGGAATAAAGATCGATGGTGCACAGTTCAAAGGGCAGGAGGCCTGCCACATCCGCCGAAGCTTTAATGGTCACCTTAAGCTGGGTATCGGCCCGCTGGATGCCTTTGACCTCATATTGCCGATCACCGTAGCCGACGATAAAACCATGATCTGTTTTCTGGTATAGCCTTTGTTCCCGCTTGCTGACGTTGTCCGACTGCTCAATGGAGCCGGGGTTGGCCTTTGTGAGTAGCTGTTCAAATTCTTCCGGGGTGTGGCGTTTAAAATAGATATTTACGTCTTTTACCGGCAGCGTCACACTATAGGCCATGATCCCTTTTTCTTTTAACCGCAACGATACCGCCTCGGTGGCTTTGTGGCCGGCGTCGTCTGCATCAAACACCAGATACGCCGATTTGACTTTGCGATTAAACAAAGAAAGATGCTCATCCAAAAGACCATTGACACCGTATATGGGAACCACATTCTTAAAGCCCTGGTCATAAAGAGTTAAAGCATCGATGATGGATTCTGCCAGGATAATGGACTGTGACCGCTTCACGGCCTGGCGATTGACCAGACCAGTGCGACGACCCGGCAGGTACAGGTGCGTTACGCTTGTCGCGGCGTAGTCACGCCCTGGGCGTGACGAAGCCGGATCATCTTCAATGTTGCGGCCGTAAAGGTTCACGATGGAACCTCGATTGCTGTATAGCGGGAACACCACGCAGTTGTAAAAGATCTCATGGCCTTTGCCGTTTAAGATTCCGATCCGCCTTAATGCTTTAATCACATCCGGATCTTCGGGCAGGATCTCCAGCAGCGTGCCGTTGACATAGCCCACAGCAAAGTCTTTTAATGATTGATTGTCCGTGATTCCTCGATCATTTTTCAGATAGTTGATTCCCCGGCTGTCCTGGGTGAACGTGTGTTGATAATAAGAGACCACTCTGCTCAGCAGCTTGCGATCCTTTACGGTTAGGCCGGTATTCCCGTTGGCCGGTTTCACCCGTTGGCTGATGGAGTTCGATTTTAGCCGTGGGCTCTCAGCATTGAGCTTATTCACCGCATCAGGGAAAGGCACGTTGTCGAACAGCTTCACAAAGCGGATCACGTCACCGCCGGCACCGCAGCCGAAGCACTGCCATAGATTCGTTGATGGGTTGACCGATAAGGAAGGATTGGTGTCGTCATGGAAAGGACAAAGCCCAAAGTAGCCTTTGCCGTTTTTCTTTAAATCAATGCCCCGGGATTTAACCAGGGCCAACAGGTCAACGCCGGCCTTGATGGCCTCGATCCTTTCTTTCTCTAACATATCTCGTCCCCCTTGTCGCGGCTTCCTCACACCCCAGGCGTGACGAAGCCGGACCATTTTCACGTAGCTTGTTAAAAAGAATATCCCTTAAGTGGTTCAGCGATTCCCTATACTGCAGCGGATTGACCAGAGCCTGGCCGTCTCGATATTGTTTGTCCAGCCGATCCAGGTCTTCACCGGTAATCAAAAACGTAGCGACTCGTTTGCCATTGTTCCGGAACCGGACCCCGTTCAACTCACCACCCTTGCACAAAAAGAACGCCCCTCTGAAGATGTCCGTCGTCTCAAGGCTGTTGGTTTTCAAGTGTCTCACCTCCTTTCCTTGATTTTTTGGGGGAGATAGGATAGATAAAGAAAGCCGTTTCAGAGGGGGTTGCCCCTCTGGGACACTTTCCAGGCCATCAACTGAGACCGGCCAAAGTCATGCGGTTGATGGCCTTTTTTCTGTCGTAAATCCCCTTTTAGGCTTTAAAAGTCCAAATTATTATGGCACAATTGACTTACTTTTTAGCATAATTTGATTATTTGTCAATATTTTTTTAGTTGCCCTGACAAAATCAAATGCATAAACTAAAAAAATGGAGGGCAACTATGTTAAATAAATCTACCGATACGATGATCCCGCCTGATCTGGCAGAAAAATTAAAGCAGGCAAGAAAACAAAAAGGATTGACACAGGGGCAACTTGCCAAAAAGATTAGTGCAGATATTCAACGTATTTCCAAATATGAAAGAGGTGTTCTGATACCGACCACCGAAATTATGGTCAAGCTTTCCGATGCCCTGGACGTCAGCCTTGATTATCTGCTTAAAAATGGTAAAAATCGTGTTGCCGGCAAAATCAGAGACACAGAGCTCATTGACCAGTTCGTTCAAGTAGATACACTGCCGGAAAAAGATCGCCATATCCTCAAAGCGCTTCTGGAAGCCTTTATTAAAAAACATCGCTTTGAGGAGCTGGCAATGAAGTAAGTGAGGCAAAAAAATGGAACAGGAAAAAATCTTTGATGACATCTCAAACCTGCCGCCGGAAGCTCAACGACAGGTGGTTGACTTCATTGCTTTTCTGAGAACACGTTACAAAGAATCCGAGCAAGAAAGGCAAACCAAACGAACCAGCCTTGTCAATGAGCCTTTTATCGGTATCTGGAAGGATCGTGAGGATATGAGCAATAGCAGCAAGTGGCTTCGCAATGTTCGCAAGGACGAATGGGGCGCAACAAGTTGATAATCGTCGATACTGATATTCTAATTGATGCCGCTCGTAATGTTAACGAAGCGCTAAACTGTTTGCAGCAAATTGAGCAGCGCTTACCTGCTGCCGTCAGCAGTGTCACACAAATGGAGCTGATCATCGGCTGCAGGAACAAAAACGAGTTGGATTCCCTGGGGCAGTTTCTAGATAGATTTCATATCATCAGACTAAATGAACAAATATCCGATACAGCAATTGACTTATTGAAGCGCTATCGCTTGAGCCACGGCCTATTGATAGCAGACGCACTGATTGCCGCCACCGCCATTGTTTCTGATTTATCGTTTGCATCAAAAAATCAGCGAGATTACCGATTTATAGAAGATTTACAACTGCTGCCTTATCCTGATCCTTTCAGTAATAATGAAGACCAAACAGGGTAGCGTCTGCGTGCAAGTTTATTCTGAGCTTGCCGAAGGGGGCTGCAGACCTTGAAGGACAGGTCTTGCGCTGCCTGCGCTCGCAGCCGGCCTGATTTAATATCCCCCGCCCGCCCTCCAAAAATAAGGAACCGCCGCTTGTCTATCTTAGCCGTTTGCGCCTGTCATGATAAACTGCAGTTTTACATAAGTGATTTTATCGTACAGAATTTTTATCTTTTTAAAATGCAGCCTCCGGCAGGGTGGTAAAAATGCCGTCCGATAAAATCGCCGTTATGTAAAGGGCCATTTATCACGCCAGGCACAAACTCAACAGCAAGGTAAGCGGCGGATCTGGTTTTAATATCTTTTCCCGCCCACCGCCCCAAAAAAAGGTTCGGATCATTTTAAATCGGCGATTATAACAAATAGGCAGTCAGAGCATGCATCTCTAACTGCCTTCAACTTCATCTGTATTCAAGACCGGCTATTTAACTTGATTAAGTCAACTTAGTCAACAACATCACCTATTTTCCTTATTCTTCGCATATTTGCAAAAAATGCAAAGAGCATTTTAACTTTCAAATTTTCCTAAAGCACGGTTTTCATATTTCTTTATCTCATTTCTGGTAGAATGAAATTCAATTATCAATTTTTCTGTTTCTTTTTCGAATAAAAATCCTTCCCCATAAAATCTAATCAATGAATATGATTCATCGACCGTTAATCCTTGACTCCCCTCTAAGAGTGGTTCCTTCTTTAACTTACTAATTAATTGATTCTTAGATGTTTTTTTTTCTGAGGCGATTAATTCCAATGCAACTGGCTCTCCTTTTTCAATAAATAAATCTATAATTAATTGACGGATATTAGACATAAGAATATCCTTTATCTTTAAAATGCTTTTACTTGTTTAGATAGATGTGGACAATATTCACTAAATAATTGAGCCGACAAATTGTGTTCTGATTTTTCTTTACTCATATCATACCCTTTACACTCTAATTGCGAAATTTGATCGTGTTGCATGTTAAGAAGCATCAACCATTCTTCACAATTAAAATCATCATCGTCATCATCATCATAATCTATAGGTGGATCTTTAGGAAAAGGTATCACTTTATCGCCAACATCATCATCATCGGATGTAGATGGCAAAGCAGGTATCTTTAAAGGATGACGCCTATAATGGTCTAATACTACTACTGTTGTTATAGCGGCAATAGCAATTAATACAACTACCTCAATTGTCCAAACCAGATCCCCTTTTGGATCGAAATTGTTTATAGGATTTCCTGAAGCATAAAGGAATAAGTTAATCCCGCCTGCCAACCCAATAGGATCAACTCTTAGATACTTTCCTGTTTCAGGGTCATAGTACCGTTTATAATTGTAGTGCAGACTAGTTTCCGCATCAAAATACTGGCCAGCAAACCTAAGATTATTGGTAACGGTAGAAGAGAGATCAACTTCTGCCTGCCCAAACGAAGAGTACTTCGCCGACCAGACGACAGCCCCATTGACTGCAGTTAGTTTCTGTGGGGTACCTAAGTGGTCATTTTGATAAATGACCACGTTGTCCACCTGCGGGCCAAAGCGCACATTCCCTTTAAAATCCGATCCTTGATCCCAGTTGGTGCAAATTGTAAAAGAGCTAAATTTTCACTGATTTT
>Ga0209637_1000527_pt1 | contig 11444 bp, 6 predicted proteins | sample OlaalgELextract3_2_FD_187379 | JGI IMG/M metagenome (GOLD analysis project Ga0209637, IMG submission 187379) | Olavius algarvensis symbiont microbial communities from Tuscany, Italy - Type G ELBA extract 3 (SPAdes) (version 2) | ecosystem: Host-associated > Annelida > Digestive system >... | reverse complement strand
CATCTTATGCTCCCCGAAGCAGCAGATTTGGCTCAGAACCGCCCTCTGTGGAGGATGATGTCGACGTATGGCGCTACGCAATCGTGAGTTGCATGCCAGAAACGACGACGACGAAATCACAACTTTTAAACCACAAAGCATCAAATTTTAAGTGACATTTCCACAAGGCCAAACAACAATAGTTAGACAGAAATCAGCTAAAACTCAACCACGCATAAAGTAAAATAAAAGCCAACAGGACATAAGTTACCTGGGATTGTCCATGAGATCTTTCGAGAATTGTTCTTCCCATCGCAAGTTGGATGACGACGGTTCCACTTCAGCATAAATGGTGCCTTTAACTTTAGCACATGGACCAGCAAAGAGTTCACTGTACCTCATCTAAGACAAAGCAAACAATTACACCATTCTCTGATAAATCTCTCTCAAACCCATAAACAAAATGGCAACAGTAAAATCAACATGTACATAACACACATTTTTGTATAAAAAGGTGCAAGAAAATCTCTATCACGCAAAAAACCAAATCAGTTAGACAAAGAAAGCCAATGTTTAACATTGACATACCTTCAAATAGCTGCAGGAAGTGTACAGATCATAGAGATAAGCAAGAATAGCTCGTTCTGCTGAGGAACAGTCCGACGGTTTATCAACATGCTTGACAATTTTACAGAGACTATACTCAACACACATACACACATGGCATACCGTGATGCAAATAATACACACAATTCAATGAAAAAACAGTACATACAATGATAACCAGAAGCATTCTTCAGTCAGCAAATACAATAACATACTGTAGCATGCTGGCAACAGCTTAAGTAACTAAAAGTAAAGTAAATGCGGCCATTCGTATAGTGCATCGTCACAAACACGTCTCTAATGCACTACCGCTTCCCGTAAGTTGGCGCTGATCTCCGCTAGCCAGCCACCAGCCAGGCATCAGCAAACACTGCGAGACCACGTGCACGGGCTGGTGTGTCACGCGATATGCTTGTTTACTCCACTGGCTTTCACCAGGTACTCATTCCAACCTGCACAGAGGCAGGCTCAGGCTGAGTAGGCCTGGGTGCCTGGTTCCGCGCCGAGGTGGTTTACCCGTCCAAAGACGGTCACCCACCGAGGCACTAACCGGGGCCTAGTGTAACTACGTTCATCAGCCGGAATGTGTTACTGCTACACTAAACAAGTACAACACTCATCATCAGGCACTTCAGTTATGCAAAACCTAGAGAAAGCAGACCTTTCGAATGCTGATGCAGTCTGTTCATGTGAAACGAGAAGACAAGCATGGAACTTTCGTAAAATGCCAACAATGTAAAGTCCCAGGTTAGTGCAGTAAGTGCCTGCAAGCCGACCTGGTGTTTTCAGTGCAAGCTGATTATCAACAGCCGGCAGATCTTTCAGTAGCTAAACAGAACAAATTACAACACAGCAGACTGTTTAATGGCATTCTTCTTCTCGTATGCGTAATGGCATGAAATGGCATATGTAATGGCATGAAAAATACAGACAAAGTGAATTAAATTGCACAAAGTATGTTTTATAAAAATTCACTAGTTATGTTAAAGTTAACTGCCATCTATTACAGTTGTTGGTATATCATGCACACATGCTAGTATATACGTAGCATTACTCTTGCAAACTCAGGCCAACATCATCACAAGACACTTTACTACACGATACATCCAATGACACTCCACTGTACACATTATAACCAAAACAGCATGGCCACCTCTAAGAACAGCTCTCTGTTTGACGGAGAGTAAAGCAAAACGTGGACTGGATAGCTTTGCAGTGTCTGCCTTTTTAGAAGCTTCTGTCTTAGCTTTTTGTCAGTACCGTAAGCTTAACAATGTTACACCACATGTGCTGAGAGTGACATTAACATGCTTATCCAACAAGAAAAACAACTGATCATAGCACTACAACCCTCGGCTTTTATTCAACTGGCCAAAATTTCCATTGTCACCAAACTTGAAGCCAATTATTCCAAAAGTATACATAAGGGGACCTTTGAGGATTGCCGCAAGCCCTTCCTGGTGCCGAACCAATAGTGTCAGAGCACTGAAAAACTAAGATGCATGACAGATTCATGCATATGTAATTGCTCAGACAGAGACTATTGGCCTACTTATTAATGTAAGTGTAAATGCAACCAGCTAACAGTTCATTTTCAAAACAGCTACAAACCTGGATGGTTAACTCCAACAGATGACTGATGTTCAAGCAGTACTCCATTAGATCAAACAAGAATGAAACATTATCCAGAATAGGCAAGTATGTAATAGTCCCAGCCGCAAAGCAACCGATCGTTTCCGTCAGATTCTTCGCAACAGTCTGCGTAACTGCATGCTGATCATGGTAAGACAGTCTCCTGAATTTTCCAAACGTGTTCTCCAGACTTGCAACTGGATCACAATCTTTATCCTTTTTCTTCTTCACCTTGACTACTGGATCACCGCCACCACTTAAATCCAAGCAGTTCTTCTTTCCGAGCAACTTGATAATCTCTTTTGTGACCTTCTTTGCAAGATGCCGAGCCTCGTCACGCTGCCTTCCCACACCGTAGAGAACCATCATGCGCTGGTTACTCTCGTGGCTCGACTGCTCATCGTTCGGGATTGGAAAATGAGTCAAAAACACCAGATGTCTCGGCGGCCCACGATGCAGTCTGGCCCGTTCAGCCGATGCACCACTGTTCACAGCTAGAGCTGATGCAGGTGTTTGGGGCATGCCGAGTGAGTGGCAAGGCACAGCTGAGTGATACGCAGATGCACCGCCTGGAGTGGCACTTCCAGGGGTCATCACTCCAGGTGTATGTGCTGTGCCTGGAGTGTGCGGTGCACCGCCCGGCGTTCTGGCAGAAATCGGAGTCATCGGAGCTCCTGGAGTTCTCGCCATTGCCTGCTGACCGTGAAATGCTGACGGCGTTGGAACCTGCATATGTCCGGGAGTTAGTCCCATCACCGACTGATCGACTGATGACATAACTGAACCTTTCACATAACAGTAACAATTAACTCATGACGCAGCTACTAAATAACATTGCAAACAATTCTCTGTTATACCTACCAAAAACACAAAAGAAGACGTGCAGCTACGTTATGGGGTCCTGTCGGCAGTCTGAATATAACGTGGCCATTTGTGTCAGTAAGTATGGCTGTTTGTCATCTCATCTGTCGTCAGTTTCACCCAGGACAGACAGACAGAGAGCAATGCATAATGCGGCCCTAGAGGTGGCCCTGTATTAATACAGAAATGCTAAATACAACAATGCAAAATGTTTAATATACACCCACAAATGACAGATACACAATATGGTGTACAAAAAAACAGCTATCCCATAAAGTCAATTGCTAAAGAAAGAACATCACCGCTGCGATAAACAGCTGGCCTAGCCACCATGTTGACCCACAACAATTGTTTGTTGTACCAACACTTGACGGCAAGTCAATATCTCTCATACAGGGCTGATCAATTGATAATGAATAGAAAGTTGCTCCGCCCCAGGAGGCATCTGGGTTACAATCTAAAAATGGCAGTAAAATCAGTAAAATCTAATATTGTTCTGTAGTAACTATGGGTCTATCTTGCTTCATTTTTGAGATATGATGGATGGACAACTGACAGACAACGGTGCATAGCTGGCCCTTAAGGCGGGCCTGCAATGACACAAACATGGCATGGTTCAGTAAACTATGTATCAGTTTCAGTAAGCAAGACTGCAAACATCAAGGACAAAGTAAACCAAGGAAAATGTTGGTACAAATGGAGCAGATGACATCAGTGGTAATACATAAGAGAAGTGATATTTCGAAATAAAACACAAACAGGAAGCAACAGGCAACCACCATTATATAAACATATGCCAATTATATTATACACATAACATACAAATCTGAAAATTATAAACTCAAAATATCATCAAAAATGTGAAATTTAATACATGTTTTAAAGCACACAGCAACAGCTGCGAGGCACACGAACAAACCTGGTCTGTCGGGAGTATTTTTTTGCTCCTCTTTGTAGCCAAACAATCCGAATTCAGAATCAAGATTCTGACAGTCCAGTTCCATTTTCACATCATCGTGAATCTGGAAATCCACAAAAATGTTATGTACACACACACGACGAACAGAAATTACATCGAACACATGCTATTATCACAGTTTTTGATGGTAATGATCTAACTCATCAGTACTGCTGATTGTCGTAATGTAATACCGTTTCTGAGATATTCAACATCGAATAACAGTGAGCCCTTGAAATCAGGGTTAAGGGTCATTCATTGACATTGAAAATAACACCATCTGACAGATCATATACAACTTCCAATTAGTCTGCCATTGTAAATACAGTGCTATCTTGTACTATTTTTGAGTTAGTTGACACTGAAGAATACCTTGACCTTGAAATCAAGGTTAGTGTCACTCATGATCACTGTAAATGGCACCATTCAATAGGCCCAAATAGCATACGAGTTGCTATTGGTGTTCCATAGTAACTATACCTCTATTTTGTATTGTTTCTGAGACAAAGCGAGGTATAGGTCAGAAATCACAATTTTTCCTACCTCACCAGCAGTCGATGCCCACAATAAGTGGGACCACATCGTAATTTCATAACAACATTTCATATAGAAAATCTAGAACGGTGCGGCTACCAGAAGGTGAAAAAAGTATGAGAACAATTTTACTCGTTTCAATACAACACACAAATGTGACGGACAAACAGCCAGCCACCACATAATGGAATAAGCGATGCTAGTGGTATTGCTACAGTCACAAGTAGCTCTGCTGTCGCAAACAGGCCGCGTGATGCTTCGTTTCTGTCAGTAGTTAGCTTCAACAGTACCAAACGTTGAGTAGTCTTTTATTGAAGTTACGTTGGCTATAGATTTATCACTACATGCAGTTAAATGCACTGTTCTGTTGTCTTTGGCATAATGTTGAAGCTTCTTGTCATAAACATTTCGTTGTCTTCTCTCGCAATCAACACCGCCACTTACTACCAGCGATGTGTCACAACTAGCGGTACGCTGGCCGTGCTCCACCGGCGACTCTGTTGACAATACCTGGCTTCTTGCAGCGCTAACAGCAGGCACTAAAGCCAGATACAGGCTCGGAATCGCAATTTCTGCCTACCCCACCTGCATTCAACTCCCCCGTTAGGGGGTTCTCGTCGGACTATTGCCACCCCGTTTGGTATGGAAAAACTAGAATGGTGTGGCTACCTAATGGTGAAAAAATTTCGAAGATATGTTTATTCGTTTTGACATGATCCACGAATGTGACAGACACACAGACACCACATGATGGCATAGGCCGAGCTTATGCATAGCATTGTGCGGCAATAAAACGAGTCACGTATAAACTCAAAAGCGCATGTTTTAGTAACCTCCTGCTTGATGCCTTCGCTCTTCACGCTGGACAATTCTGAGTGGTCTAGATTGACTGATGTGACCTGCATGTAAGAGTTCCAGTTGCTGGAGGACTGTAGGTCTCCTCGAGATATCAGCGTGCAGACGTAGACATCGTGTGAGAAAACCTCGTGTCGGATCAGCTCCGTGAACAGTGATATGAGGTTGGCAAATGCTTGGCGGTTGTCTACCGTTGGATTTTCCTCTGTCATAATTCACAATAACAACAGTTCAGCATCAACAAACAAAATAAATGTACTGTAATGTGTGTATAAAATGTTACAATTCTGTGGCAAAAATGCCTTTTAAGTTTTAAACTTCAAGCACTCAAGCACACTAGGGGTGGTGTGGTGGCTTAGTGGTAGGGCGTCGGACTTGCGATCTAGGAGTCGCGGGTTCAAGGCCCGGTCGCGACGCTGCTGCGCAACAACCTTAGGCAAGTTGTTCACACCCTACTGCCTCTGTCACCAAGCAGTATAATTTGGTACCAGCGAAAGCTGGGAAGTAAACAGGCATATCGCATGGTGCACCAACACGTATCACGTGGTCTCGCAGTGTTCGCTGATGCCTGGCTGTCGGGTTGGCTTACGGAGATCAGCGCCGACTTACGGGAAACGGTAGCGCATTAGAGATGGTGCTTCACAACGATGCGCTATACAAATCCACGTACTTTACTTTTACTTTACTTCACTCCTCGCTAAAAGGCTCAATAATGCCCATATGTGAAGTGAGACTTTTCTGGAGCAGCTGAGTGATTCCAGCGGGATGTCCTTCTGCTCGTCGTTGTCGTTTCTGGCACGCAACTCTAAGATTGCATAGCGCCATACGTCGACATCATCCTCCACAGAGGGCGGTTCTGAGCCAAATCTACTGCTTTGGGGAGCGTGAGGTGGTGTTGTTTCAGATCCTGTTGGACGGTGCTGAGCCATGTGATGCGGGGACGACCTAGTTGTCTTCTCCAGTCTGCCAGAGGGGAGAACAGGATCCTCTTGGCATATGCGTTGTCGTCCATGCGCATACCCAAACAGGGTAAGCTGGCGCGACTGGATTATAGTGAGTTTGGGTTGCTTCGTTAGCCTCCGTACATCATCATTCCGTACGAATTGGTACCATCTGATGCAACCATGTAATAATATAGGAATCAAACATGTCACATTAACATGCCGCGACTGCTCATTACATTTCAATGGCACTAAATCACAAACCAGCTAGAAAGAAAAGAATGATTACTTAGTCATGTTCAGCTAGTCAAACCTGCAGTATTACCATGAAATTTAAGAAAATATTGCTGTTGTAAAAATCATCGAAGAAGACTAGCTAATACCGAGGACAGGAGCTCTGGTGTTGAGGAACTGCATCAGCTGGTTCTGAAACATTGGTATGGCACTTGATGCTGCATCAGACACTGCTGATTCATGGTCGTCACCTCCTTCACCATCAACTGACTAATATACAAAACCACTGAAGAAACTGTAGACACGTACTTTCACAGACATATTATATGTTTTTCTTAAAAGCAACTTCTTTTTGTAGTACAGATTGTCCTCAAATCTGGGTATATGTCCTAATAATATGAAACAATATTTTTAAAAAACTCAATTCGAGTAAAAAACAGCAGAAATATCAACATAGTAAATATCAATATAACATCACGTTTTATCAGAATTAATTTACAAATAAATCATGGCATCGGCATAAATACACTTTGCTAGTACTAACATCGGATGACAAGTCCATCTGATATTTCTCCAGCAGCTTTGCAACGACAATTGCTCGATGTTCTCCAGTTCGCTTTGTGCTCACAGCCCACTCCAGTAACAGGTTAATAACAGCCTCGTCGACTACTGTGGCCTGCTACATTGTGCCACAATGACAACAGTTCCCAATAACCAGTCTTGTTAAATGCATAATGTCCACATTATTATGTAGACGATATTCATCAATTTACTTAATTACAACAAACGGCAATGATCTTAACTGGCAGAATCAATCAACAAATTGGATCACATAGAAGACTCAGCAACTAGAAATATTTGCCAGCCAGAGTAAAAACAACCGAGTTCAAGTAACAAAGGCACAAACCATCAATTACACAATAAAAAACAACATTATGTATGTTAAGCATATTTATGCACATGTGTGCAAGCGAGTATGTTTACTGACGAGTATAATACCTTAATTACAGATCACTTTCTTTCTACATATGACAAAGGATTTAGCTGAATTAAAATTAATTAAGTTAAAACATAAGCAGAACTATACAGTTAAATTATGCACTGATAAAAAACCAGCGACTACCTCAGTGCCATCTTTGCTGGTCTGGCTGCCAGCGAACAGTTTATGATACAACACATCCAGTGAATTGTTCATTTCCACTTTCTCAAAGTTCTGTTTGTCGATCACCTCCAGACAGCTCAGTACGTGGTTTATAACCTGACCTACAAAGTGAAGCAGAGTAAAGCTGCACTAGATACACAAATGTCAGTCGACAGATTTACTGTGCCAAATCTACAAACAATCGATGTAGTCCGTTTCTCAGAATTAACTGAAATGTAATTTTCAATAACAATTAATAATAGAAAATTAATAACTCAAATGTTTAAGTGTGACCAAAGGCACACAAGTATCTTCCTGCTGCTAAGTACGAAGGAGGAGCCTTATGCGGTCCATTGCCCATTATGCCTTCAGTGCTACGAGACAGTTGGTGAGGTATCAGCATGCTCCCTGACCTGTAAAGATACTGCTCAAGCAATGACAGCAGTTTCCCTGGAGATGTTTGGGGAATAACCGGCTGATGCAGATAAATTTGTAAAAACAGCCATTAGTTACTTTGTGCATGTGTGCTGAGTCACAGATTCATGCTTAATTCACAGCACTTGTAACTACACTGTGTTTCAAAAAAAAGTTCACCCCTAGGACTTTCATGATAACAGTGTGAAATGGAAACCAATTTCAATAATATTTGGCAAAAATGTACCTGACAAAATTTGCAACAAAACTATATGCAACAAATGTGAGATTTATTCATTGAGCATCGCTACTTCAAGTTACAAAATGAGATTCAATTTTCTTCCAATTCAATAATGGAATAATTGAAACATCGCGATTCAGACAGCCTTTGTGATCGCCATACGAGTTGCTTCTACCAAGTCTTGCATCATATTACTGGCATGATAGATCTTTGCTAATGTCACGGCATAATATTATTTTTACCTTTTTTCTCTTACTTATTTAATTCGATGGGCACCTAACGTGCGTGTGCCGACACAGTGTAATGTGCACCGCGTTGTCTGATAGCAGACGACGCTTTCATGTAAACATGGGTTTCAGCGACGATGATCGAATTTTGGCCGTCACTTCGAACATTTTGCGGTAACACTGCAACTGGAAGTTGTCTAATTTAGGCTGGCTGAGTATCTGATATTTGGATACTTCGCTTGTGTTGCGTCGTTCTCCCATGCGTCGCGTGACGTAATTGCGTAATAAACTTTACCGTTTTACTGCGCATAATATTCATGCATATGTTTTACCATGTAATGAAAGGAATACACCAGTTTGCTGCAAATTTACTCAGCTACATTCCCACCAAATATTATTGAAATCTGTCAACATCTGAATTAGTTATTGTGAAAAGCAAAAGGGTGAAGTTTTTTGAAATACAGTGTAGTGCACTATTCTAATAACCAGTACTCTCACTGTAGCTAAAGGCTACATAGTGTGGATGATTGTAGTCCAACATGTGCATCTGACAAATGGAAGATTCAGGGAGAAACTGAGAAAATAAATTAATCAGTATCAAATGCTGCCAATTATAACTAACGTGTTCGGCTGCAGTTATACAGTAAGGAAACTGACGAATAAAAAATCCGACATGCCTTTTACAGACTGCTGACATTTGTCAGATGACCAGCGCATCTCAACTGCTCTGCTTCGTAAAATGATCTGCTCTTCCGCAGCTCTTAACTGCAAGCGAATCTATTTGCACAACATCCATAACCAGTGATCACTTGTACCTCCACCACTGGTAGTTGGAGGACGTTATGAAATCGGTTCAATTTGTGTGTTTGTCTAAGTGCAAGTTTGTCTTTCAACAGGATTATTGCTGCAAAAGTAATCAGCCCATTTCGTTGAAACTTGGGACTATGATTAGTCCTATCAGTGGGAAGAACTGATTAACTTTTAATGGTAATCCAGTCCAAGATACGGATTTCAGATCACTTTTCCACTTCCCTAAAAATGCAAACTATACTAAACTCTAGTTTTAGATAATATCTGCTACTTCTCACACAGAACTGTCTATTCTAGACAGCTATATACAAGCAGATTCATGTGGCACAAAAATGGAACGAGGCAAAAAACGAGCCACGAACTGAAAATTTTCCACTTACTCGGTGGTTATCTGAGCCAGCAGGCATCGGCAGGTTTGATGGAGAGCAAGGTAGCAGATCGAGAGGAGAGCCGTTAAGTGGAGATGTAGACTTGCCATCACCGAGATTGTGCCAGACCAGGGCACTCGGGCATGAGATAGCAATTGCTTGAATGATTGCTGAGAGGCCAAGAATCAGGCTTCGGTGCTGAGGACAGTTGCAGAGCTCGGTGAAAACGGATGCTGCAGCGCTGATCGGCAGTGCAGCGTTAGAAACAACAGCAGCTACAGCTGGTGCGGCTGACGTTGAAGTTGTACTGTTCACACTGTTACAATGTTGAAAAATAAAACAACAAACATATAAATAAACTTCAATTGCAAAACAGAAAAACCATACATAAAGCAACTATTCTTCTAGTACTACTTTATAAAATGACGTACATAAAGCACAATATGCAACACTAAAAAATATGTCACAGTTATATGCATCGCAAAACTGAGAACATCTGCACCAACATTTATAAGGCAAACAATATGTCAGTGAACTGAATCTGAGACCAACTTCATATCTGAAGTCAACGACAATGCCCATTCAAGGGTTTAGATGTGCATACTGTAATGCTGGACTAATTGTAATGTGGGATTTTGGAGAAACACTGGAGTAATTTAGCTGAATTTCCCTAAGTAGCTTCAACAGTACAAAACGTCGAGTAGAGTCTTTTATTGTTAGTTATGTAGGCTACAGATTTATCACTGCGTGCAGTTAAATGTGCTGTTCTGTTGTCTGTGGCGTAACATCGAGGCTTCTTGTCATAAACATTTTGTCGTCTTCTCCCACAATAAACACCGCCGCTTACTACCAGCGATGTGTCGTAACTTGCGAGACGGTGGCCATCGTCCACCAGGGACCGTGTTTACAACACCTGGCATGTTGCAGCATTAACAGCAGGCACTAAAGCGAGATAGGCTCAGAATCACAATTTCTGCCTACCCCACCTGCATTCGACGCCCCCATTAGGGGGTCCCCGTCTGAATATTGCCATACCATTTGGCATGGAAAAACTAGAATGGTGTGGCTACCCGATGGTGAAAATTTTTTGACGATATGTTTATTAGTTTCGACACAAATAACGGACGTGACAGACACACAAACAGACATAGACACCGCATGACGGCATAGGCCGCGCTTATGCATAGCATCGCGTGGCAAAAATAACATGTGAAAAATGTATAAAGTGCAATGATGCCTTCAGGTCCACGGGTGAACCTTTGCTATTGTGTGCTCCAGGTATGATGTATTTTTAGACACTCAGGCACGTTGAGTGACATGGTATTAGCCTGTACTTTTATACTGTTTCAATGTAGCACACAGCACCATTTGTAGTAACACACATGTGAAGCACACAGCATCAGCTATCATTTGTTATATCACTCAAACAGCCACGTCTTGTTGTAAACATTAGACTAGTAAACAGTTGTTACGTCACAGAAGAACCAAACCTCCACTACCTAGGTCGGTCACCCCAACCACTCAGCCATGGCTGCTTCTACATGAATGTAAAGAAAACAATCAAAGCATTATAATAATAATAACGGATCTGTATAGCGCCTTTAGGTCCAAAAATACAGAGGCGCTTGATGCAGCACAGGAAG
>Ga0209637_1000526_pt1 | contig 11446 bp, 4 predicted proteins | sample OlaalgELextract3_2_FD_187379 | JGI IMG/M metagenome (GOLD analysis project Ga0209637, IMG submission 187379) | Olavius algarvensis symbiont microbial communities from Tuscany, Italy - Type G ELBA extract 3 (SPAdes) (version 2) | ecosystem: Host-associated > Annelida > Digestive system >... | reverse complement strand
AGAGGTCAGGGCGATTACGGGGCTCGGTCTCAAAGATGCCAAAGAACTCGTTGATGGGGCACCCAAGCCCGTCAAAGAGGGGGTCGCCAAAGATGAAGCTGAAAAAATCAAGGCTCAACTGGAAGAAGCCGGAGCCCAGGTTGAGGTTAAATAATTTTCTGCCAGTTGTTGGTTGTCAGTTGTCAGGTGTTTCACTTTTTTGTGGGGCTGCTGCAAAAAAACGCATTTGGATTTCAATCGAATTTTTGCAGAGTCAACTGACCGCCGGCAACTGAAGTTATATCTGGTTTTCAAGCTTTTGTTCAGAGTCCGTTCGTACTTAGAGATTAAAAATCGAGTCATCTGCAAGTGGTCTTTAGGCAACAACGGATACCGACAATTAACAACATTCAATAATGGGAGATGCCATGTCTGATAGGCCTTTGGCAAATACGCGCATACGGAAAAATTTCGGCAAAATTAAAAAGCTCGTCGACATCCCGGATCTTATCGGGATGCAGCGGGAATCATTTCAACGGTTCCTGCAAATGAATATTGCCCCTGAAAAGCGGAGAGATATCGGTTTGCAGGCTGTATTTAAGTCCGTGTTTCCAATCAAAGATTTTACCGGGAGCGCATCCCTTGAATTTGTCTCCTATCGTTTTGGAGAAGTCAAGCACAGTATCGAAGAATGCATTCACAGAGGGATGACCTACGAGATTCCGGTTCGAATCACCGCCAGGTTGGTGGTCTATGATATTGACACCGAGACCGGTGTTTCCAACATCCGGGATATAAAAGAACAGGAAATCTACTTCGGTACGATACCGTTAATGACCGATAAGGGGACCTTCATCATTAACGGAACCGAACGGGTGGTCGTCAGCCAGTTGCACCGTTCATCGGGGGTGTTTTTTGACCACGACAAGGGCAAAACCCATTCAAGCGGCAAAATCATTTACAGCTCTCGAATTATTCCGGTGCGCGGTTCCTGGATCGATATGGAGATCGATCCCAAAGATATTGTCTATATCCGGATCGATCGCCGACGCAAGTTCCCGATTACCATTCTTTTCAAATCTTTTGGTTACACAGTTGAAGACCTTCTGTCCTATTTCTATCAAAAAGAGAAAATCGTTGTTCAGGGCAAACGGTTTTTCAAAAAGTTTGATGAGAGGTTCCTCAAAGGGCGTCGTGCCAGCAAAGATGTCAAAGATCCTGAAAGCGGTGATGTCCTTGTGAAAAAGGGCCGAATTTTCGCCCAGCGCGCCATCAAACGGCTGAAAGCCGCCAAAGCGGATTTGATTCCAATCGATGCCGACGAAGTCATCGAGCGGGCGTTTGCCGAAAATATAGTGGATCCGAAAACCAAAGAACCCATCATTAAAGCAAATGAAACCGTGGATGAGGAAAACCTGACCAAGCTGTCTGAGGCCGGCATCAGCGAGTTTGAGTTGCTTTTTATCGATGGCTACAGCGCCGGGGATTCGGTTCATAAAACGTTGTTGATGGATAAGGTCGAAACCAAAGAAGAGGCCTTGATTGAAATCTATCGCAGACTCAGACCGGGCAACCCGGCCACGCCTGAAGTGGCCCAGGATTTCATTGACAACCTGTTTTTCAAGTCTACCTACTACGATCTATCAGGCGTAGGGCGTTTGAAAATTAACCAGCGCTTAAACATCTCCAGTGAAATCAATCTAAATATTCTTCGCAAAGAAGATATCTTGTTGACTTCCAAAGCCTTGATTGAGCTAAGAGATACCCAGGGGGTTGTTGATGACATCGATCACCTCGGAAATCGAAGGGTGCGTGCGGTCGGAGAACTTTTAGAAAATCAGTATCGCATCGGACTGGTTCGGATGGAGCGTGCCATCAAAGAGCGCATGAGCCTGCAGGAAGTGGACGCGCTCATGCCCCATGACCTGGTGAATCCGAAACCGGTTTCGGCAGTGGTTAAAGAGTTTTTTGGAACCAGTCAATTGTCTCAATTCATGGATCAGACCAACCCCCTTTCCGAGACAACCCATAAACGACGCCTGAGTGCTCTGGGTCCCGGTGGACTGACCCGGGAACGCGCCGGTTTTGAAGTGCGGGACGTGCATCCTTCGCACTATGGACGGATCTGTCCAATCGAAACCCCGGAAGGGCCCAATATCGGCCTGATCGTATCGCTGAGCACCTATGCTCGGGTCAATGATTTCGGATTTATCGAAACGCCTTACCGGGTCGTTGAAAAGGCCAAAATTACTAAAGATGTCAAATTTATGGACGCCTTCGAAGAAAAAGAGCAGCCGATTGCCCAGGCCAATGCCCCGGTCAATGACCAGGGCGAATACATCAATCCGCTGGTCACTTCCCGGGTAGCCGGCGAATTTACGATGGTCGAGCGCGCAGAAATTGAGCTGATGGATATTTCACCCAACCAGCTGGTTAGTGTATCGGCTTCTCTGATACCATTTCTGGAAAATGACGATGCCAACCGCGCTTTGATGGGATCTAACATGCAGCGTCAGGCGGTGCCGCTGTTGATGAATCAGGCGCCTTTGGTCGGCACGGGCATCGAAGCCGTTGTGGCCAGAGATTCCGGTGTGGCCATTGTCGCCAAACGAGATGCCACCGTCGTCGGGGTTGATGCTTCGCGCATCGTTCTTAAACATGATCCCTCCGATGATCTCAATCAAAAGGATGTGTCCATCTACAGCCTTTCTAAATTTATTCGTTCCAATCAAAATACCTGTTTCAACCATCGCCCGATCGTGAAAAAAGGACAGCGGGTATATGCCAGGGATATTATTGCCGACGGACCCGCCACCGAACAGGGGGAGCTGGCACTCGGCAAAAATGTAACCGTGGCCTTCATGCCGTGGGGCGGATACAATTTTGAGGACTCCATTCTAGTCAGTGAGAGGCTGGTCAGAGACGGTGTTTATACCTCGGTGCATATCGAGGAATTTGAAGTTGTCGCCCGGGACACCAAACTCGGCAAAGAAGAAATTACGCGCGATATCCCCAACGTTGGCGAAGAGGCACTAAAGAATCTGGATGAAAGCGGGATAATCCGGCTGGGCGCCGAAGTCAATCCTGGAGATATCCTGGTGGGCAAGATTACGCCCAAAGGAGAAACCCAGCTTTCCCCGGAGGAAAAGCTGCTGCGAGCCATTTTTGGTGAGAAAGCCGGAGATGTCAAAGACACTTCATTGCGAGTACCGCCTGGCGTGCAGGGTATCGTTATCGATGCCAAAGTGTTTTCGAGAAGAGGCATTGAAAAAGACGATCGCACACGCCTGATCGAAGATGAAGAGATCGCCTCCCTGGAAAAAGATCGCGATGATGAATTGAAAGTCGTTGAAGATATCGTCAGATCCCAGCTGGCGGAATTGCTGGTGGGTAAAAAAGCGTATGCTCCTTTAAAAAAGGGTAAGAAAGTTTTGGTCGCCGACGGCGACAAAATCGATGCCAAAACCCTGGCCAACATACCGGTCGTGCATCTTGAGGGAGTTGTCTTGAAAAATCCTAAGGTGACTCAGCAGGTGCATGAAATCATTGAGCGCTATCGGGATCAGCGTGAACTTTGCCGGCTGGCATTCGAACAGCAGGTGGGGCGCTATGAAAAAGGTGATGACCTGCCGCCCGGCGTGATCAAGATGGTCAAAGTATATGTAAGTATGAAGCGTAAACTGTCGGTCGGGGACAAGATGGCCGGACGCCACGGCAACAAAGGTGTCGTATCGAGGATTCTGCCGATTGAAGATTTGCCCTACTTCGAGGACGGAACGCCGGTTGATATGGTGCTGAACCCGTTGGGCGTGCCTTCGCGCATGAACGTGGGGCAGATTCTGGAGATCCATCTGGGACGGGCAGCCAAAGTCTTGGGCGACCAGCTAACCCTTTTGCTGGAAGAGCAAAAGATTAAAGCCCTGCGAGATAAAATAAAGAAAATATTCTCCAGACCGGACCTTAAAAAGCAGATTAACAAAATGGATGATAATGAATTGGCTTCATTTGCGTCCTTTTATACGGATGGTGTTTTCATGGCGACCCCTGTTTTTGACGGCGCTAAAGAAAATGAAATCAAGGATCTGCTGCTTGAAGCAGGTCTTAACAGCACCGGACAGACAACGCTGTACGATGGGCGCAGCGGCGAGCCGTTTGATAAGCAAATTACCGTTGGTACCATGTATGTCATGAAACTGCATCATCTGGTTGATGATAAAATTCACGCCCGTTCCATCGGACCATACTCGTTGGTCACCCAGCAGCCTCTGGGCGGTAAGGCCCAATTCGGTGGACAACGCCTCGGGGAAATGGAGGTTTGGGCCATGGAAGCGTATGGCGCCGCCTTTGCCCTGCAGGAATTTTTAACCGTAAAATCCGACGACATGGCCGGGCGGACTCGCATGTACGAAAAAATTGTCAAGGGTCAAAATGTGCTTGAGCCGGGCATACCCGAATCTTTCAGGGTTATGACCAAGGAATTGCAGGCACTGGGTCTGGATATCGCCCTGCTGGAAGAGGGTGATTGAGACAGGCATTAATCTCTCACAGAGTGCGCAGAGAAAAAAATATTTTACTCTGTGATCTCTGCGGGCTCTGCGAGAAAATTGAACCCTAAGCTGAGATTTGCATTAAAAATCCCTATCTCTCACAGAGCGCACGGAGTACGCAGAGAAAAAAATCTCTGTGGCCTCTGCGGGCTCTGCGAGAAAACTAAACTTAACCCAAAATAGGATAAAATCCATGGAAACTCTTTATGATTTCTTTGCCAAACCAACGGATCCCAAACGGTACCGGGCCATTCGGCTCGCACTGGCATCACCGGAGCAAATTCGAAAATGGTCTCACGGGGAAATAAAAAAACCGGAAACCATTAATTATCGGACTTTTAAACCGGAACGTGACGGTCTTTTCTGTGCAAAGATTTTTGGTCCTACCAAAGATTATGAGTGTAACTGTGGTAAGTACAAACGTATGAAACACAGAGGGGTTATCTGTGAGAAATGCGGCGTTGAAGTCATTCAATCCAAAGTGCGCCGCGAGCGTATGGCCCATATCGAATTGGCAACCCCGGTTTCGCATATATGGTTTTTAAAGAGCCTGCCGAGCAAGATCGGCAACCTGCTGGATCTGACGCTTAAAAATATGGAGAAAGTGCTCTATTTTGACAGCTACATTGTGCTTGATCCCAAGGATACCCCCCTGAGCCGGGGGCAGTTGCTGTCCGACGAACAATATATGGAAGCAATGGAAACCTATGGTAATAAGTTCGAAGCCGGGATCGGCGCTGAAGCGGTCAAGGTATTGTTGGAAAGTATTAATCTGGATGAGCTGTACGACGAACTTCGCACTGATATTCGCGAGACCGGTTCCGTGGCCAAAAGACAAAAGCTGGCCAAACGGCTTAAGATTGTTGATGCCTTTCGAAGGTCGGGCGTCAATCCGGTCTGGATGATTATGGATGTGATTCCGGTTTTGCCGCCGGATCTTCGTCCCCTGGTACCGCTTGAAGGCGGGCGATTCGCCACATCCGATCTGAATGATCTGTATCGTCGGGTCATCAACCGCAATAACCGGTTAAAACGACTAATTGATTTAAAAGCCCCTGATATCATTGTCCGCAACGAAAAAAGGATGTTGCAGGAATCCGTTGATGTTCTATTTGACAATGGCCGTCACGGTCGCGTGATTACCGGTACCAACAAGCGCCCGTTGAAATCTCTCAGTGATACCTTGAAAGGTAAACAGGGAAGATTTCGCCAGAATTTGCTGGGTAAACGTGTCGATTACTCCGGCCGTACCGTGATTACCGTCGGACCAGATTTGCGGCTTCACCAGTGCGGCTTGCCGAAAAAAATGGCGCTGGAATTGTTCAAGCCGTTTGTTTATTACCGCCTTGAACAAAAAGGGATGGTATCAACGGTTAAAAGCGCCAAGAAAATGGTCGAACGCGAAATCCCCGAAGTTTGGGATACCCTGGACGAAGTCGTCAAAGAGTATCCGGTATTGCTCAATCGAGCCCCAACCCTGCACCGCCTGGGAATCCAGGCTTTTGAACCGATCCTGATTGAGGGTAAGGCGTTGCAACTGCATCCGCTGGTCTGTACCGCATTTAATGCGGACTTTGACGGCGATCAGATGGCGGTGCATATTCCGCTGTCCGTGGAGGCTCAAATTGAAGCCCGGGTGCTGATGTTGTCCAGCAATAACATCCTGTCCCCGGCCAACGGCAGTCCCATAATTGTGCCGAGTCAGGATATCGTATTGGGCATTTACTACATTACGCGCCATGTTGCCGACGCCGCCGGCCGCCCGAAAATCTTTGCTAACGCTGAAGAGGTTCGATCCGCCTATGATGCCGGAGCTGTTGGACTGCACAACCCGATTACCCTGCGCATGTATGGCAAACGCTATGAAACGACTGTCGGCAGGGTTCTGCTATGGGAAATTATTCCCAAAGTTGACATTCTTGAAATGCGCCACATCAGTCTGTCGACCGAGGAAGAAGTTCAATCGGTTCTGGTTCGCCTCAACGCCGGAGATGAATTTGTCGATCTGGTTCGCCAATGCTCCCGGGCCGCCGACAAAGATAATGACGGCCATATCGGTAAATTGACATTCAACGAATTTAAAGGCATCTTCGGCTGTGAAGATGCGGAAGTGGAGGCCCTGTACTCTCTCAATTCGGGCGAGCACAGCAAAAATGCCCTCTTTGCCGATGAAAGCTATCATCTATTTGAGGTGCTGGACAAAAAGCCTGCGATACCGTTTGACATCGTCAATCATGTCATGGACAAGAAAAAGCTGCGCGATCTGGTGGATTACATTTATCGAAATCTGGGACCCAAGGCCACGGTTATTCTATCCGACAGGTTAAAGGATCTGGGATACAAATATTCAACTCAGGGCGGACTTTCGATTTCAATTGACGCAATGATCACGCCGGATAGCAAGAAGTCCATTATAAAAAAGGCCGAAAAACGGGTTGCCGAGATCAGTCGCCAGTACACGGAAGGTTTGATCACCCAGGGTGAAAAATACAACAAAGTCGTTGATATCTGGGCTAAAGCAACCGATGATGTTGCCAATGAGATGATGGACGCCATGAAAAAAGAACCGGTACGGGATCAGCATGGCAAGCCCGTGCTCGATGACAAGGGCAAACCGGTCAATGAAGAAAGTTTTAATCCCATTTACATGATGGCCGATTCCGGTGCCAGGGGCAGCAAGGACCAGATGCGTCAGTTGGCCGGCATGCGTGGCTTGATGGCCAAACCGTCCGGAGAGATCATCGAAACACCCATCGTGGCCAATTTCCGTGAAGGGCTCTCCGTGTTGCAGTATTTTATCTCCACCCACGGTGCCCGCAAGGGGTTGGCAGACACCGCGCTAAAGACCGCGAACTCGGGTTATCTGACACGGCGCCTGGCGGATGTCGCCCAGGACTGTGTGGTCCTGGAAGATGATTGCGGAACGATGATGGGCGTTGAGGTTGAGCCCCTGATGGAAGGCGGTGAAGTTATCCAGCGTCTGGGTGAGCGTGTTCTGGGACGGGTGGCTGTTGAAGATATCATCGATCCGTTTAGCGAAGAAGTTATTTGCGACAGGGGACAGGAAATTGACGAACTTGTGGTGCAGAAAATTGAGGAGGCCGGCCTGGGGCGGTTAAAAATACGATCGGTTTTGACCTGTAGAGCCAGAAATGGCGTCTGCTCCAGATGCTACGGCCGGGATCTGTCCCACGGGCGGTCAGTGGAGGTCGGTCAGGCAGTCGGTATTCTGGCAGCCCAGTCCATCGGTGAGCCCGGCACCCAGCTGACCATGAGAACTTTCCATATCGGTGGTACGGCCAGTCGCCGGGTTGAGCAGGCCGATATCCGGGCCAGGGTGGATGGTATTATTAAATTTGTTGATCTGAGCGTTTCCAAAAATTCTGACCAGCAATATGTGGTCATGAACCGTCGCGGCGGTAAGTTCACCATTCTAAACGATAGTGGACGAGAACTGGAAAGCTTCCCCGTTATTTATGGTGCCCATCTGCAGGTTAAAGACGGCAGTAAGGTCCAAGCCGGTGATCTGCTGGCATCCTGGGACCCGTTTACCACTCCAATTCTTTCGGAAGTGGACGGGGCGATCAAGTTTGGTGATATTGTCATCGGACGCACCATGCAGGAGAAAGTGGACCCGGTTACCGGTAAATCGAGCCATACAATTATCGAATCGAAGAACGCTGATGAGCGCCCCCGAATTTCCATTAAAGATAAGGACGGCAAGACCGCCAAACTTTCTGAAACAACCGGAGTCGCAAGATATATCCTTCCGATCAATGCCATTTTGCTGGTGGAAGAAGGCGATGACGTCAAAGCCGGTGACGTGGTGGCCAAGCTTCCCAGGGCGACCACCAAAACCAAGGACATCACCGGTGGTCTGCCGCGAGTAGCGGAGCTTTTTGAAGTGCGCAAGCCCAAGGAGATCGCGGTTCTCAGTCAAATTGACGGGTACGTGTCCATTGCGAAAAGCACCAAGAAAGGCAAACAGAAAGTAACCGTGACACCGGTAGATGTCGGTGATAAGAAAGAATATCTGATTCCAAGGGGCAAACACATCAACGTCTACGAAGGTGATTACATTAGAGCCGGCGAGCCGCTGATCGGCGGTTCCGCCATCCCCCAGGATATCCTGAGTATCAAAGGGGAAGTCGCCTTGGCGCGCTATCTGGTCGATGAGGTTCAGGAGGTCTATCGTTTGCAGGGGGTGCGCATCAACGACAAGCACATTGAGGTCATCGTGCGTCAGATGATGAGACGGGTCAAAGTGACCAGTGTCGGTGATTCGGATTTTATCATGGAAGAGCAGGTCGATAAGCTTAATTTTGAAGAGGCCAATCGGGCCGTGGTGGAAAAAGGCGGCAAACCGGCAGTGGCAGAGCCCCTGATCCTCGGTATCACCAAGGCCTCATTAAGCACCGACAGCTTTATTTCAGCGGCCTCCTTTCAGGAGACCACCAAAGTGCTGACCGATGCGAGCATCGCCGGATCGGTCGATTCCCTGAGGGGATTGAAGGAAAACGTCATCATGGGCAGACTCATCCCGGCCGGGACCGGAATGGTGTCGTACAATGATATTGGCATTGAGGTAACCCAATCGTCATAATAAAAAAATAAAAACTGCAACAAAAGTCTTGACTTTAACGGCTTTCATGTATACATATCGACATTTTGCTACACGTGACTTTTGAAACAGGACCAACCAGGAAAATGAGGAATAAATGCCGACCATAAATCAGCTTATTAGAAAAGGCCGGAAAAAGATCAAAAAGAAAACCAATACACCGGCATTGAAAGGGGCACCCCAGAAAAGAGGGGTGTGCACCCGGGTTTATACGTCAACTCCCAAAAAGCCGAATTCGGCATTGCGGAAAGTTGCCCGTGTGCGACTGACAACCGGTATTGAAGTTACGGCTTATATTCCGGGTATCGGGCACAATTTACAGGAGCATTCGGTGGTTCTGGTTCGTGGCGGACGGGTCAAGGATCTACCGGGCGTTCGATATCATATTGTTCGTGGAACGCTGGATACTCTGGGGGTTGAAGACCGTAAGCAGGGTCGCTCTAAGTACGGAGCCAAACGGCCCAAATAAAACGGGTTCATTGTTATTTGTTATTTGTTAATACCTCAATCTTGCGTGGCATAGAAAATAACAATTGAAAAACCATCTGGGACTCCTGTAAATATTGGGTTTAGGACCAACCAAATCCAAAAACAGGAGGTACCCAGATGGTAAAACGACGAAAAAACAATACCAAGAAAAGGCGCAACGGTAAAGGGTTTAACAAAAACGGCGCTAAGGCCAGAAAAATCAATGCTTCAACGGTATATGAGACTTGCACCGAGCAGTTAAGCCCATTTGGCGGGCTTTTATCGCTGATCAAATTTTTAGATTTAGTCCGATTCAAAGAAATATTTGACTCTACATATTTAGCGCCTCACCGCGATCCTAAGCTGGGCCACCATTTGATGGTGGTTGGCATCTTAATGCTACTGTTTATAGGCTTTAATCGAATTTGGCATTTTACCTATATCCGCTTGGATGCGATGCTGTGCGGCTTTTTCCGGCTGACCAAGCTGCCGGTGGCCAGCACATTTTGGCGCTATGTGGACAGCTTAGGCATAAATCAAGCCAATTCATTTTTAAAGATAATGAGCACGCTGCGCGAGCGGGTCTGGCAGCTTTGTGATATTGAGTATTACCGTATCCGTATCAGTATCGATACAACGGTTGAGACGATCTTTGGCAACCAGCAGGGCGGGCGCAAAGGGCATAACACCAAATACCGTGGTAAAAAGGCATTGCGACCCATTTTGTGTTTCATCGATGAGACCCGCGAGTATCTGATCGGCAAACTTCGTAAAGGCCAAACGGTCAGCGGCAAGGAAGCGGCCGATTTTATCAAAAAGATCAATGATCATTTGCCCGGTTGTGTGAATGAAGTGTTACTGCGAGCCGATGGTGAATTTTTAAGCTGGCAAAGTGTTGCCGCCTGCATCGAAGCTGGTTTTGACTTTATCATTGCCAACAAAGGCTGCGAGCCGCCTTTTGATCCAAACACTTGGTACCGGCCCTGGAAACGCAAAAATATTGAATATAACAGCTGCATCTACCAGCCTGGCGGTTGGGGTGCAGCCTGTCGCTTTGTGGTGATGCGCATTCCCAAAAAGGAGGCTAAAAAGCCAGGACAAGCGGTTCAATGCGTACTATTTGAAGATGAGCGTTATCAGTATCGCATTTTTTGCACCAATCTTGGCGGCAAGGCGCATAAAGTTATCAGCGAATATGACAAACGAGCCGATGTGGAAAACCTGGTCGGCGAGGCCAAACGCGAGGGGCTGGATGCGATTCCCTCGGCCAAATTCAAAACCAATTATGCCTACTTTCAAATTGTCATGCTGGCCTATAACATCTGGCGTTATTTAAAGATGATCGCACAGCTGCTAATCGGAGATGATCACGGTCCTCAAGTCGGCCAGAGCGCTGAGGGGCTACAAGGGATCATGAACAATACCATCCGGATTGCCCGGCTCAAGCTGCTCTTTATTGCAGCTAAGGTTGTAAAAGAGTCTAATGCTGATAAGGTCAAATACTCAACCCATGATGCCCGAACGCCGGCAATGTTGCACTTCTTAAAATTTATAGACAAAGCACGATCAAAAATACGACCATGGGAAGAAAATAGTAGTTGGCCACAACGCTTTTCGTTACCAAGCTGTTAGCAAAAAATTTCTTGCACGGATAAAATATGTTAAATTTTAAGTATCTTAACCGTATGCCTTTTAGATAATTTGAGCTAAAATGGACTAGAAAAAATTAATACCTGAATTTTAAAAACAACAAACATCGGCCGAGATCAATTATGAAAAATTAACCTCGCAAAGTTCGAAGAAGATATTTTCGTGCAAAATTCAGGTAATA
>Ga0209637_1000524_pt1 | contig 11470 bp, 10 predicted proteins | sample OlaalgELextract3_2_FD_187379 | JGI IMG/M metagenome (GOLD analysis project Ga0209637, IMG submission 187379) | Olavius algarvensis symbiont microbial communities from Tuscany, Italy - Type G ELBA extract 3 (SPAdes) (version 2) | ecosystem: Host-associated > Annelida > Digestive system >... | reverse complement strand
CCTGCCCGGGTTTAAAGATTTTGCGATCCACACCTTCCTGCAGCAATTGCCTGATAGTTCCAAGGCCGCGTTCTACATATTCATCCTTGAGATCGATCATCACCACATTGAAACCTTCCTGGGCAATTTTCTGGGCAATCCCGCTGCCCATATTCCCTGCGCCGATCACGGCGATTTTATTGATCTGTGACATAAATGCTCCCGTTGCGAGTTGCGAGTTACGAGTTGCGGGATACGGGTTTCGGGTTACGAGTTGCGAGTTTCGTTTTACGGTTTGCCTGTATTGCGTGCCTTGCAACCCGCTCCCTGCATTGCGATACGCGCACCCCGCACCGTGAAACGCGCACCCCGCTATTTATTCTTCCATTCCGGTTTGCGTTTCTCTTCGTAGCTGGCGATTCCTTCCAGCGTATCTTGGGTTTTCATCAAGGTGTTGAGAAACAGGTCGCTGACCCCTGCCAGGGCCGGCTTGAAACCCAGGCCCAGGTGCTGCTTGACCGCCCGCTTATTTAAGCGAATGATCAGCGGGCTGTTGCCCTGGATTTCTTTGACTAATTTTTCGGCGGACTCACCCAGTTGATCGTCTTCAACCACATGGGCAATCATCCCTAAGCTTTGGGCTTCTGCGGCGCTGTAAAATTTGCCGGTCGTGCAAATTTCGATTGCCTTGGCGGGGCCAATCAGCTGCGGCAGCCGCATGGCGGCATAGGGCGGAAAAAAACCGACCTTAATCTCGGGCTGCCCGAATTGAGCACCCCGGCCGGCTACAATAACATCGCAGGCTATAGCCAATTCCATGCCGCCGCCAAGACAGAAACCCTGCACGACCGCAATAATCGGCACCTCGAGCTGATTGGTGAGTTCAAAAATGCGGTTGAAAGTTGCGATCATGTCATCCACTTGATCGGGCTTGTGATCAGCCACTTCCACCCCGGTACAAAAGTGTTTGCCTTCAGCGTCAATGGTTAGGCATTTGAGCTCGTCATCATTGAGCAGATCCTCAAACAGGCCATTGAGCTCGTTCATCATTTCGATATTCATCATGTTGAACTTCGGACGATTGAGCGTGATCCGTGCCACACCGTCAGCCTTTGCAAATTTCAGGTTTTTGAGTTCGGTCATAGTCATTATCCTTTTCGGTCGTTTTCTCGCTGAGCCCGCAGAGATCGCTGAGAGAAAAATACTTAATTCCTCTGTGGTGAATTAGAACTACGTTTTTTGAAAAACATAGTTTAACTGGCCGTTTGGCAGTGTATTGGCGGTCGTCTTCATCTCCATACCGACCTTTATGTCTTCATCGGGCAGATCCCGGTCAATTCTACCGAATACCTTGTAATCCCCGTAGTCCAGCAGTGCAATGCTGTAGGGGACGTCATCCTGGAATCCGATCGGGGCATATTCCAGTTTACTGTAGGTGACCAGTTTGCCGGCGCCGCTTAATTCAAACCATTCCATGTTATCAGACAGGCATTGATAGCAGTCTGCCCGGGGCGGAAAAAAGACCAGGCCGCAAGTTTTGCAGCGCGTGCCGTTGACCTTGCCGCTTGCCAGGTAGTCTACGAAGTCATTGGTCTTGGTGATGGAAGTAAAGCTAACCGTTCCGAATTTTTTAAACCGATCGTCAACCTCTCTAACTTTGCCCATATTTTTTCTCCATTTATCGTAAATTTTGAAATCGGTGCTTTCAGTGTATTGATTCAGATTACCACAGCCCTGCGAAAAATTATCGCCCCAGTATGGTGACATTGCCGTAAAGACCGACGCCGCCGATATTGTGGACCAGCCCGATTTCCGGGTCCTTTACCTGAATATCGCCGGCCTCGCCTCGCAGTTGCAGGACGACTGTTCTGATCTGCGATCCGCCGGTGGCTCCGATTGGATGGCCCTTGGAGAGCAGACCGCCGTCCACATTTACCGGAATGCTGCCTTCCTTGTAGGTTTCTTTACTTTTAATCAGATCTTTGCCTTCACCCGGCTTGGCAAACCCCAGGTCTTCATAAGCCATCATCTCCGCAATGGTAAAACAGTCGTGCACCTCGGCCACATCAATGTCCCCGGCAGTGACGCCTGCCATTTTGTAGGCCTGCTGGCCGGCCTGCCGGGCTACGGTCAGGCCCGTAAACACATCTCGTCCCGCCAGGTTGACACTGGTTGAAGCCGCGCCCAAACCCTTGATCCAGACCGGCTTGCGGCTTAATGCCTTGGCCTTCTCTTCGCTGGTAACAATGATACAGGAGCTGCCGTCGGCATTGGCACAGCAGTCGCCTACCCGCAGGGGACTGGCGACCGGGCCGGCCATGCGATTTTCCGGATCGGTAAACATGTCAAACGTAACCGGCTTGCGGTAAACGGCCCGGTCATTGAGCTGTCCGTAGGTGGCGGCCTTGACCCTGATCAAGGCCAGATCATCCGGACTGGTGCCGTATTTTTCCATGTGGGCCCTGGCATACATGGCATAGTAAGCCGGCATCATGGTACCGAACGGGCTTTCCCATTGAATGTCGGCGCCACGGCCCATTCGTTCCTGGGACTCTGAAGATGAAATTTCCGACATTTTCTGAAATCCAATGACAGCCACGACATCGTGGAGTCCGGCCTTTACCAGCGAATAAGCCAGCCGGACGCCCATGCTGCTCGATGAGCAAAGGCTTTCGACATAAAAAGTGGGCTGCGGGTTGAGACCCAGATACTCGGCGAAAACACCGGCCGGCGATCGCTGTTTGTCATACTCAGGGGCCGAACAGATTACAGATGCCCCGATATCCCGGGCAGTTATTTGAGCATCCGCCATTGCATCCTTGAATCCATCAAAAGCAAGCTCCCGAATGGATCCCGGATATGACCGGACGAATGTACTCTGACCGACACCGATAATAGCTACTTTACCCATAAGAATCCTCCAATTAAATATACTGTCCGCCGTCTATCTTAATAATCTCCCCCGTAATGTGGCAGGCTTTGTCGGATGCCAGAAAAGCGACCAGATTGGCCAGGTCTTCGGGTTGGCCCACCCGTTTGAGGGCGCTTTCACCCATAGCCAGATCAATGATTTTATCTCGGGCCTCGGATTCTTTCAGCATGGCGGTTTCAATCAGGCCGGGAGCAACGGCATTGACGTTGACCCCAAAAGCGCCCAGCTCCTTGGCCAGTGCTTTGGTGTAGCCGATGATGCCGGCCTTGGAAGCGGAATAGTTGGTCTGTCCGAATTTACCGCGCAAACCGTTTATCGAGGTAATGTTGATGATTTTGCCGTATTTCTGGTCTTTAAATAGCGGTGCTGCCTGGCGGGTAAAATTGAAATATCCTTTAAGGTTGACTTCCAGCACCCGATCCCATTGTTCTTCGGTCATTTTCCAGCTCACGCCATCCCAGTTCATGCCGGCATTGTTGACCAGAATTTCGAGGCTGCCGAATTCATCCAGCGCAGCTTTTACGACCCGCTCGGCATCGGCAAAGGAGGCGATGTCGCACTGCATCGCCAGGGCTTTGCGGCCCATTTGCCGGATTTCTTCGGCATATTTTTTGGCTTCGGCTTCGTGTTTGCGGTAGGTGAGGCAGATATTGGCGCCTTCGCGCGCCAGTTCAAGGGATGCTGCCGCCCCGATCCCCTGGGAACCGCCGGTGACCAACGCGTTTTTTCCTTCTAGTAGCATAAATCCTCCGTTGTCGGATTTAGTTGATTGGTTGAATAGTTGACTGGTTGATTAGTTTTGATCCGGGAATAATCCGTTAAATCCATTTAACTGATTGCTAACAACCACTGCCAATAACCGATAACCAATAACGAATAACCAATAATTAATCTTTTGGTTTTCCCAAAACCGCTGCCATAAACTCGGCGTCAAAGGCATCGCCTTGGGCCTGGCGTCGGCGGAATTCGATGAAATCGATTACATCCTGCCCGGTGATTTTTTTGCTGTTGAATGCGGCAAAGCCGAGATAGGCTTCGGCGTTCATATTGACAGCCAGCCAGTGGCGGTTGATGGTTTTGGCCTGGTCCCAGAAAAATTTCTTTTTCAACCGGATGCCTTCCACACTTTTAATGAGGCAGCCCGGAAACAGGTTGGTGTATGTCCACAGTATTTTGTTGATTTCTGCATCGAGCAGTTCAAAATCCGTCGTGGCCTTTTTAACGTACTCGCGGGCTTTTTTGGCCACCTCGCCGCCTTTAAATTCGCCGTAAACGATTTCGCCGTCATCGATATATTTATCGGTAATTATGGCGGGATTTCGTACCCATTTGCCGTCGTCTTTGATGACCGGTACACATTTGGATATAAGCCCCAGCTGCTTCATTTTGTAGGCACTCCACATCTCGCAAGAAACACAGTTCCACATGGCCAGTTCCATTGGCAGCATCCAGGGCAGAAAATCCGAACTGCCGCCGTCCGGCGCGGAACCATGTCTTGGGCCGGCTTGACCGAATATGGCCAGGTCACTTGAAACGGCCGTGTCACACGCCATTCCGATTTCCTGACCACCGGCTACCCGCATACCGTTGACCCGGCAGATCGTGGGCTTCTTGCAGTTAAGAATGCCGTCAACCATGCCATTAAAGAGGTCCATGTAAGAACCGTATTCCTGTGGCCGGCCGGAATAATACTCGGCATATTCTTTGGTATTGCCGCCGGTGCAAAAGGCCTTGTCACCCATGGCCGTGAAGACAGCCGCAACCACCGAAGCATCAGCCGATGCACGCTGAAAACCGGCAATAACCCCTTTTACCATCTCAGTCGTATAAGAGTTGTATTGATTGGGGTTGTTTAATGTGATCCAGGCGGAATAGAGATCATCGATCGGATTCCCTTGAGGGTCGAGGATGGGCTTTTTTTGGTAGATTACACCCGGGGCTTTGTCCGAGAAATGTTCCTCGCCCCACAGAAAGTGGTCCTTGATCCCTGACTCTCTTGGCAACCAGCTTAAATCGGCCATCGGTACTCTCCTTTTTTTGATAAGTTTTTATTGTTAATTCATAGTATTAAACCTATTTAACATCAAATTGCATACAAATCGAGAAATTTACGTTATAGCTATATATTAGCTACATCGATGTTTAGTCAAGTAAAAAATAGGAAATGCAGATCCAACTTAACTGATTGAATATTTTCGATTGAATATTGAATAATTAAGGATTTCTATTTATTATAAAAACAATCATAAGATTGACGGAGCGAAGCGACATCCACCAATATTCAATCTGCAATCTTCAATTTTCAATTCCGGCTTGTCCGGGTTAGGAGAATCCTTGTTGAAGACGCAGAATCTAATCCAAAAGATAATCAACGGCAATCAACTGGCGGGAGCCAGGCTGATTCGACTGCTGGAAGAAGAGGATAGCGCAGGGATCGGGATGCTTAAATATCTTTATCCCCATACCGGCCAGGCATTCGTAATGGGCGTTACCGGGCCGCCCGGATCCGGTAAATCAACCCTGGTTAACTGCCTGATCGGTGAATTGCGCAGCCGAAAAATGCGTGTCGCGGTTGTGGCGATTGATCCCTCGAGCCCGATATCAGGCGGCGCCCTGCTGGGCGACCGTATCCGGATGCGTCGCCACGCGGATGACGACGGGGTTTTTATCCGATCGATGGCCACCCGCGGTCACCTCGGCGGTTTGAGTAAGACCACCCGGGAGACGGTGCTGGTTTTCGATGCCATGGGCTATGACGTCGTTATCATCGAAACCGTGGGAGTCGGGCAGGATGAGGTCGAAATAGCCCAATTTGCCCATACCACCGCCGTGGTCAGCCTACCGGGGATGGGGGATGACATTCAGGCTATGAAAGCCGGACTGCTTGAAATCGCGGATGTGTTTATCGTGAACAAAGCCGACAACCCCGGGGCTGATGATGTCGTCGAACAGCTGCAGTCCATGCTCGATTTGAGTAAAAGATCTGAAACCGACTGGCGTCCGCCGGTGCTCAAAACAGTGGCCGTAAAAAACGAGGGGATTGTCGAACTGGCGGATATCTTCTGGGATCATCGTCAGTTTTTAATCGACAGCGGTGCCTTTGCCGAACACAACTTTAAATGGGAATATCAGTTTTTTCGCCAGCTGGTCATGGAAATGGCCGCCGACAGGATCTTTGACCGGGCAAAAGATACTCCTTCCTTTTTAGAACTTCTCGATGATCTCAAAGACCGCAAAGTTGACCCCATATCTGCGGCGGAAAAATTACTGGATATATTTTCACCCGGCTAATATATTTATTCTCCTTGTCAGGTAGTCCAAAATGCCGGGCATCAATCTGCAAAATCCCAAGCACCAAATAACAAATTACAAATAATATCCAAATTCGAAATCACAATTTACAAACAATCCTGACTTACAAACTTACCGTTACCCGTATTCCCTGCTTCAAAAGCAGAAGGGCAGGGTGAGGGGAAACCGTTTGGGATTTCAATTATTGGAAATTGGGATTTATTTGTAATTTGGGTATTGTGATTTGGGATTTAAATAAATCTATACTGTTTATATAAAAACAATATCTTAAATATAGCTATCAGAATAGATTCTCAGTAAATGAGTTCAGTTAAAAAATAGATTTATTTATTAGGTTGGTTTCAGCAGCTGATACAGCCAACTGCTGTGCAGGCCGATGGCCTCTTCCGGACATAACTCATGGCAGCAATAGCAGCGGATACATTTGTCGTCCTCGATAAACGCCTTTTCGTTGACAAAGCTTATCGCTTCCATCGGGCAGCCTTCTATGCAGGTACCGCAGGCGATGCACCGATCCCAGATGACCTTGGGTCTGACCGTATACGCATTTTTAAAGAACGGCTGTATAATTTGCTGATGCCATGGCATCGGATCCAAACCGAAATTTCCGGGTGCCACCCGGGGCTGCTTAAAATCCGGTACTTTCACCTCTGACAGGTCCGCCCCGATGACTTCAATATCCTCGATACGATTGGGATGAAGGCCTCGTTGCTCAGCCTCCATGATAATCGAATTTTGCTTCCGATCGATACCCATTATTTCACCGGCAACTACATCCAAAGCCAGAGGGCTTTCGGAGCCGATCAGCAGACCGACCTGTCTTGGATCCCCGGTACCCGGGCCATTGCCTTCCATGGCGACAATGGCGTCCATGACGGATAAACGCGGAGAGATGTATTGGGCCAGATCGAGCAGCATGCCGGCAAATCGCTTCGGATCATGGAGTTTGGCATGGTAACCGGGTTTTGACAAACCGGGAACGACACCAAATATGTTTTTTACAGCGCCGGTCATCATGGTAAACAGGTGGGTTTTCATTTTACATAGATTAAATACTGCACTGGCTTCATAAACCGGCGTGATAATGTCAAAGTGTTTGGTCAGAATACCGTCAACATAGGAGGCCGGTCGGGAGGTGGTATCCCGGTTGAGCTCAATTTTGGCCTGTTGCGCGGCCCGATGCATGCCGCTGGTGCGATAAATCTTGTCCAAGGTTTTTCCGTTGTATCGGTAGCCGCCGCCGGGTGAGTCGGCAATGACGGCATCCGCGCCTTCCTTTTTAACCAGGGCGCCGACAGCCGCCGCCACTGCCGGGTGGGTGCAAACCGCCGCTTCGGGTCTGGCTTCGCGCAGCAAGTTGACCTTGAGAACGATTTTTTCGCCCTGCTTTGCAAACCGCCCCATACCACCCATCAGATCTATCAGGGATTTAATTTTATTATCGCTATCAGTGTAATCCTCGCATTGAACAATATAGACCTTATTGTCCATGGTATTCACCTTTGCCGTCAAAAGTATTGAAAGTCAGAAAATTTATAGACGTTTATTCTTTATGCCACAAAGTGGAATATGTGTCAACGAGGACTGTCTTAAAATATGACTGCACCACTCCATCACCTAGTAGTCAGTTTCTTGGGAATCATATGACATAATGAATTCCAAGCACCAAAACACAAATCCCAAATAAATTCCAATGACCTAAATTCGAAATTCAAAACAAACGCTCATTCTAAATTTGTGACTAATGTCTGATGACCGACGGACTGAAATTGAGCAACGCTGCGATAGTTCTGCTATGAAAGTTTGGATCATTGGATATTGGTTATTGCGATTTGTTTGTTATTTGGTGCTTGAGATTTGGGATTTTTTAATTTTACTAACATCCTGATTCATCTGATTTATAATTAGCCCTGACGTTAGCTTAAGCTCATCCATACGCTACCGATGGACGTTGCTTCCAAAACTCGGTGGCTTTTTCAAAAGCATTTGCGAGCTGCAGCACACCGAAGTCGTCATTGTGCCTTCCGACGATCTGCACACCCACCGGCAACCCCTGCGGCGTAAACCCGCAGGGCACCGAAATGGCCGGCAGGCCGGTGACGGTGATGTAGTAGCAGCTTTTCATCCAGTCGATATAGGTCTCCATTTTGATCCCGGCAATCTCTTCTATATAGGGCTGGTCGATGTCAAAAGGCGGTACCTGGTTAACCGGGCAGATCAGAAATTCATAGGTTTCCATAAATTCCCGTACACGATGGTAGAGTTCGGTGCGTTTAATCTCGGCCCGGCCGATCTGCGGGCCGGTGAGCTTCTGTCCCGCCTCGATGTTCCAGATCACGGTGTCTTTCATTTGTTCCCGTTGAGTTTCCATTAGTTCGCCAAGCTGCAATTCAAAACTCCAGGCGCGCCAGACTTTGAATATTTCATCGGCATCGCGAAAATCCGGCTGGCCCTCTTCCACGATGCAGCCCAGGTCTTCAAAAACATGGCGTTGATTTTCAAGTACCTGTGTGATCCTCGAGTCCACCGGCAGTTCTCCCAGGTCTTTGCTCCAGGCAATCTTCACGTCCTTAAAATTGCGCTCAAGTGGGCGCGTAAACAGATTTCCCGGTTCGGCGATGGCAATGGGGGATCGAGGATCGGGACCGGCAATTACGCTTAGCATCAAGGCAACGTCCTCTACCGTGCGAGCCATCGGACCCTGAACGGATATGGGAAACCACCCGGTGAATCTCGGCCACACGGGTACCCGGCCCGGTGAGGTGCGGAAACCGGTGATGTTGCAAAAATTGCCCGGGTTGCGCAGCGACCCGCCCATAGGACTGCCATCGGCCAGGGGTAGCATTCCGCAAGCCAGTGATACCGCGGCACCACCGCTGCTGCCGCCGCAGGTTTTGGTGGTGTCATATGGATTCAGGGTTTCTCCGAAGACCCGATTGAAAGTCTGAGAGCCGGCGCCGAATTCCGGCGTATTGGTCTTGCCGATGGTAAGGGCGCCGGCATTTTTCAGGCGCTCCACAATCAGGCCGTCATGATCCGGCACAAAGTCTTTGTATATGGGCGAGCCGGAAGTGGTGCGCATACCCTGGGTTGGAACCAGATCTTTGTGAGCCATGGGAAGCCCATGCAGCGGTCCGGTATTTTTGCCATGCACCAGGGCCTCATCCCCGGCATCGGCCCGGGCGAGCGCCTGCCTGCGGGATATTTGGGTAACGATGGCATTCACAATGGGATTAACCCGTTCAATTTGATCCAGGTGGGCTTCCATCACCGCACGGCAGGACAACTTTCGGGAACGAATTCGCTGGACCATCTCGGTTGCGGTCATAAAACAGATTTCAGATTTTGACATGCTTGCTCCTGTTTGAGCACTAATGCTCAATGTTACCAGTCCAATTCTATCGATTCAGCCTTCCCCCGACAGGGATTGCCGATTGTATAGTGGATCTGTCGGCGGCTTAGATTCATGACAATCGACAGGCAGGTGACGATCTGCTGCATCGGTTCCGCTGCCGGGTTCTGGTGGACACAGACGGAAAACGGATTGTCCATGTGGTCTTTGAGAATATTTTGAATCCCCTGGACATCGATTTCGCCCTTTAATTCGGCCATGCCTTTTTGGGCCCGGCGGCAGCGAAGATAGGTCGACGGGTACGGATCCCGCAGCGGTTTGAGGTCACGGAAATTATTGCCCGGCTTAAGGTAATGATTCGTATGAACGCAGACTCCATTTTCAGGCCACAACACATGCTCTTCCACCGGAGAAGTTTCCAGATTGACCGCTTCTCCATCGGCGTATCCGATGAGAAAGTTTATCGAATGGGCTCTGGCGGTGTTCAAAACATATCCCAGCGCCTGGGCCAGATGGGATGATTCCAGAATACGCCGGGTGAGAAAGATCCAGGGTACGCCGGTCCGGGGTTGGTCGGAGGTCAGATTGTTGACCACCAGGCCGATGCCGGCGGCATTCATGCCGATCTTAGCAAGCTGCCCGGCTTCGGTAAAAGTCACCAGGGCAGGTTTTCCCTCCCGCTGACCTATTTTGAGAATTACCTGGCAATTGATCACCTCTTTGTACCAGTCCCAGTTTTGGGCCAGCAGCATGTCGCCATTTTTAGTGACTTCGGGCAGGGCGGCTATCGTGGTGCATTCCTGGGCCAGAACCTGGGGATTGAACAGGATCTCCGAGCGGGCATTTAACAGGAAAATATCATCAAACGCGCGATTGGCGCCTTCTGCAATGCCCTGAATTTCTTCCACGAGATCCGGCGCAAAAGCTTTTGCTTTCAGAATAAACGGTTTGCCTCTGATGAGGGTTTGCTGCCACGTTTCGCCGGTGATGCGGTGGAAAATATCGCGGTAGACCGCCAGAATCATCTCAATCCTCTGCCTGGCCGCTTCACCATATGCCTGTCCTCTTTGTTTCGAATCCGCCTGATTCAGTTCAATGACGGAAATAGGCTCAATGTTCATCTGCGGATTACCTCCCGTGCAAGGGTATGCTCATCCAATACCTTTGAGTTGACCGCCACTCCCGGACCGGGACCATCGGCAACGCTGATCGTTCGATCAGAGTTTAATGCAAATTCGGGATCAACGATATCGCGTGGATAGTAGCGCCCGGAAGCTGAGATATCATTGGGATAGATAAAATAGGACAACCCGGCCAGGGCAACTTGAATCGCGCCTCCGACACCGGTTTCGGGCGGCAGCAGGGCAGGGTCGGGGCTTAAAAACAAAAGAAAGAATGAAATCATGGAGGGGACCAGGCAGACGCCTACGGCTTGAATAAGCCTTTTGATAATGTAGGTTTTCATCACCTATGCATCTCCGGTTCCGATGCGGGTTGATGTCAATTGGTGGTGTGTTTCCCGAATTCGTACTGTTAACGGAAATTAGCGTGCATGTCAAATGAAGACTTTGGCTGGGAAGGGTTAGGTTGATACTTGAATTTTTTTGCAGCAATGAATAAGAGATAATTCAGTAACTCATCCGAGGCGAAGTTTGCCGTCTAAAATCCATTGGTGTTCATACCAAAGGGGCAGTTTCAGCTAAAACTAAACATCTACCACTATGTCGGTAATTGTTGCGTATCTGTAATTTCTCAGGATATGCGATATATAGCAGTTGCGGTGCCAGTTTTAGTTATGTTGTGAACACCCTGGATCTACTTTTCTGGTTTTTATAAAGGAATGTATTTTCTTTGCTTATAATTCTTATCCTTCTGACATATCCTTTTTCGTTGCT
>Ga0209637_1000519_pt1 | contig 11533 bp, 9 predicted proteins | sample OlaalgELextract3_2_FD_187379 | JGI IMG/M metagenome (GOLD analysis project Ga0209637, IMG submission 187379) | Olavius algarvensis symbiont microbial communities from Tuscany, Italy - Type G ELBA extract 3 (SPAdes) (version 2) | ecosystem: Host-associated > Annelida > Digestive system >... | reverse complement strand
ATAGGACGGAAGCCTGACGCCAGTTGGCGAAGAACACCCGGCCGTCCGAGGAAGACATGGATCTCACAGATTCAAGAGGATGTACATATGTCAGCGCGCAGCTACTGGGACGCATCTACCCGTCGTGGCCATGGCAGAATGACGCAACGGTCGTTCATGACTACGCGATCCTGATGATGATGATGATTCATTCGTTAGAGCGAAGGGCTCGCGAGATATTTTTACTGTATGTTTTTTGTTTGGTTTTTTGTTTTTTTTCTGTTCGGTCAACGATTTCTCGACAACCTGCGGGCCGATTCACCCCAAAGTTTGCATGCGGGCGTACTCTTGTTCCAGATGTGTCTTCTCCCCTTTTGGGGGTTAGCGGCCCCCGGGGAGGGGGAAATGAAATTTTCGTTAATATAGAAATCAATGGGGAATTTTTGCATTTTGGTGGTTTTTGAGCGATATCTCACCAAATCGGATCCACACCAAATTTTATCTGTGTAGGGACAATGTCTGCCGATGTGCCTCTTCCCCCTCTGGGGTTCATCGGCCCCTGGAGGGCGGGTGGAGGGGAGTTAAAAACTCAAAAAATGGGTGTGGTCTCATTCGTGCAGTGGACAGCTATCATTTCTATTTTTCTTAGCGCTTTCAAATGCGGTTCAATATGTAGAGCACAGACCTGCGCACATTCTGGTATAGAATCGTCAAGATCGGCCAAGGCGATTCTACAGGGTGGGCCAAAAAGTTCGAAAAAATTTCGAAGTTTTCATCATTTCGAGACTTTGCATCAATATATCTCAGAAACGATTAGAAATAGAGGCATGTAAGCAGCGTACCGAAAAAACTTTATCCCTCCCTATCCAACTGTCGCATGTGTGTGGACCCATCGCTCACGGGGTTCTACAGGGTGGGCCAAAAATTGAGTGACGTAATACCAGTTTTGCGGATTACGCCTATAGAGCAACTGAGCCGTCTACCGTTTCTGTTTTCCTTAGCGTCGTCAAATGCGGTCGCGTATGTAGGGCACAGACCTGCGCACATTCTGCCATAGAGCAATCCACGTTGGCCAAGGGTTTCTACAGGGTGGGAGCATTTCGAGATTTTACGTCCCTATATCTCAGCAACAGTTACAACTAGAGGCACATGATTCAAGTCAGGAAAAAATCTCAGTATCTCCCCTATCCACCCGTCGCATCTATATCGGCTATCTGCCACAGCGTTCTACAGGCTGGGTCAAAAAGTTAGTGACACAATACCAATTTTGCGCATTACGGCTATAGCAACTAAGCCAACTACCGTTTCTCTTTGTTCTGAGCGTCGTCAAGTGCAGTCGAATATGTAGGGCACAGACATGCGCACATTGCGGCACAGAGCCATCCAGGTTGGCCAAGTATAGTTTCCACACGGAAGATAAAAAAACTTCGAGAAATTTACATCTTTTTCGAGCATTTCTAGCCTTTACGTCCCCTGTATCTCAGCAACCGCTAAAAATAGAGCCGTACAAGCAGCGTACAGTCTCTGTACCCCTGTAGAAACCCCGTGAAACCTGTGCCCGTGAAAAAGCTATGTCGAATGCGAATGGCGGGTTTGTGTCAGTTCTACTGAAGCACTTGTTCTAAAAATGTTCCGACTCGTAAGATAAGAAATATGCATTACGATACGACCCTCCTCGTAATGCGTAGACAGAATTAGCTCACAGAGAACTTAGTAATAAGTGTGCCAAAAAATCTTTCTAAACGGACAGTTCTACTTCAAATTAGATGCACGAAATCACTGAGGTGAGAAACTAAATATACCAGTTGATGGCCTATACATTTGGCAATAAGTGTGCCAAAAATCTTTGTAGACGGATAATTCTACTTAAACTTATCATCGAAAATGTGGTCACATGTTTTTTTGGAACACAGTGTAGTTTCTTCACCGCACTGTAGCCCAATCCTTCTAATTTTATGAGTAACAAACATATTGGCAAAATTCCGACGGTTCACCCCTTACGGAAACGCTAAATACAGGTGGGGTATAAGAATTTAGCGATTTTCGACCAATAACTCGCTATATCTCGAAAACGATACAAGATAGCGCCATAGTTACTACGGAACGCTAATAGAAATTCGTATGCGATCTATCATATGGTGTCATTTTCAATGACCTTGAGCGAACCCTAACCCTGTTTTCAAGGTCGCATCATTCTTTGACGCTGAATATCTCACTCACACATACGGCTACAGATACGGCCGTAGTTATTATAGAAGGCGAATAGGAAACCGCACCCAAGCTTTCGAATGGTACCGGTTTCAATGATTTTGAGTGACCTCTAAGCCAGATTTCAGGTCACGGTATTATTCAACGTTAAATAACTCGAATGGTACAAGATAGAGCTATACTTACAATGGCGGACATATAGAAAGTCGTATGTTGTCTATCGAACGGCGCCATTTTCAATGACCTTGACTTCCAACGCCAACCTATCTTCTCAGACATTTCTCCATTTTTCCCTCAACTGTTATTATTAATTTTTTTATCTATTATTTTTTTAGTTTTAACCGTGCTATACACAATCGGAGTGTCAGTAACTAATGACGTCAGTTTAACGTCAGCCATTGGTGTCGTTCTGAGTCGTCAGAAAAATCATCAAGTGACGATCGATTACATCCATTAGTTTGTGCTTATGAAGGACTCGGTTCGATAGGTGCAACGTACATTGAACAAAAATGTAAACAAAAGTCAATAACTCATGAGCGTTCAAGCGTAATATGACAGAAAATCACTCAAAATAGAAATGCGTAACTTAAACTGAGTCGATCCCATCGGTCTGAATGAATTTAAGTACACGCGTCCCATGACAGACTGCCTAACTGTCATAATGCCGCACCACGTCCGCAATAAAGGAGAGTCCCGTGGTTTTTGCGTGAAATATCGTTAAAAATCGCATGTAAATTAGCAATAAAAATAGAAACGGTCTCTTGCCCATGCAATACGTCTTTTTGATACGCTGTCGCACTGGTTGTAAGAAATACGTCACTCGGCTGCGCCTCGCGACGTATTTCTTACAGCCATCATAGAGCTCGAGCGTATCAAAAACACGTATTGCATGGGCAAGAGACCGTTTCTATATTTTTGTCAATTGTCATCATAACCAAACGCGAAAGCCTACATGTAATAAAAGCTGCATTTCATTTTCGTTTATTGTGTTTAAGAGGTTTCTTTAAATATTCTTCTTGTTGTTGTTGTTGCTGCTGTTGTTGCTGTTGTTTTTGTTACCGCATACGGTTTGTGACGCTATCAACATGTAAAGTTTGTTTCCTCGTTATTATTTGTTACCACGTGCAACTGATGATGATCAGTTGCACGTGGTGTGTGACTATTGCCGGTGCTAAAGAATATAAAAGGCATATAGTTGCACATCAATAATGTCACAAACAAAATGTTAACCCTGTACAATGCAGTGGTAATTATCATATCGTATTGCCTAGTGATGTAAAATTTCAAAATTTTTTTGCCCTGAAATATTTCATGAAATATTTCTGAAATATTTTTAAAAAATTTCACGATGTTTTTTTCGGCTTTACACTCAACCGTTTAACATTTTTTTATACGTCAAACATTACCTTTCATTCATTTATGCATACTGCAGCTCCCTAAGACAATCTGCAGGCCTACTTGCTTGGTTTGCTTGTTTAAGTCATTTCAGTTTTCACACCATAGATATCGAAATATTTTGCCCGATGAAGGACTACGCAGGCTGTATTATGTATAGTTCACTGCAACAAAGTAAGTAAACCAGTTAAAGGTAAGTATTTTGTCTTTATGCATGTATCTCCTACTAACTTGATATACTTTAATCATGTTTTTTAAAGTTTTAAGTCACTTAATATTGAAAATTAAAAAAGTTTCATGAAATATTTCAAATGAGGGGTCTTCAATATTTCAAAATTTTCACGAAATTTTTAAATATTTCAAAGTGAAATATTTCATCGTGCATCTCTAGTAGCCTATTGCCTTATAATGAAGTTGGAATACTGGCCCTTAATTCTAATTCTTATAATGGTGCACAAAGATACGAGCAGTTCTTACAGGTCGGTCGACTGTATCGGGCTTTGATCTTGCTTGGTTTAGCTCTCTATCTGCCAAGCGCCTCTGTGTCTTTGGTCTTAATGGTGCTGTATAGATACTAAATTTTTTTTTTTGCTTACATCCTTCTCTTTACCTTTTAGTGAGCTGAGCCTGGTGGGATTGGCCCTTGAAATGGTTGACTAACCATCGTCCTTCAGTGCTATGACACTGTTGGTTGGGTCATGTGACCCGTAAAACCGTCTCCGAAATGACCTATAATGTGTCGAGTGGGACGTTAAACTCTACTATACCATACCATACTGGCCCTTAATGCATGGGTTGTTACACTTGGTACAGTAAAAAGGGGACTAGGTGGGATGCAAACCGGCTCAATCTTTCTTTACTGCACAAAATGTAATATCAAGGGCCAATGAGCCAATCATTAGATTGCTCTGTAATGGTCCCTTGCTTTACATGCACACTAAAGAATTTAACTGCATTTTGTTTTAACTTTATTTAGTCACTACTGAAAATTCTGTGTTCTGAAATCATGTTTCAAATTTTAAAAACACTTTTTGCAAAGGCCATTTATGCCGCGCGACGCTATGCTAGCGCGGCCCTTGCCATCGTCGGAATGTCCGTCCGTCTGTCTGTCACACTCGTCGACTATGTCAAAACGGCTGAGCCAATCATCATGCAATCTATACCACGTGGTAGCCCAGCCAATCTAGTTTCCCCATTATAAACAAGAACCCGATAGCTCTAGGGGGTCCCCCTCACTGGGGGCGTCAAATGGAAGCGGTAGGTATTTCGATTTCGGACAAAAATGCCCCTGTAGCTCGTAAACCGTGCGAGATAGAGACAAAGTCACTACAGACGACTAATAGGAAACCACACACGGGCTACACGATGGTACGACTGCATGACTTTTTCAAGGTCATTTCAGGGTCATCTTATTTTTCGACGTGGAATGATTCAGAACGATCCAACTTTGAGTGAAATGCACCAAAAAACGTAAAAAAAACGATCCCAAATGACCACAATTTGTATTGCAAGGTCAATAACTCGGTTGTAAATGATGTGGCAGTGTCGCGCGGTTATTTCAACTGTTAACACTCGATTTTCAACATTTGTGCATTTCTGCATCAACAAAATGTAAACACAGGTAAACACAAGAAGCCAGATATGTCATTTATAGCAGTTTGAAAATAGGCCTAATAACAATATGCAGCTCGTATAGCGACAAGCTACTTCTAACAAAACAACAATTATTTGTTTGGAATTTGATATTTTAACTGATTTATACCATTATATCTCAGGAAAGTTAACAAAACTCAAAAAATTATAATGCGTATGTACACACAACATACTCGTATATGTACGCATGACTGTCAATCAACCACCTCACAAAAGTCAAGTTACATGTATATCACTATCGTTTTTATTGCGTTAACTGTCACCAGAACATCCCCATTATGTCACATACACATACACATACACACACACACACAACTACAACTGCGTTTCACTTCATCATTGTTATGCCGTAGGGGAGGGGGATTATAAAATGATGGCCGGTGTTCGTCCGTCTGTCTGTCCGTCCGCTCGTCACGTGCCTCGGCCTAAGTCAAGAACGCATACAAAGGTCTATAGGAAGCCCAAAAAATTGGCAGGATGGAAGTCCATGACACGGGTGACTCGTAAACCAAATTAGAGGTCAAAGGTTAAAGGTCAAGTACGTTACTAGGCGATTAATGCTGACACACACACAAAATGCTCCATATCTTCCGAACGGGACGTCCTACGAGCTTCAAACTTGGTACAATGATGGAGCGCGAACACCCGCACCACACACAAGCGCCATGATCTCCAAGGTAAAGGTCAAGGTCATGAGGTCACATGATCTGTCTGACTCGTGTTGGACCAGAACTCGAGAAAGTCGTAGAAACACCAAAATTAGTAGGAACGTTCCACATGACATTCGCAACACTCGCAATTGCGCACCAGTTTCAAGGTCAAAGATCAAAGATCAAGGTCACAGGTTGATTAATGCTGACAAAAAATGTACCATATCTTTTGAACTGAAAAGCCTACGAACTTCAAACTCGGTTTACGGATGGACCACGAAAAGCCGCATCACTGACAACCGCCATGACCTCCAAGGTCAAATGTCAAGGTCATGAGGCACGTGGTTAATTTGTGTGACGCATTGCCCGATAACTCGAAAACGAATATTCGTAGAAACACCAAAATTGGTAGAATAGTTCCACATGACACACGCAGTTTTGCACACCAGTTTCAAAGTCAAAAGGCCGAAGTTCAAGGTCACAGACCGATTAATGCTGGCACAAAAATGTGCCATATCTTTCGAACCGAAAGGCCTACGAATTCAAACTTGGTTTACGGATGGACCACGAAGTGCCGCATCAGCGACAACGCTAGGACCTCTAAGGTCAAATGCCAAGGTCATAATTAGGCACGTTGTTCGTCTGACGCGTGTTGGCCAATAACTCGAAAACGAATAGCTGAAGAAACACCAAAATTAGTAGGAAGCTTCCGCATGATTCGGTCAATAACGTGCACAACTTTCAGGGTCAGAAGACGATAGGTCGAGGTCACCCGTCCCATTAATGTTGACACAAAATGCGCTTTATATTCCGAGTCGGAAGGCGTACGAAATGCACGAAGATCCGCATCATCGACAAGCGCCATGTCAAGAGGTGTGGCCGTTGGGTTCGGCCAACGCGGCATGTCCACGCCCGCGTGCAATAATCCAGCTAGAGGTTTTCTTTCCAAAGTTATGAGCAGGCAAGCTCAATAGGTTACGTGATCCGCCTGACGCGTGTTGGTCCATAACTCGAGAACGAATAGCCGTAGAAACAGCAAATTTTGTAGGAAGGTTTCACATGACACTCCCAGTATTGTGCACCAGTTTCAAGGTCAAAAGTTCAAAGGTTCAGGTCACCAAGCCGATTAATGCTGATACAACAAGAATTTAGCTATGGCAAACAGATCGCGCGTTAGTTGCGCACACAACACGTCGAGGGCATTTATAGGCCTAATTACCCCGTGACCTTGAAAGCTAGGTTAAGGGTCACTCAAGATCACTTTAAATGGAACCACTGGACAGATCATACACAACTTAGTAGTAATCGAGTTATTGCACGTTGAATATTATCATGACCTTGAAATGTAGGTCAGAGATCACTGACGGTTATTGAAAGTGGTACCATATGTGAAAGCTTTGGTACGGTTTCCTATTCGCCTTCCATGGTAACTATGGCCGTATCTTTAGCCATTTCGGAGATATTCAGTGTCAAACAATGGCGTGACCTTGAAAACCAGGTTCGGGGTCGTTCAAGGTCATTGAAAATGGCGCCGTTCGATAGAACATATGCGGCTTTCTATTGGTCGGCCATTGTAAATATAGCTCTATATTGTACCATTTTCGAGTTTTTTTGACGTTGAATAATATCGTGACCTTGAAATGGGGATTAGAGGTCACTCAATATCATTGAAACTGGTGCCATTCGAAAGCTTGGGTGCAGTTTCCTATTCGTCTTCTATAGTAACCGTGGCCGTATATGTAGCCGTTTGTGAGATATTCAATGTCAAAGTATGGCGTTACCTTGAAAACCAGGTTCGGGGTCAAGGTCATTGAAAACGACGCCGTTCGATAGACCACATGCGTGCGACTTTCTATTGGTCGGCCATTGTAAATATAGCTTAATGTACCATTTTCGAGTTATTTGACGTTGAATAACATCGTGACCTTGAAATCTGAGTTAGAGGTCACTCAAAGTCATTGAAATTGGTGCCATTCAAAAGCTTAGGTGCGGTTTCCTATTCGCCTTCTATAGTAACTATGGCCGTATCTTATCTGTAGCTGTTTGTGAGACATTTAGCGTTAAAGAGTGGTGTGACCTTGAAAACAGGGTTAGGGTTCGTTCAAGGTCATTGGAAATGGCACCATTTGATAGATCGCATACTAGTTCCTATTCGCCTTCCATAGCAACTATGGCAATATCTTGCATCGTTTGCGAGATATAGCGACTTATTGGTAGAAAATCGCGAAATTTTTACACCCCACCTGTATTTAACGCCCCCCGCAGGAGGTGACCTCGTCGGAATTCCGTGAATATGTTTGACGCTGATAAAAACAGAATGATTGGGCTACCATATGGTGACAAACTATGACGATATGTTAAGCCGTACCGGAACGTAACGGACGTACAGACATATTTGCTATATCGCGCGTCAGTATGCTAACGCGCGGTAAAAATACGCATGCCTTCCGAACGGAAAGGCCTAGAAACTTCCAAGTTGATACACGGATGAAGCGAAAAGAGCCGAATCACCGACAACCGCCGTGACATCCAATTCAAAGGTCAAGGTTATAAGGTCACGCCGTCTCTCTGTCTAGTCTGTGCCTGCTCATAACTTTGGAAAGCAAAACTCTAGCTGGATTATTGCACGCAGGCGTGGGCATCCGCATTGGCCGAACCCGACGGCCACACCTCTTGACATGGCGCTTGTCGGTGATGCGGGTCTTCGTGCATTTCGTACGCCTTCCGACTCGGAATATAAAGCGCATTTTGTGTCAACAGTAATGGGACGGGTGCGTATTAAAACAGTGTCAATGGCGCCATTTGAGGTCACGGAGAGAGAGTTATTAAAATGAACTGTTATGTGCTGACTGCTGAATGGAATGTTAAACCTGCTCACACAATGCAAGCACCACCACATCAGAAGTCTAATAGCAAAGTCTATGGTTAAAACATTAGGCTTACTTGCAAATATATATATAAAGTCATAAAAATCTATAAAGCGTAAAAGTTACGATAACGCTATTATAACATTACAAAAAACCAGTCAATATGATAAGTTATTGGCGTAAACCTCGTATAAAATCTGGGGACGTTCTGCAAGTTGAGATATGGGGGCGGCAGTCCCCCATTTGGGTCCAGATACGTAGCCTCGGTAGGGAGCCAAGAGACAAAGTTCTCCTGAAGCTTATAGCACTTTTTATGTTTTGTAGTTAAATTCTGAACTAATATGATAGTATGTTTACAATGTAGGCCTACTGCTCCAAATAACGGGAAATGTATAAAAAATGTCAAAATCTGGGCAGGAGCAATTTCAGTAACGTATGCCCTACTCCAACTTTTGGGGACTCGCCCCCTATACCTGAATGGTTTACGCCTCATACAACTGGATGCAATATGTAATAAACTCATAATGCAATATTATTCTATAATAACACTCATACATTTTCAAAATGTAATATATTGTCCAAGGATCTACCACTTCCAACAATGTCTCAGAATTTTACGTGTAACTGCTTAGTATTGTTCTAACAGACAACTAGTGCATCAGCAAGACGCATATCTCGCCATACGCCCAGCTATGACCAACAAGTGCGTCAGTAGAACTGACACAAACCCGCCATTCGCATTCCAAACAGCTTTTCCACGGGGGACAGATTTCACAGTGTTTCTACAGGGAGGGTCAAAAAGCTACATACGCTGCTTGTAAGCCTCTATTTTTAGCGGTCGCTGAGATATAGGGGACGTAAAGGCTAGAAATGGTCAAAAAATTCGATTTTTTGGCCAACCCTGTAACCCCTTGGCCAAAGTGGAAGGCTCTATGCCAGAATGTGCGCAGGTCTCTGCCCTACATATTCGACCGCACTTCACGACGCTGAGAAGAAACAGGAACGATAGCTGGCTGAAGTACTATAGGCGAAATCGAGGAAACAGGTTTTGTGTCACTCATTTTTGGCCCACCTTGCAGAACCACGTGACCGATGGGTCCAAACACATGCGACAGTTGGATAGGGGAGATATAAAGCTTTTTTCGACATTTGCCTCTTTTTCCTCTTTTTCCGCCCGCCGGGGGCCGCCAACCCCCAAACTACCTCGTTCCCGTCCCTGGTGTTTGCTCTATCCTGAGCCAAAATTTCACGCCGATCGCACCATCCTGCGTTGAGATATCCTCAACCGTACAAACAAACAAACAAACAAACAAACAAACAAACAAACAAACAAAAACAGCAAACTTAATATCACGCCAAACGCTACGCTATGGCGAGATAATAAAGCAATGCATAAACATGATACTGTATCACTCAAGTTTACGGCGTCATGACACTTCGAATACAGCCAAACTCGAAAAAATCATAATACTTAGCAGCACATGACTGAAATGACTCAGACGAATAGTTTATTCATTGGCTCGGACTTCCAGTAGTCAATTTCTGTGCGAAATTTGAACTGCTTCTGTATATTCATCGATTTCAAAAATAAAGATCCAACGGGCGTATTCAACAGCTCACGAGTCCACGTTTTGAGCCATTGTTCTGGAACGGTCAGCTGTTGGACACGCTCCGGCTAAAGCCCGGGCCATTTTTGATGGATCAAATTTTAATGCCGATCCACACGAGCTGCAGGTGACGTAACGTCGTGTTTACATTGATGTTGTTTGGTTGTACGAGAGCTATTTGTGAATTGAAAAGTATTTATAACGTGTGGACGGCTTTTATCGTTATCAGTAGAACAAAATGGCAGCGATTGCAGGCAGGCGATACACTACGTATTTGACAACAGATTCCTTACTACCAGCGTTAGCCTACTTAACATACCTTTTAGATCAGAACCTTGACCTTCAACTACACACGTAACGTGTGTAGTTGTGTAGTTGAAGGTCAAGGTTCTGATCTAAAAGGTATGTTAAGTAGGCTAACGCTGGTAGTAAGGAATCTACGGGTATTGTCAAATACGTATAGTGTATCGCCTGCCTGCAATCGCTGCCATTTTGTTCTACTGATAACGATAAAAGCCGTCCAACAGCTGACCGGTCTAACATAAGCCGGCCCAATGGTCCGGCCACCGGCCTATTCTACCGGTCCGGTGAGCTGTTAATTTAAATACGCCCCAGAATTTAAGGTCACGTGACCCAGGTGTCAGAGATATTACTTATTTATTAGCCGAGAGAGATGAGCTATAGTGAATGTGAAGGAGTTTTTTTTCTCGACTCCGTCTTTTTTCGTTTTGTAACTTGGGCGCGCACGTATATAGCAACCGATTCATGCATTTCTCTCTAGGGCCAATACGACCAAAACTTCAAGCGTCCCGTACGGGCGCTACGAGCAAGCTAGGGTCACGGCCATATAACACGTTATAGCGCCCGACCACCCCTACCATGTGACACTGTTGTGGCGCTGACACTTCATCGGTTGTGACGTTATGGGGGCTAAAAGGAAAAACTTTGACCCCGAATATCTCGAAAACGGTGCAGAATTTTGCCGAACGGTTTTCGTCAAAAGTTGGTACCTTTGGTGGTCTACAAAACCCCCCTACCCAGTCGGGACTCAGGGTCCCCGTCTGGGGGTCAGGTGCCCCCAACCAAATTTTGTTCTATGCCAATTTGCAAAAAATCTGTACGATTAAATTTGTTTTTACGCTTTTTTTCGCTAGAGGGTACGAGGCTCTTGGGA
>Ga0209637_1000515_pt1 | contig 11580 bp, 5 predicted proteins | sample OlaalgELextract3_2_FD_187379 | JGI IMG/M metagenome (GOLD analysis project Ga0209637, IMG submission 187379) | Olavius algarvensis symbiont microbial communities from Tuscany, Italy - Type G ELBA extract 3 (SPAdes) (version 2) | ecosystem: Host-associated > Annelida > Digestive system >... | reverse complement strand
GAGGCGATGCTGACATTCTTTCAGGCTTTTGTCAGCAGTCGACTTGATTACTGTAACAGTGTGCTCGCTGGTGTAAGTAGTCAACTGCTGCAAAAGATGAAGGTGATACAGAACGCTGCTGCCCGATTCGTCACGGGAGTTAGGAGACATGATCACATGACCCCGGTTCTACGTGATTTACACTGGCTGCCAGTGCAACACAGAATTAGGTTTAAAACAGCTGTCATGGTGTACAAGTGCATTCACGGCTTGGCTCCATCATACCTGGCATCACACTGCAAACCGACGTCATCCTTCCCTGGTCAGTCCCATCTGTGATCCGCCACGTCTGGCCAACTCAAATTTCCTCGCACGAAGACTGATTATGGGAAGAGAAGTTTCGCTGTCAATGGACCAGTTGTCTGGAACAGCTTACCTACTGAACTTTGGTCACCTGACATCTCGCTGGATGTTTTCAAAGCCAAGCTGAAGACATTTCTGTTTAACTGCTGACTTAGCGCATTTGGTGTATTTATTCTAATTTTGTGCTTTACAAATGTCCTTAATAATAATAATAATAATAAGAAAAGAGCAAACTTATCTTTAATAAACGGTGTACGTCCGTGATTATAACTTTGTGATATGTTTCATCTTTGTCGTGAAATTCCAAAGAGTGAGTGTTAGTAAGCTGTAGTTTTGTTGCAAAGCTCTATTGACCAGTTATTGAAAATATCACTAGTTGCTTGGTCTTTTCAGGTGCATCATTGGTGAAAGGTATTCCATTTAATGTGAATGATCCTGAGGTATCAGGTCCTGACATCTTCAAGAAGCTCGTGCCGCTAGAAGCTCATAAAGCGTCGTCACTTTACAGGTTCAAAACTGCCTATTAGATTTAATAAACAGCAGCTGTGTTTGTTGCAATGTGAGATCAACTCATATTGTGGTCTGTGCTGTAACAATGCATTTCTGAATACGTATGATGTGTGTTGCATTGTCAGCGTAAACCTGTGTTTGAGCTAACTTATAAATATGTCATCATCCGTCTCACCTCTAACAATCTTTTGGCATCATTATTTTTATATTGCTATTTTGCATTATGTTGCTGCCATTTTGTTCAGTTGGATTAAATTAGTGGTATGCAACTGTCCTTTGTAGCAAAATGAAAACCTGTTCTGTTTTATGCTAGAATATGTAATTCAGTAGTGTTGGAGTTTCATCTGATTTGAACGATTTATTTTTACAATGTATTTGAACATATTGCTGTTAACAAATCTGTCTAGTCAATGTCAGTTTGTTTTTATGACAGTGAAGAGAAGGCCAAACTGTTGCGCCGGATTGCTACTAAAATAGAAGAGAAAAACCAGGAATTAAGGTACAATATTTTATGTTAATTTAACAGTCAAGTTAAGATAGGGATTAAAGTAGGACAGAATGCACCGGAACGCAGTTCTGAGGCCCAGCAATTCGGGCATAAGCAATACGGGCCCAAATGAGCGATTATCTTGGCCGGAACGTACATATCCACGGCCCACTAAGACGTCATATCAGCATTTCGGTATGCCTGCTTCCATAAGAGTTGTGTCTATCCATTTTGTACGTGCTATCATGCGATGATTTGTTGTTTTGAACATTATGGATTATAACAATAAGAGAGTAACATTTAGTCTCCCCCCTGCATTGTTTTTTTATTGTTTTGACATGCATATTTATATCACACACTCAAAACAAGGCATCGACAGTGATTTAGAGGGGGCCACCAAAAAGTAACGGGCCCAGAAAATCTCGTGAGGGGACCAGGCAATTTTGTAGTTCCACCTTCTTTTAATTTTTACTTTAACTCTAGTTAGGATTACATACTGCAGTGTGTAAGTGGCAAAAGTTGAGGTTAAACGTGAGAATGAAATAAATGCTGAAGAGCTGTTATGGTTATGGTGTTGTGAGTAACATAGTATGCTGAAAGTTTTGCATCTACGTAATGCAATAAACTGAATATTTTTTACTTATAGTTTCAAGTCTTATTTGTTGTTAATGTGCTCAGTGCATTTATGTCAAGCCTTCAGCTCGATTCTTCGTCACATATCATTCCACAGCCGCAGAGATTGCCTCAGGAACTCGTTGAGAAGTGTGCTGCCATAAGTGTTCGGCCAAATGCAATTAGGGATCTTATTGACGCAATGCAGTGTAAGTCTGTGTTTCTGCCACATCTTTTTGTATGTAATGTTGCACATGATTGCGAGTGGTTTGTCATTGTGAAATAGTATAAAACTTAACTCTGCTATGCTTATTGGTTACTGCTTATTGTCTATCTAATGTCTGTAAACACGACTTTTGCAAGAAGGCATTGTGCTACTTTGATGAAATTTCGGGTGTTTATTGTAATATGGTCTTGTTGTGTGGAATGTAAAATTTTTTCGCCTAACCCACCTGATTCCTATGAAAATTTAACAAAACTGCCATTTTTGCCCATTCACCAACTTATTGTCGCTCGCATTTGCAAATGAAAGCTTATGTGGACAATACATAAGGATGCTTGTGCATCCACTTGAATACTTGGACCAGAAGATTTTTGCTGTCGGGTGAAAATTGTTGGAGGAGATAGCTTTGGCGCAGGGCTACCCAGCTACTCATATGCATACACTAAATACTGCATTCATTCCGTTGAGTCCTGAAAACTCCTCTATTCACCGCATCTTTCCCACTGTCCATCTTATTTATATTATCTGCATTCTGAGCTAATGTAACATGTTTTTGACTATGTTAGGTGACTTTGCAGTCTTCTGACTTTACGTCACCCTAATCTGTTCTTTTTTTTACATTACATTACATTGCTATATTTATTTTAGTCACTCCAGTAGTCACCAGATGTCACCACCAGATATCCAGACACAAGATAGACAGTAATGGTGCCTGCAGTAACCTTGTCATGTGCCAGCTTGTTTGATGTGGCTGAATAGAGCGATTAGCAGTGATTTGTCTGGTTAATAGGCAGGTAGTGACATATGTAAGGCCCAGCCTTATACTTAGGAAGACTAGCTGAATGGTTCTGTTGATCATTGAGATGAACGTCTTCAGAAAACCTCTGTTGAAATGTTACATATTATGTGGAGGGAGGATGTAAATGTGAAAGGTGTAAAAGCTATAACCTAATGCACCCTGTGCAGACCGGGGAGCTGTGGAATAGGCTTGAACCATTTCCTGGTACGATGATGTAAAAGGTCACCCTGAACCAGGCTTCATTTTGATTAGGCATAATTTTGTGTATGCTAGGTAATTTTCATTAATTGTTGTTTAGCTTCTGTTGTCACTGGATTGTAATTGTATTTGGTTTTGCATCAGTAATGGCTGGGATATCGTCTCCGAAATGACCTGTAGGCCTAATTGTCGAGTGGGACATTAAATCTTACTATATTATAACTATACTGTACTGTACTACAACCTAGTGTTTATGTGTTTTGGTATATTTCTCTGTTTTTAGTTTATTTATTTACTCCTCTAATACTATGTAGCCACATGAGCTGTTTTTTCAGTTTGGCTCTGTCATTTATCTGTATCCTGTTAGTACATTTGTCACTGTTCACTTCTATTTCTTCTTTCTTTCAGACCATACTTTGCTGGAGCGTTGCTATGTCCACAATATGTCGCCATTCGTCTCGAGTAGTGGCCTTTCTCCAGGCAGTCGCGAGGCCAAAGTTCAGAGGGCCAAGGTCTGCCTCAATTGCACGGAGCCAAGTGTGGCTAGGTCTTTCTGCTGGTCACTTCCAGTCGGGCGGTACTTGTCGGGTGAAAATTCTATTTAGTTGTGTTTAATTGTCGTAACAGCTCTGTCTGGAATTGCAACGGACGTTGAAGTGAGTATTCACGAAATACAGACTTTACTTGACGAAGAAGACAAGCAAGAAAAGGAATTTCAGGTAAATATACTTTTTTTGAGTATTGTCAATATCATATCCAGCTTACACATTCAATAGTAGCTTCTCTGTATAAGCACAGCGATTCTGACCTACATAAGTTGTCGTAGTTTAGACCCTTTTTGTCTCATTCCTTACATAAAAATGTATGTGATTTTAATATCAGTTATAATGTGAATTTAATACAGTTTTTGATTGTATGCAATGATCTCAGCCGACTGATTGTGATCATCGATGCCAATCAATTTATAAAACACAATTGTTGTGTGCTTTATGTCTTCTGCATTTTTACTTGTTGCAATTACAGCGAAAATCAGGTGTGACGTTCTGACGTTGGTGAAGGCCTGATGACGTAAAGTGAGATGCTTGAATCAAAGAGCATGATTGTGATAAATGTGGTTTGAAATGTTTATGTTGTGGCTCTTTGTTTGCCAGTAGAATGTTATATGATAATTTGCATGTGTATGTTGCAGAAGATAGCCGGAGGCAGACATGCAAATGTAATTGTTGGTGAGCTGCGGAGCGACTGTGCTAAGTATCAGGAAGGTTTGGTAAAAGCCGCTCAGTCGAACGAGGAATTGCATCGAGCTATGGAGGTTCACATTGCCAACCTTCGAGTTCTAAGCCAACCATTGAGTGAACTGCAGAAAACTCTCCCGTCTCCTGCTGAGATTCCAAGATGTACGATGTTTTCTAGCTATTACCTTAGTATTACCAGTTGGCAAAATTAGTTGTGTGAAACAAGCATTAGTCTGATTTTGATGTGGGTAGGGTTAAGATGTACGCAGTGGGTATTGATGTGGGTAAGGTTGAGGCTTAAATGAACACTATGTCCGGGGTATAACCAAGCCGCTAGAGTATATAACAGTAGTATGTACTGGTGCCAGTATCAAGCCTGAGTTAATTGGGAGGGTTCTGACAGGAAGGACATTCTGTGTAAACGTCAAGGTCAGCTTCAGTGTGCCATTCCTATAATATTGTCTGCTGGCATGCTATCCAGTGGACTGGAGGACAGGATCGGCACAAGGTGGAAGGATGAGCAGTGCCTCTTGGGGGCCATATGGAAATCCAGAGAATGGCTGATTGTTCTGCTACCAACTCAACCACCTTGACCTGGAGAAAGAGTCATAAAATGAGTCTGTCGTCATCGTCGTCATAATTGAAATGATTCCAATACGCAAATCACTGTAACTATGACATGTTTCTCAGAATTGAATATCCTTTGAACTACTACAGTTATTGTCGTCTGACACAAATGATGCAAGTTTAAATAAAATTTACAATTTGAGATACGTACTTTCAAAATCGTCAGCAGGAAACATAAATGTCCTGTACAGAAAAGCTGCATTAACAATGTGATTGAGTTAAATACAGTTTGTGCTTGAAGTGGCTGCTGTTTCCATGTACACCTATATGTAATTGAACATGACACTGTTGTACTGCTCAGTCACTGCTTTTGTGTGCGAAGTGATGCCACTCTTTAATGAGATGGTGTTGTGGGTGGTCACTATGGTGAGTCTTGCTGTGGTAAATGTGTCACATCATTGTGATTAATTCTGACAAGATGTGTTTTGTTGCACTGATATGATTGGTGTCACTTCATTTGGGATGCAGTATGTAGATGTACATAGTTGTTTTAACAATATCTAGTTATCTTTGATGATTGAGTTTGTTTTTATGTATTGATGAAACCTTTCTTTGTTTTATCATTTAAATGCCATCTAGCAGCTGATGATTAGGAAATGTTTAAGATGGCTTGATTTTGGGGATGGCTTATGGACCCACTTGGTGGTCTCAACCTATGGGGATGTACGAGCCCTGCCCCTTATTGGAATGGACTGGAAGATGGCTTGTACATGTGGAGTCGATCAGTGGTACAGTTCTGGAGGTTTATTGAACTAGTCAGAAGATTTCCGAGAAAGACTTTGTGGGATGGTGTCAAGAAGATATGACAAGTTGTGAATTATACAGAGGATGCACGGATATGAACAAGTGGAGAAGAAAATCAAGGCAACCGATTAACCCGGCTTCACCTGGAAAATAGCTGTTAAATGGTTCGTGTATGCATGTAGCAAATTCAATCAATCAATCAACGAAATTTCTATAGCGCCCCCTACAAAATGTGGACAGCGGCGCTTGACAATGTAATTCCTGAGACCTTGGACCTTGGTGCTGTTGAGCCATCTGTAAATGTCTACACTTGATTACCTATCTACTTATGAAGGTACTACTTGTACAAAAGGGATGCTACTGCAAAGGTTGTTCTTGTACAGCACCTGATGATGAAGCAACAATGCAGGAGATGAAACGATTGTGTGAGAAGATAGTGGAGATGCAGAACCAGCGGCAGATGCTTGAGCAGCAGTTCCGTGATGAGCTGCTGAAAGATGATCTGACTGCCACACTTGTCACTCAGGGAGACAAAAATCAGGAAGTATGACCATTTTCTATTGTGTTTATTTGTTGTTATGTCTTTATGTTATACTTTATATTTCATTAGTTAGTTTAGTACTACTTAAATTTGAACTACACTTGGTTCTCTGGCCAGTTTCTGAACAATGCGGATTTAAATTACAAACGTAAACTGAGAGCTGAAGCTAGAATGGAGGTGAAATGTTTTATTTGCTGATCATTGTAGTACCTCCACCAAGGCGGAGGTTATGTGATCAGTCTGCTTTGTTTGTCATTCTGTGTGTAGAATTACTGTAAAAGTAATCAGCAGATTTCATTGAAACTTGCTGTTATGATTGGGCCTACCAATCGGAAAAACTTTTGGTGGTGATCAGCTCCCGGATACAGATTCCGGATCACTTTCTACTGTTGTCACCATTGCAGAATAGGGGATTTTAGGCGATTTATCAACATTTCTCGTACAGTCACCCGCCAGTTTTCACGACACTCAACGAAATGACTGATGCCGACAAAAGAACGAATCCATAACATTGTGGGAGCGACTGACCTGGCAGACATCTGGATGGGAATCTGGATTAATGCGGAAATATGGATTTGAATCCCGGATCACTTTCAGTTGAGGTTAGATGCCTCGTCGGAGGTTTGCGCTCGTGAGTGCAGTCTAGTTTGTAAATTTTGGTTAAGTATGACATGTTAGTTTTCTTAATGTACGCTTTGGAGTGTTTATCCTCACGTTGGTGTATAACTTCACATTATAGAAGGGACTTTGTACAACACTGCATTTCCAAGAAGTTCTAGTTCTGTTGCATAATCTTCGTGTTTAGGTTTGTTTTATATTAGAGTATTGGAATGTTATATTGGTTAGATTTGTTTTGCTTGTGTTGTTGTTGTTTAACTTTGTAATGCATTGTATCATTTCAACCATTGTGGTTGCATTTGAAATAGATATCTACCTATCTGCCAATTAGTCACAGTAACAATGCTAAATGATGAATCGTTGTATTATGTAGGAGTTCTTTCAGGAACAGCTTGGCAAGCATTCTAAAACTATTTCTGTGATAGAGCAGAATCTGGCAGCCCAGGACAACATTCTTCGTGCACTGACGGACACAAATGCCAAATATGCTCGAATTAGAAAGGAGAACACAGAACTGTTAAACAAGTGAGTTCCTATAAGTCTCGCTAGTTTTGTTACAAGGTCCGACAAGCACTCAAATATGTATAGAATGTTCAGTTTGCATTTTTGTCTCGCTCAACTGTGCCAGAGCACGACATGTATAGGCGCCATGTCTGTCATCTGTCTGTCAGTCCAACAAGCACTGGAAGCCCAGAGACTAGTTTTTTTGGCTCCAACTTTCATACCCTAGTCCTATGGGAACCCCCCTTGCGATGGCTTTAAATGACACTAGGATGGGTAAAAATGACGCAAAACCGTAGCTTTTCAATCAATAAATCGTTACATCTTGGAAGCAATAGAAGACAGGTATATAGTTACGATGGAAGACTAAAAGGAAGTCGGATATGGGCTTTCCATTGGCACCGACTTCAATGGCTTTGAAAGCCGTAAGGCACCACCATATGCTACATAGTTTTTTTCCGGAGCTGGCTCTGTAGAAGTGAATTTCCCCGGAAAAAGATAGCCCCACGTCTGTAGATTTCAGCAATGTATAGGTCATGCATTAATTTGCATGGTGAGTGACCTCTAACATAGTATTCTTTAATGTCAAATATATCTGAATTACTGTTATAAGTGCAGTTTTTTAGCAGTTAGCTGAGTTGCTTGTCTGTTCTATCGTAATGCTTGATTTATGCTGTAATGAACCAAGTAAAAAAAACTAAAGTACGTAGCTTTGTATAGCGGATCATCGCAAAGTGCCGTAAGTCGGCGCTGATTTCCGCATGCTTACCCGACAGCCAGGCATTCAGCAAACACTGAGACCACCAATACGGGTTGGTGTGTCACTCGATATGCCTGTTTACTCTCCCAGCTTACGCCGGGTAGTCATTCAGCCTGGGCAGGCTCAGCCTGAGAAGGCCTGGGTGCCTGGTTCTGTGCCGAGTAGGTTTACCCGTCCAAAGATGGTTACCCACCTAGGCACTAACCGGCCTAGCGTGGAGTAACTTCTTTGATCAGCCGGAACGTGTTACGGTTATCACTACGCTAAATTGGCAAGTGAGGCATACTAAAGCTGCCTTGGACTGTTTTTTCAAACGTTTGTGTGCATAAGAAAGGAATTGTGTGCTTTCAGACGAGAAGCAAAGATCGCAGAGCTGATCATGTCATCCACTGTATATGAAGATCTGTTGACAAAAGTTAATCGTGGTCGTCAGTTCTATGACAAGCTGGAATCTAAAGTCAAACAGCTGCTGGAGCGCACACATCGTGTATGCAACGCAGAGCAAGAAGAACGGTCGAGAATACGAGAGAGACTTGCGCCGAAAGGTATTAACCCATTATGGCCACATTAATACCGCAGAGCAACGTACCATTATACAGCAATATGGTGATTGGTACACTGGCCATTGATGTGTGGGCTGTTACATTTGGTACAGCGAGGAGGGGACTGGGCGGGGCCACAGTCCGCCCAGGCCCCTCATCGCTGTACCAAATGTACAGCCATCAACGGCCAGTGTACCAACTTTGTATCATTCGATGGCACTATAATTACTTCTGCACTCTAAAGGGTTAATGTATTTTGTGTGTTGAATTTCATATAGTTTTTCATATTTTATAAATCATCAATTGTTGTCATGCTTGGTATGCTCAGTTACATTTTAATAGTGATATGCATTGTTAACTGATCACCTAGTTAAATGCACTGCTGATTGTTAATGTCAGGGGCACCACCACAAAGACCAACTGCACCCAAGCCTGGTCAGCAGCAACAGTTCCCTGCCACAGCATTTGATGTGCCGCAGGATGGAGTGTTTGGTATGCCTGGCAGTGTAGGCCAACCTTCAGTGATGGGAATGCCTCAGTTGCCTTCTTCCAAAGCTCCAAAGTTGAAAGATTTTTTGCCATTTATGAAACCAGGTTCATTCGGTCCAAAAGCGCAAGTTGGAGGGCGTGCATCGACTGTATCAGATGACTGTGCCCCCGGCAGTGCTGGCTCATTGCCGGCTAGTGTATCGGCATCACCAGTTCATCTTCCTCAAGCATCTGTCAGCTTTCCTCCATCTCCACAGCGACAGCTACCCGTATCAGTCTCCACATCAAACGGTTATGGTGAAATGATGCAGGCAGCTGGGATCGGCTTTGTTCATCCTGATGCAGGATATCCTGTTGTAGAAGCCTTGCTTTCACCAACTGCTCCACCTGGGGCTCCAAGATCAGCTAGTCCTGCTCTCCAGCAGCCACCAGCAGTAGCACATCCAGGTGGTCCTGCTGAAAGTCATCAGATGTCAAGACCAACAGACATTCCACAAAACTACAGTCAGTCATCCGTCAGTCAGGGTTCTGTATCAGTGGGCACTGGAATGCTGCCAATGCCTGCTAGTACTGGCAGTTACACTGGTAGTGCATTACCCAGTTACGCAGGGTTCAACGGCCAGAGTGACATGCAAGCGATTAGACAACAACCAGCTGTGAGCACGCTTGCATATTCTGGGCCTAATTTTAACCCTCCCGGGATGCATACACAGTCTGGTGTGAATACACAACATGCTTTACCAAGTAACACGTCCTCATTGCAGAGTCAGGCTCCTCGTCAACCTTTTGTAGTGCCATCAAATGCAGCACTGCCAGCAAATATGCCTCCTGGTACTAGTACTCATCCACATCTTGGTGGTCTGCCATTAGGCAGTGTAGGCAGTATTGGCTCACCAGCTGTATCAACTAACTGGAGTCAGTCGATTCCACGTGAAAATGTTGCGGCAAATAATATACGGCAACCTGACGTAGGTTCAACTATACCCGGTGTACCTGTTCATCAAGTCAACAATTCTAATAATGTACATGGTCAGTTTTCATCAGTTGATGGCAGCCAGCCGTCAAACATTGACGTCTCCAGTTCGCATTACTATCCAGCACCAGCTTCTGTCCCACCATCTTTTACTGCTTTACGGTCACCGTATCAGTCGACACAACCTCAACCTCGGCCTCCTTCATATGAAGTTGTAACTCAACACTATCCACCGCCGACTCAGCCTGTCAGTGTTTATCCCTCAGCTCGGCCTGGGTTTACTGGTCCGCCCTCCAGTGTTCATGTTCAACCAGGTTTGTCAGCAGCTGGTCTTACTGGACCGATACAAATGTCTTACCATGGTGTTAACACTGTATGTCCAGAAGTATCGTTTGGTAGTATGCATGCAGGGCATTTGCCGGCTAGTAATCAACAGCCTGCAACTAGCATGCATCCACAGCACACTGTTGCTTCTCAGCCACAGCGGCTCCCACTTGCCCATCACATCATGCCAGGTAGTCAGAGGCCATTGGTTCCTCCACAGCATCCTGTAATGCCTGTGTCAGCAGCTTGTGTAGAACAGCAGCCACAGCATTTTAGCCAAAGTCAGCCAAGATATCCATTGGTTAGCCAGACAGTGCCTGGACTTCCTGTGCCTAGTCAGCATCCTTCTGGTGTGAGCCATGGTCCACAGCAGACTCCTTCACAGGCTCATAATCCAACTAATGTCCAGATGCCAGCCAGTCAACCACAGTCCAGATATCCAGCTGTCACCAGTGCTTTATATTCATATCCTGCTGGGGCACAGCAGTTACAGCCTGCATACCAAAATACAAGTCAGCAGCCTGTGGCCAGTCAGATGCAGCCGATGCATACAACAGCAAGCCACATGCAGCCTGCAGTGTCTGGTCAGCAACAGCAGTATCAACAGTATCCAGTCCATCCTAATAGACCTGATGTCGGTCATACACCAGGTTACCTCCCAGGCAGTCAACCACAGCCAAGATATGCTGGTACTAACGAGGTATATCCAGCTTCCAACCAGCCAGCAACTGCTTTTTGTCAGCCTGTGTCAGTTAACTCACAGCAGCTGCATTATCCATCGCCCGTTCCACAGCAACAACCATTGTACCATCCTGGCAGTAGTCAGCCACCAGTTGTCAACCAGTCTACCACTCCATCTTCTAACTTCAGCACACCACAAACACCGTACAGTAACCAACATCAGCCTCATACCAGTACACAGTACAATCGTAATGTGAACAATGCACCTGGAGAGATGCAAGCGTTTGCCGATATTCCGGTGTGTCTTCCAAGTCCCCTGCAGCCGAGCCGAGTTACTGCTGCGGAGGTTTCTAAGAATGTCGACTCTTTGCGTG
>Ga0209637_1000510_pt1 | contig 11662 bp, 3 predicted proteins | sample OlaalgELextract3_2_FD_187379 | JGI IMG/M metagenome (GOLD analysis project Ga0209637, IMG submission 187379) | Olavius algarvensis symbiont microbial communities from Tuscany, Italy - Type G ELBA extract 3 (SPAdes) (version 2) | ecosystem: Host-associated > Annelida > Digestive system >... | reverse complement strand
TGATTTCACGTCTTTTGAGCTATCGCGCGTAAAAATCCATCCACGGGTCTGACCTGTAGCCTGATCAAAGAAAAAAAGGTATAAATAAATAAATAAAAATAATTTTTGTTATATTTCACCCATTTGTTCAGAAGCCCCCAGTGAATGAATTTCTACCAAATTTGGTATAGGAGGTCCCCTCGCGGACATAATCAATTGTGCCTAATTTTTTGTCGATCGGTTCAGGGGTATTGATTTTGTGGGGGGGTTGAAATTTGCCTATCCTGCACAAGTTCAATGAAATAATGCAATATTAAAATAGGCTAATTAATGTAAGCGATGACCTTCAACCTTTGCATACGTTACACTCAAAATTTACAGTCAACGCCGAATACGAACATCAGTCACTCGAGACAGAATTCAATGTGTCATAAATTCATAATCCCGTCGATATATCGGGATTACAAATTTCTCAATTCCGAGTCTAGGGATTGAGAAAAGTGGTCTGGGATTGGAATCCCTAGTCGCCAGTGTGGGCTGATGACTACAATGAAGTTGGATTGCAGTGGTTTCGATGGTCATTGGTGGTCAATCTACAGTGGCCGATGTGTGTAGGTCCTCGCCGTCAGACTCAGCCGATCAGTTATGGAGGTTGTCAAGAAGTGCTTACTACAGTGATGATCTTCAGCCGTCGTCATTCTCCATGCCGCAGTCGCGCTCTTTCCTTCTGCTGAAGACCGCCCTTCAGGGTATAACGGCGTCATGACCGACGTCCACTTATCAACTGGACATTATTACATGCAACTACTGTACTGTTGTGGTACTGGTACTACAGCACGTACGGTACATAATTATATCAGTAGGTCTAGTCGAGACAACCTTTGGCATTTCAGGAGTTGTTTTCGCTATTACGGTGCACTGGCCCTGGCCCATGATTTTCCTCAGTAGATCGATCAGCAATAAAGAAACTCATCAGGCTTTTCGAACGTAGTCTCAGCCACGCATTATAGGCCTATAGTTTACATTCCGCTATGATATGTGAATTGAAATTTTATAGATAAAACTGCGATGTCACGTAAGCCATTTAATTACTTTGTGAATAAACGAACGAACTCGCTTACTTACTCACTCACTGCTGCGCTTGACCAGCTGAGGGTCGTAGCGTCCTCCACATCGAACGATCCTAGCCCGCGATCCAGGCAGCACCAACAGTGCGAAATAACTAGATAGCAAGATAAATAAATAAATAGCACACGAATATAAATGAACGAATAAATAGTGTTCATTTATCAGGGTGGACACAATCTTATGTATAAGCCTTAGTGAGGATCGGCTCCCATGCACGCACGTAATGATGATTTTACACCCATAGCCACCATTAATCGGGGGAAGGGCTTGGAATGGACACCCCCACAGACCACACTTTTCACGAGCGCTGTATGAAAGATGACCGATACCACTACGCGGTCTGGGAGGAGGATGCTCGGGGTGAAATGTTTGGATGCTCAGGTGTCTTTCCCATGATCGCGTGTGGTGGAGAGAATTCATTCATAGAGCCGCCTACGCTCCTCACGGAGTACGGCAAACTCCGTGAGCCTTAGAACCGTCCGAGTCTGCTGAGTCCGTGCTGTTTATACTGCGCATTTTCTATGTAATTTCTGACAGACGTCTAGTTGTGACGATAGTAACGTCGATAAAGCCAAGTTTCAAACCAGTGATAGGCCTAAATGTCAACCACCACTGTTGATGTCCTGGAATCCATACAGCAGTTTCAGATGTATACACACTGCTGATTCGCGGAAACAGCTCAAATATTACATTTACACTAACAGATAGTCATGTAACTCATTACAGTCAGGTGTTAGCTATTCGTACCGACTCAGGAGCTCCCATCGGTGTTCCGTATAGTTGGCTGTAATATTCGTTGTTAAATTTTAAGGTACAGTTTGAAAGCATAAGTTGTAGCAGTTGTCGTAAGTAGGTGGTCTTAACTGGCAACACGTTCGTGTTATAAGCAAGCATACCAACAATGTAGAGTATCTTCGTGATGTGCATGTGGTCTTTCATCTTCTGAAATGTGACATTCCGGGGTGATTCTGGTAGGGTGGGGGGCATCCGGCACAAGCCCCCAAAGATTGGTCACGCCCCAAATTTTTAGACGTGATTTGGTGACAAAAAATTCCAACTTTCACGCCGTATTCTAGTACTGATGTAGGCACGAACATTTACAGGGTGGACCAAATTTAACTGGGCTAGCTTACATTTTTGCTTGTAACAAGCGAACGCATCTATAAAATTAAATGATTTTTGGCAAGTACAAACTAAATAGAGCAACAAGTGACATGATGGCGATTTTATTTTAATGAAAGCGTAACACGCTAGAGGGCGCCACGTCTATCATCACTTATGATACAGGCTGATAGGCCTACATGCAAATAAGTCGTGTTGTACTCCGGAGTTCAGAAAATACAACACGCGTTATTTTAGCAAAAATAGGTACCTATTCGCCCAAAAAAGATTACAGTACATTATAGATGCTGACAAATAAATACTAGCATATTGCATAAGCAGCTGATCCTTTACCATAGAAGTTCGTTTTAATGTAAAAGTTATGAGTTAGTAAAACTGCTAAAATGCTAGCACAAAGAAAATCATTATAGTCTGGGAGCCAGAGATGCAAAATGTGCCAAAAATGACTTTTGATGTGACACCCCTGCTGTACTTTTATCAACACTTGGACCATGTTGGGGGGTGTCTGGGACACCCGAAAACTGTTATTGGACAGCTGAACTCAATTGCGCAACTTCTGTAGGCACACTTTTATGATAGAGGGACGGCATTTGCGGAAACCTCATATTTGTGGGGTAGACGAAACTAAAATCAATGCTGCTCGGCATTGCAACACCCTATGATTACATATGACCGCTCATTCTTTTTGTCTTGATGCCTGCCACATTTTGGCACTAGAAAAAAATTGATAGCTTGACCCTCAAGGTCACCAGAGGTCAAAAGGTCACGAAAAAAGGGTCATGCCTAAAATTTAGCACGTGTTACAAACAAAAGCTTACAACATCACTTTCTAATGCAGTTGTCCCTTAAAATGGAATCTGATTCACATCAGTGCATCCTTCTGATGTTTTTAAGTAAGCAATAAGTGGGAGACTTTTTCACTTGGGTGCCCTATGACCAAGTTGTTGAGGGTAACATATCCGAAAATCATAGGATTTTTCCACCAAATAATGGATTGTGATGCGTGAAGCTTCGTCATGAGACAACCTCATTTCCAGTTGACAGCCTCAAATGCTTGTGGAAAGTACAAGTACTGTCCCCTGGGAAGTAGCTATTGCTCTCTTAACACTTTGTAGTACTGATAATTTACAAATGACAAAAAATATTGAACGAAAAACACTGTATTTTCACTTTGTTTCAGAGAATACTGCAAATTATCTTGACACAACACAAACAATGATTGTACCGAAATACTGTTCAGAAAGATCGGATAAATTTCAGTTCAAAACAACATATAACTGTACTCGAAATCAAGACAACTCACTTGACCATGACAACGTTTGTTTTATCTTATTTGGTCAAGTCCATTTCGTACTATTCCATTCCAATTGTCCCTATGTCTAGTCCTCGTCGTCACTGTCCTCGGTCAGTCGTCCGCATTTAGCCTTGTCACCATTACAACTGCATGCAATAATACATGCCGGTCCAGCTCTAGCGCAGGGACAGTTCTTGATGCAGCCTTTCTTACACTTACAGAAAGCAAGTTTAGCAGCTGCAGGCTTGCTCTCCTTGAGCATCATAACCGGTACCAGCGTCCCGTTGTTATTGACATGCCTGCCGAATCCGGCCGGTTGGAGGAGGACTGGGTTGCTTTCACTTGCTTTCTGGTACAGGCTTAGCTGGCAAAGGCTCCTCAGAACATGCTGATGGAATGCATCTTCTGTTGGTGGTAATGCTCGCAGGTCGAGTTTGCTTGAAGCAAACATGTGTGCGCGTAACCGGTCAAGGGAAGAGTAGCCAGGTTTGCCGTACAGGTTGCAAAAGAAGTCCCTTGCTTCATCAATCACTGTGGGGGTAACAGGCGCATCAGTTCGCGAGAAATCAACAAGCTGCGGCATCTTCCCAACCATTTGCAGTGAGACATTGGCTGCCCGCCTTTTTCCACGGCCAAATGGGTAGCTAACGGAGTCGCAGCCGGATAGCACATATGAAGCAAGTAGTGTCTCAGTAACTTCCATCTTGTCCTTGCCAACCTTCTCAGCACACTGTTTGACAAAGTCATGTATTGGCAAGTACATACCATTCTTTTCTATCCACAACTCTCTGACGTGTGGCAGACGTGGGAAGTGATATATTGCTAACATAACTATGTCAGTGTCTGTCGCATGAATTACAAAGCTGTTACTTTGGGTGCAGCTGGCAATGTGGGCAAATATACGCGTATCTGCCTCCTCATGACTGGTACAGCATAATTCTTCCAACATTGTAACACCACGGTTGGTCACACAAATGCCCCTGGTATCAATGCCAATAGTAAGACTCAAGCCTTCGGGAAGGGGGGACTCGGTCCACGATGACGTGATGTACGCAAGCAAGTTTGTCTTGTTCTTTGGATTTGAAACGAATACATTCCATCCTGGTATCTTCATGTTGTCAGTGGGTACATACTCCAGTGCGCTAGATCCTCCCTCACGTCGCAATCTCTCGTCTCCCTTCAAACTCATCTGGCCGAAGTCATATCTGTCCGTAACAAAGTGTACTTGGGAACAATTTGCCGGCTTCATTTTGAAAATCTTCTCCTTGTATCTTTCCTGCAGCTGGCTGAAGACGCTAGCTCCAAGGGTTTGGAAGCGCTGAACAAAGGCCATAGCATCAATGATGTACACTGGTGTGAAGTCCGAGGGAGGGAGTACTTTCAGGGGCTCCCATGTGTCACTGACTTTATGTTGTAGAGTGTCTAAGAAATCAGCTTTGTTTCCTTTCCGCATTCTGTATTCAGCGTTGTCATTTTTGTCCGGCTCGAACAGGCATGGGGGGTATTTACACCATTCGTAGCTGAAGGCCTCTATTTTACCTTCTTCAGTCAACTCCTGAGTAAAGCAAAGGGCCCTTGTGACATTCCCTTCCTCTGATATAATTTGCTTTACAGTGTCTTTTTTTTTCTTGGCGCTCTTTTGTTGCCCAGCAAAGGTTAATATCTTTGGAGATATTATCTTCTCGGCATCGGTGTTCCTTGCTTGTGCAATGGCATCCAATCCAAGCTTCCTAGATTCAACAACCTCAGAGGAAGTCAGGATTTCACCGGTTGCAATGTTGACCAGTTTCTCTGCTGCTGCTACGTCTGATGCAAATGGGTTTCTCATGCTGTGGGTCACGGTGTCTTTGATCTTCAAAACTTTTATCAAGTCATCCTTGGTCAATTTTTCATGATGATCGGAGTCTGGAGACTGCATATGTACCATCTCTTTCATGCTCTCTGACACAGCCGTCATGAAGGGCAGAGTTTTGATGTATTTCTCTCGTGCGGTCTCTGATTGAGTTATTCCTTTGAACAAACTCGTTTTTCCTTCCTTGTTGTAAGTTTGCTCCAAAGCAAGGTCAGTCCACACGCCGTTGAATGAGCCACTTGTCTGACGGACGGCGAAATTTCCCGATTCAAATTCCTTGTGGACCTCCGGAGCTGTGTCTGAAAGATTCCTCATTTCGTTCAAGTAGATCGGCAGGCAAGACATGTATTTACTGTGTCCCGATGATACAGTGTATGGCAGCATGTTCCGGGCTTCAATGAGGTGCTGTTCCCAATGGCCAGCTCGCTCAGCGTTGACATAGCGCTTGCAGATTAGAACCATATCTATGTACATTCCCCACAACTTGGCAGTCTTTCCGAGGGAATTCTGAAATTCGTCCCAGATAGCAAGTAGAGAGTGGAGTTTATCCAGCACCTGATCGACATGTTTCTGGATGCTGTCCTTGTTCTGTTGCTCACAGTCTTTTCTGATAAGCTCCAGCAGTGCTGACACAGCTGAGAGTGTTTCCATGTGGTTGTCTAGTTCCTTGTCAAGTAACCATTGCTCAAAGGCCTCCCACATCAGCATGAAGAATGCTTCACCAAGCCAGGAATGGTACCGTACCATCTTGTAGTAGTCCTTGCCGGCCATCACCTTGTTGGCTGTCCCTCGACCACATACCTCAGCGGCTACGAGTAGGTCTTCGATACCACTTTCCCTCATCAGAAATCCAATCGACCCAAGGAAGTTCTGAACGATGTGAAACCCGCCAAGACGCAGTACGACATCCTTATAACGCACAGTGTCGTTCTTGACTAAGCCTTTGATGATATCATATATGGCTTGATCACATGTGATGACTGTCTTTGATTGACCTAACTTTAGATTCAAAGAGACAAAGTAGTCAAGTGAGGTTTTGACAACATCAGGATCGGTTGGGGTTTGTGGGTACATTGGACCATAACCAATCTTGGTTTTTGGCCTCTTTTTACCGGAATAGAGTTCAAAGAAAGCATTCCATGTTGGAACTTGTTCAGATTCACTGTCCGCGTCAGCTGTTAGAATGTGTGTTGGAAACATCCTAAGCAGGAACCAGACAATGTTCTCATCTGCAAGGGCTCTCTGTATGTCTTGTGTCTCAGCCTCACCCAAATCAATGGAACGCAATGACCTGGCCTCCTTCCTGTCTTTGAGGGTAAGGTTACTCTTGACTGGTTGGAACTTCTCTGGCTCTTGTATTGTTCTTCTGCGCTGTTTTGGGTCATAGGGCACCTTACCAGCTTCTCCAGAGTCCTCTTCGCCATAATACTGGTAGATGATGTTGGTTGTAGCATCCAGACTGCCGCCATCCTCGGTTTCCGAATGAAAATTCAGGTTATCCAAGGCAGTCTGAATGAAACACCCAGGGACAACATGAGCTGGAATAAATATTCCTTCATTTTCTTCCTTCTCACTTACCTCATTGGCGGCTGTCGTCAGGTATCGCTGAGCACTAGTGTAAGACACACTATGCCCAAGTCTATTTAGTGTTGTCACAAGATTTTTGCTCCTTGTTTCTTTCAAGACATGTAGGGCAAGGCCGACCTGCTTTGGGGTTGGTTGCTTACTTAGGAGACCAACAATGTCCTGCGCAAGACTTAAAACACGTTCCACACGGTCATTGGGTAGGTCAACTCGTTCGTTCTCACCTACGGAATCAGGGGTGTCAAAAAGCAACCACGCTAAATGATTGTACAAGTTGACCGGAATTTGAGAGAGGGCTGCACCATATGATATTTCAACCTCTGACACATCCACATCTTTTGCAAAAGCCTTAACCTCACTGCGGAGTCGTTTAGCCAAAAGGTATGAGCTCATTGACACATTAGCATGCAAACTATCATCTTCACCTACACATTCATCCTCAGAGTCAAAGAGTAATTCGCATTCCTCTATATGTGACCTCAAGTCCAAAACTTGGTCACATAGCTCTTTTACGGTTAGCGATGAAGAGCACAAGATAGCAGAGTTTTTCACATTTACAACCTGCACTTTTTCGCCACCGAGATGTTCGACGATACGTTTCACCAGTCTGTCTGTCCTGTAAGCCCCTTTACCATATTGGGTCAATAACGCGTTGTATCGCTTTGACAGTTGATTGATGGAATACACATGTTTCGCAGTCAGAAGGCCCTCTGAGATCTCCGCTGCCAGAGCAGAAAATGCTTCGTCATGCGGGGACGGTTTCGATAAACCTGTATTCGTTGGTGCACGTTTTGCGGAATACCTGTTCATACAACTCCTGTGGTAGTGAAAATTGTTAGCCACCATATCGATGCAAGTGTCACCATGGCCCTTGATTTTCAACAGCATGGCGTCATCATTCAGTTCTTTAGCCTTTTTGTGAACAGTCTTTTCCCTGCCGCCAGGTGTTGAAACGGCGATTAAGTTTCTGTCTCCATGATCATCTCTCTCCTTCTCACAGATAAAACAGACTGTTTTGTTATAGTCAATGGGCTTACCAGCCATGGCACTATCACAAGCAGTAGCAGACCTCAATCGCAGAGACGAATAAGCCGATGCTTCTCCTGCTGACGAATCACATTCTTCTGTTCGTTTGCGCTTCGACTGTAATGACTCTATGTCTTTCTTATGCGTGTAATTGCTGCGACAGGTAATGTGGAACACCGGTTTTTTGGCAAGAAAGAGCTCCTCGTCTTCCATATCAGTCCAAATCCTGGTATACACTTCATCTTGCCTCACCTGGACCGAGTTCTTCAGCGTGGGCAATCCCCTAATCGACAATTTCGACAGCGCTCCAAGATCGGGTGCAACCCTTTGACAAATGATGCACTTTGCGTAATCAGTCCCCCGTCCAGGACAGGAACTTGACCGACGCTTCCGACCCGCGTTGCCCGGAATGAGTGGCTCCATCATCAATGACGGTGCTTGGAGATATCACCTGAAAAAAAAAACAACAAAGTTTTTCAGAGAAACTTAAAATTTGTGGCCTTCAAATACTGGTCACAGGGCACCAAATCAAAATGATACCCACATATTGCTTGTCTTAGAACATCTATAGGTTCCACTGAGGTGATTCATGTTACATTTTAGGGGACAACGTCATCGGAAGTTGGTCTTGTAAGCTTTTGATTGTAAAATGCGCTATATTTTAAGCATGACACTTTTTTCGTGACCTTTTGACCTCTGGTGACCTTGAGGGTCACGCTACCAATTTTTTTCTAGTGCCAACATGTGGCAGGCATCAAGACAAAAAGAATGGGGGGTCATATGTAATCATAGGGTGTTGCAATGACGAGCAGCATTGATTTTAGTTTCGTCTACCCCACAAATATGAGGTTTCCGCAAATGCCGTCCCTCTATCATAAAAGTGTGCCTACAGAAGTTGCGCAATTGAGTTCAGCTGTCCAATAACAGTTTTCGGGTGTCCCAGACACCCCCCAACATGGTCCAAGTGTTGATAAAAGTACAGCAGGGGTGTCACATCAAAAGTCATTTTTGGCACATTTTGCATCTCTGGCTCCCAGACTATAATGATTTTCTTTGTGCTAGCATTTTAGCAGTTTTACTAACTCATAACTTTTACATTAAAACGAACTTCTATGGTAAAGGATCAGCTGCTTATGCAATATGCTAGTATTTATTTGTCAGCATCTATAATGTACTGTAATCTTTTTTGGGCGAATAGGTACCTATTTTTGCTAAAATAACGCGTGTTGTATTTTCTGAACTCCGGAGTACAACACGACTTATTTGCATGTAGGCCTATCAGCCTGTATCATAAGTGATGATAGACGTGGCGCCCTCTAGCGTGTTACGCTTTCATTAAAATAAAATCGCCATCATGTCACTTGTTGCTCTATTTAGTTTGTACTTGCCAAAAATCATTTAATTTTATAGATGCGTTCGCTTGTTACAAGCAAAAATGTAAGCTAGCCCAGTTAAATTTGGTCCACCCTGTAAATGTTCGTGCCTACATCAGTACTAGAATACGGCGTGAAAGTTGGAATTTTTTGTCACCAAATCACGTCTAAAAATTTGGGGCGTGACCAATCTTTGGGGGCTTGTGCCGGATGCCCCCCACCCTACCAGAATCACCCCGGAATGTCACATTTCAGAAGATGAAAGACCACATGCACATCACGAAGATACTCTACATTGTTGGTATGCTTGCTTATAACACGAACGTGTTGCCAGTTAAGACCACCTACTTACGACAACTGCTACAACTTATGCTTTCAAACTGTACCTTAAAATTTAACAACGAATATTACAGCCAACTATACGGAACACCGATGGGAGCTCCTGAGTCGGTACGAATAGCTAACACCTGACTGTAATGAGTTACATGACTATCTGTTAGTGTAAATGTAATATTTGAGCTGTTTCCGCGAATCAGCAGTGTGTATACATCTGAAACTGCTGTATGGATTCCAGGACATCAACAGTGGTGGTTGACATTTAGGCCTATCACTGGTTTGAAACTTGGCTTTATCGACGTTACTATCGTCACAACTAGACGTCTGTCAGAAATTACATAGAAAATGCGCAGTATAAACAGCACGGACTCAGCAGACTCGGACGGTTCTAAGGCTCACGGAGTTTGCCGTACTCCGTGAGGAGCGTAGGCGGCTCTATGAATGAATTCTCTCCACCACACGCGATCATGGGAAAGACACCTGAGCATCCAAACATTTCACCCCGAGCATCCTCCTCCCAGACCGCGTAGTGGTATCGGTCATCTTTCATACAGCGCTCGTGAAAAGTGTGGTCTGTGGGGGTGTCCATTCCAAGCCCTTCCCCCGATTAATGGTGGCTATGGGTGTAAAATCATCATTACGTGCGTGCATGGGAGCCGATCCTCACTAAGGCTTATACATAAGATTGTGTCCACCCTGATAAATGAACACTATTTATTCGTTCATTTATATTCGTGTGCTATTTATTTATTTATCTTGCTATCTAGTTATTTCGCACTGTTGGTGCTGCCTGGATCGCGGGCTAGGATCGTTCGATGTGGAGGACGCTACGACCCTCAGCTGGTCAAGCGCAGCAGTGAGTGAGTAAGTAAGCGAGTTCGTTCGTTTATTCACAAAGTAATTAAATGGCTTACGTGACATCGCAGTTTTATCTATAAAATTTCAATTCACATATCATAGCGGAATGTAAACTATAGGCCTATAATGCGTGGCTGAGACTACGTTCGAAAAGCCTGATGAGTTTCTTTATTGCTGATCGATCTACTGAGGAAAATCATGGGCCAGGGCCAGTGCACCGTAATAGCGAAAACAACTCCTGAAATGCCAAAGGTTGTCTCGACTAGACCTACTGATATAATTATGTACCGTACGTGCTGTAGTACCAGTACCACAACAGTACAGTAGTTGCATGTAATAATGTCCAGTTGATAAGTGGACGTCGGTCATGACGCCGTTATACCCTGAAGGGCGGTCTTCAGCAGAAGGAAAGAGCGCGACTGCGGCATGGAGAATGACGACGGCTGAAGATCATCACTGTAGTAAGCACTTCTTGACAACCTCCATAACTGATCGGCTGAGTCTGACGGCGAGGACCTACACACATCGGCCACTGTAGATTGACCACCAATGACCATCGAAACCACTGCAATCCAACTTCATTGTAGTCATCAGCCCACACTGGCGACTAGGGATTCCAATCCCAGACCACTTTTCTCAATCCCTAGACTCGGAATTGAGAAATTTGTAATCCCGATATATCGACGGGATTATGAATTTATGACACATTGAATTCTGTCTCGAGTGACTGATGTTCGTATTCGGCGTTGACTGTAAATTTTGAGTGTAACGTATGCAAAGGTTGAAGGTCATCGCTTACATTAATTAGCCTATTTTAATATTGCATTATTTCATTGAACTTGTGCAGGATAGGCAAATTTCAACCCCCCCACAAAATCAATACCCCTGAACCGATCGACAAAAAATTAGGCACAATTGATTATGTCCGCGAGGGGACCTCCTATACCAAATTTGGTAGAAATTCATTCACTGGGGGCTTCTGAACAAATGGGTGAAATATAACAAAAATTATTTTTATTTATTTATTTATACCTTTTTTTCTTTGATCAGGCTACAGGTCAGACCCGTGGATGGATTTTTACGCGCGATAGCTCAAAAGACGTGAAATCA
>Ga0209637_1000509_pt1 | contig 11673 bp, 7 predicted proteins | sample OlaalgELextract3_2_FD_187379 | JGI IMG/M metagenome (GOLD analysis project Ga0209637, IMG submission 187379) | Olavius algarvensis symbiont microbial communities from Tuscany, Italy - Type G ELBA extract 3 (SPAdes) (version 2) | ecosystem: Host-associated > Annelida > Digestive system >... | reverse complement strand
GCGGCGAATGGTATCCTCACTGACGTGAAGTTCTTTGGCGAGCTGTGCGATCGGCCGATCTGATTCCCGGATGAAACGGCGAATCTTCGGGGTCGTGGTGGCATTGGCATGCAGGCGAATGTTCATTGTGCTTCCTCCGGTGCCGACGTGGATACAAGCAACTCCATCACCTCTCTGGCACGCAACAATGATTCAATCTTAGATCCTATTCAATCATCCGGGATCCGACAATTAGATACTAGAGCGCAGCAAGAGCCGGACGATCGATTCTATACCCTATATGACCGAATCATCCGGCCCGACGTGCCGGCGGCGGCGTGGGATCTGGTGGCCGCCAACGACGGAGCCCCCGGAGTGGATGGTGTTCGAGTACAGGACATACAGAACGCCCCCGGAGGAGTCGAGGGGCCGTAGTCTATCCGATTATATGTCAACAGCCTCTCGTCACCGGTTTTCAGCCGAGTAGTTTTCCGGCGCGGAATTGTTTTGAATCGCAAAGGCGTAAAGGATAAGGGTCTAGACAACTTTAGCCACTACAGACGTGTGCTAAGGTTATGTTATGTTTAGGAAAAAAAGTATATCAAGCGTTCACACCTTTCCGAAGCCAAATTCAGAGTGATCATCTACTATTTTACGCACGATTTACCTGCCTCGAAAATTGCAGAATTGAGCCATGTAAGCCGCCCTACAATTAATAACATATTCTACAAACTACGAGTTAGAATCGTCCGGATTTGTGAAGATTCATCGCCCTTTTCCGGCGAGATCGAGGTCGATGAATCTTATTTTGGCGCTCGCCGTGTTCGAGGAAAAAGAGGCCGCGGAGCAGGCGGTAAGACGATTGTTTTTGGGATACTAAAACGACAGGGAAAAGTCTACACGGAAATCGTCCCTGACGCCTCTAAAAAGCAGCTACAGAGCGCGATCCGCGGCAAGGTAGGGCTCGATAGCATCATCCACTCGGACGGCTGGAGAGGCTACAATGGGTTGGTTGATGTGGGATATGAAAAACACCTTCGTGTGCATCATGGTAAGAATGAATTTGCCCGAGGTAATTGCCACGTTAATGGCATTGAATCCTTCTGGTCATATGCCAAACGAAGACTTGCAAAGTTCAATGATGTTCCACATGGAACCTTTTATCTGCACCTCAAAGAATGTGAATTCAGATTCAATCATAGAGAGGAAAATCTTTATGCTATAATTCTCACTTTACTGAGAGAAAATCCCCTCTAAAGTTATCTAGACCCAGGATAATTGAACCGCAGGGATGCGAAGTTCGTTGCCGGCTACCAGTTGTCCCGGTAAAGGTCGCAGGGCCGGCCCGCTATTCCGCTGGTTCCTGGCTCAGTTTTGCCAGGGTTTTTCTGAAGAATCCGCGGTTGTCTTGCCAATCGGGCACCGAGACGAGCAGGTTGCTGGGCCTGCGTTGGGCCGCGCGGTTGGGGTCCGGCCGCAGATTACCTTGTGTCTGCACGAGACGATCGTCGTTATCGAACAGCAGGGTAAGGCGTGTCACCGCCGGCTTGTCGTGACCGCGGCGTAGGGTATAGGTGTAGTCCCAACGGTTGGTGTGGAACAGGTCGGTCAACATGGGTGTTCCGAGCAAAAACCGGGCCTGACTTTTTGTCATGCCCAATTTCAAACGGTCTACCATCTCTTCGGTGACGATGTTTCCCTGCTGTACCGTCATTTTGTGGACAAACGGTAGCGTCTCCAAAACCGAGGTTCCGAGTTGGGGGCGCCTTTTATCGAAAGAGCATCCCGCAAGGGTCAGGGTTGCGCCGATGACGAGATAAACGAGGACCTTTTTCATCTTGTTGAGTCGATAACCGGGATATTGGCGGCTGCACATGATAGCGTGCCGTTTCGGCGTCTTGTCGAGCCGTAGCGGTCAGAAAAGGGTCACTTGAAAAATCCCATCCTTGGGGATTTTCAGCCCGGTGCCCGCAGGGCATTTCGAAAGCCTTCATCCGCATACGCGTATGTGTCCGAATCGGAGTAGGGCATCCTTCATCCCCTATGGGCGTCTTGAAGTCTTCAAGTACCTAACAAGTATCCTAGGTAGTGGTTAATTTTGATGTGATCGAGTAGATGAGTTCATTTATAATCATTTTGGTTTCCACTGTTTTTCTCCCTACTTGGTTCTAGATTTTATCCATCTCTTCTGGAATAATAAAGTCAATCTGAACAATTACGTTCATTGATTTATACTCTTCTAATACCAATATTTCGGTTTTTCATTCAGCCGATGAGTTCGAAATTATTCGTCAGCTCAGAGTGTCGCCGTGCTCGGGATGCGAAACGGGACATCCCAGTCCCCCTTTCGCCCTGCGCTCGGGCGACAACTTGTACGTGCCGCGGACGCCCCGCTCCGGGGCCACGGCTTCGGCACTTCGCGCCTCCGCCAGACCCCTACGACGAATGGCTTGACGGCGTATCGGATGCGCTTGCATCTGGCCTGCGTCAGCTCCGGGACCTACGGCCCCTTCGCCACTTCGGCCAGCCGCTCGCGCCTACGCCTACCGCGGACTACCCGCCTCGCGCTTCGCGCTTCCCTGGCGGGCAGCGTTTGATTAACCCGGAAAATCATCAGCCCGAATCCCGATAGAAACCTCCCGCACGGGGCATCCCTCCCGTGACCATACCAGCGAACACCTCAGTCGAGGGAAAATTCTTCAAGGGGAGGCATGCTCCAGGTCTACCACGGCAATCGGTTGGAGGTACTGGCCGAGGAGTTGGCGCGGATCACCGCGGTTCCCCTGGCCGATCCCTTCCGGCCCGAGACCATCGTCCTCCAAAACCAGGGCATGGCCCGCTGGGTCGCCCAGCAGTTGGCCCGGCACAACGGCATCGGCGCCCGGTTGGAATTTCCGCTGCCGGCGAGTTTCTTATGGCGGATGTTGCGGGCCTGGCTGCCCGATGCGCCGGATGCGATCCGGTTCGACAAAGGCGCCCTCCTGTGGCGGGTGCGTAAGCACCTGCCGGATCTGCTCGACCGGCCCGCCTTCGCCCCCCTCCATCGCTATCTCGCCGATGACGCCTCGGGACTCAAGCTCTATCGGCTTGCCCAGCGCATCGCCGACCTGTTCGACCAGTACCTCGTCTTTCGGCCGGAGCTGGTCCTGGGTTGGGAGCAGGGCGCGGACCAACACTGGCAGGCCGAACTGTGGCGCGCCCTGTGCGCCGATGGCGACCATGTCCACCGGGCGCGGCTGCTGGCCGAGCTGGAATCGGCCCTGGCGCGGGGCGAACCCGATACCGGCGTCTTGCCGGAGCGGGTGTGCCTCTTCGGGTTGAGTGCACTGGCGCCGGTCTATATCCGGATGCTCGGCGCCCTGGCGGGCCGGATCCCGGTGCACCTCTTCTTCCTCAACCCCTGCCGTGAATACTGGTCCGATCTCGTCGACGAACCCGGCCAGGCGCGCCGCCGGGCCCGGGCCCAGCGGGCCGGTCGGCCGGACCCCACCGGGCTGTTAGACTTGGGCAACCCGCTGCTGGCCTCCCTCGGCCATGCGGGGCAGGTCTTTCTCGACCAATTGCTCGAACTCGGCGGCCTGGACCATGACCGCTTCGTGGCCCCGAGCGGCGACGGCCTCTTGCAGCGGGTCCAGCGGGACCTGCTGGAATTGGTCGATCCGCGCGCCGCGGAGCCGCGGATCATTGCCCGCGACGATCCATCGATCCAACTCCACGGCGCCCATGGTCCGCTGCGCGAGATCCAGGTCCTGCACGACCGCCTTCTGCACCTGTTCGAGTGGTTCGACGACCTGGAGCCGCGGGACATCATCGTCATGGCGCCGGACATCGACCGCTATGCCCCCTACGTGGAGGCGGTCTTCGGTACTACGGATACAGCGACCGCCATTCCCTGGTCCATTGCCGAGCGGCGGGTGACCGGCGACCAGCCGGTATTGGACGCCTTGAAGCTCCTGCTCGCGCTGCCGAGCAGCCGCTTCGAGGCCGGCGAACTCTTATCCCTGCTGGAGGTCCCCGCGCTCCGCCGGCGCTTCGGCCTCGACGACCAGGGATTGGCGCGTATCCGCGCCTGGGTGCGGGAGAGCGGGATACGCTGGGGCGCGGACGGGGCCATGCGCGCCGACCTGGGTCTGCCGGACGAGTCGGCCAACACCTGGGCCTTCGGCCTGGAGCGTCTGTTTCTCGGTTATGCCCTGCCGCCCGCCGCGGACGACACACCCTACGCGGGCGTTCTGCCTTACCCGGACCTCGAAGGCGGCGAGGTAGTCTATCTCGGGCAACTGGCGGCCTTTATCGAGGCCCTCGGCGTCTGGCGCGAGCGCCTCGCGGCGCCGCGCACCCCGGCCGGTTGGCGGTCCGCCGTGAACGAATTACTGGCGGCCGTCTTCGCCCCCGACGAGGAAGAAGAGGCGGCCCGGTTACAGCTCGTGCGCGATGGGCTCGACGAGGCGGTGGCTCTGGCCAAGACCGTCGGGTTCGACCAGCCCATCGCCCTGGACGTGCTGCGCGCCATGATCCGGGACACGCTCGAGGCCGGCGGCGGCGCCCACCGCTTCCTGACCGGACAAGTCAACTTCTGCAACCTGGTGCCCATGCGCAGCATCCCGTTTCGGGTGATCTGCCTGATCGGCATGAACGGGGCCGACTTCCCCCGCGCCCAACGGCCCTTATCCTTCGACCTCATGGCCCGGCGACCGCGGCGCGGCGACCGCTCCCGCCGTCGGGACGATCGCTACCTGTTCCTCGAGGCCCTGCTCTCGGCCCGCGATGTCCTCTATCTGAGTTGGGTCGGCAACGACCAGCGGGACAACAGCCTCAAGGTGCCCTCCGTCGTCATCGACGAGCTGCTGGATTACCTGCGCCGGGGTTACCGGCTCCCCGATGGCGGGGACCCGGTGCGGCAACTCCTGCTGCGCCACCCCTTGCAGCCCTTCAGCCGCCGCTACTTCGACGCCGGTGACCAACGCCTGTTCAGCTATGCGCGGACCTGGCTGGCCGCCGCCCGAACCCAGGTCGAGGCCGAACCCCCGCCCTTCTCCGACGCCGAGCTTCCGGAGCCTGGGGAAATATTCAAGACCCTCCAACTCCAAGACCCCATCCGCTTTCTGCACAACCCGGCCCGGTACTTCCTCACCGAACGCCTGGGGCTGACCCTGCCGGAGGGGGTGGAGATCCCGGAGGACACCGAGCCCTTCGACGCGGAACAACTGGCGCGTTATCGACTCGATCAGACACTGCTGCACGGCCTGTTGAAAGGACAAGAGCGACCCACCATCCTGGCCCGCGTCCGCGGCGAAGGAAGCCTGCCCCACGGCGCGGCCGGCGAACTGCTCTTCGACGAGCGATTGGATGTGGCCGTACCCTTCGTCCAACGGCTGCAAGCCTGTTCGGCGGTGGAGGCCGAGCCCATCGAAGTGGATCTATCCCTGGCCGGCCATCGCCTGCAGGGGCAGTTGGGGGACCTGCATACCACCGGACTCATCGACTATCGCTTCGGCAGACTCAGCGCCAAGGACCGGTTGCGGGCCTGGGTGCGTCATCTGGTGCTCAATCTCCTGGCGCCCCGGGGGATCCAGGCCTCCAGCCTCTTCATCGCCAGGGACCTCACCCTGCGCCTGGCGCCGGTCCCCGACGCGGGCGACCTGCTCGCCGACCTGCTCGAACTGCGCCGGCAGGGGCTTAGCCGGCCACTCGCCTTCTTCCCCGAGAGCGCCCTGGCCTGGATGGAAAATGGGTACGGCAGCGGCTTCGACCACGCCTGGTCCGGGCGCTACAACCCCGCGCCGGAGCGGGACCAGGTGGCCGTCCGCATCGCCTTCCGCGGCCGCGATCCCATCGGCGAAGAATTCGAGCAAACGGCCCTGCGCATCCTCGGGCCCATGCTGGCGTGGTCGGAGAAAGAGGTTTTGGATACCGGTACTGAAAAATGATTCAACCCCAAAGGCGCAAAGGAGTTTTTTCTCACACAAAGCCACGAAGAAGGACATCCTATCCAATTCGCGTCGGACACGTCAGACCAGTCCGACCAGTCAGTGGAACCACGAAGGGTTGTGGGCGTGGCCGTGGACACCTCCTCCCGCGGTCACAATCTAATCATGGATCAGCGTACAATGATGAGATTAGGGGCCCTAATCTCATCACGGCATGTGGATCTGGCAACACGAGGATTGGCCGAATTACGAGTACGACGCCTCCGTAGGCGCCGAGCGGGCGCGTGCGTTTTTTCTCAAGAACGACCGGCTGACCGGGCGCCTGGAGGGCTTGTCGGAGCCCTATCGATGGGATGCCGCCGTCGATCTCTTGCTGGCCGAGGCGATCAAGACGAGCGCCATCGAAGGGGAGTACCTGGATCGCGAGTCGGTGCGCTCCTCCATCCTGAGCCTGCTGGGGAGAACGGCGGCCGGCGGCGGGAAGGCGCCGACCGACGAAAAGGCGGCAGGCGTAGCGGCCTTGATCGTGGATGTTCGAAGACATTGGGACCAACCATTGACCGAAGAGGTGCTCCACCGATGGCAGGGGATGGTCCTGCCCGAAGAGCGGAGCTGGCTGCGGGCCGGCATGGTGCGCGGTGCGTATCGTAACCATCCGATGCAGGTGGTCAGCGGTGCGGTCGTCCACTACGAAGCGCCGCCGCCGGAACGGGTGCGGAGCGAGATGGATCGCTTCCTGGCCTGGTATGCGTCCACGGATTCGAAGGACCCCCGAGGTCCGGCGCCGGGGCCGCTGAAGGCCGGGATCGCGCATCTTTGGTTCGAGCAGATCCATCCCTTCGAGGATGGTAACGGTCGCGTCGGACGCGCCGTTGCGGACCATGCCTTGTCCCAGTGCCTGGGTCGCCCGACGCTCGTTTGTCTTGCCGCGGCAATCGAGAAAAACCGCAAACAATACTACCGGGAGCTTCAGCGACTGGCGCGGGGTGGGGTCGACCTCGACCCCTGGCTCGGATTCTTCATGGAGCAGGTGGATGAGGCCGCGGACATTGCCAGGCGCCGGGTGGACTTCGTGCTGACCAAGGCCCGGTTCTACGAACGCCATGGTGAAGGCTTGACCCCCCGCCAGGCGAAGGCGGTGGCGCGGATGTTTGCCGCCGGGGACGGTGGGTTCGAGGGTGGAATGACCAATAGGAAATATCAAGCCATCACCAGATGTTCCATGCCGACGGCTACCCGCGATCTGGCCGACCTGGCGGCACGGAAGATACTTGTGCGACGGCCCGGCGGCGGCAGAAGCACCAGCTATGATTTAGGGTGTCTCGCGCGCGGGCCGGGGCCACCGGATGATGAATCGATGGAAAACGGGGGATTACCCGTCTTTTGAGCCGCGGAGACGCGGGGTCCCTGTCGCGGCTACCCATGTACCTGGTACACGTAAACGAAAATTGTAGATCTATTTCATGACCGAGCCCTTTGGCTGGACCGAGCAAGCAAATTGCCGATCTTGGCGACTTGGAAGGCGGTTTGCCGGGAGCCCCGGTACGCTGGGAGCGCCGGCATCCTGCCGGCTTTGGGCAGGCCACGGAGGATCAAGAAGGCAAGGAGAGTTCCTGAAACCACGGCACTTTACCGAGAGCAGCCGACTGGAAGGCGGCGCTCCCAGGGGGAGGCCTCCCCAAACGGCTTCGCTTTGCCGAAAGCTACCTGCCCCCCCTCCTCGCGGCCTGGAACAGGACTTTCGCTTACGTGTACTCGTACCTGGTTTCGACCGATCTTGCAAAGTTGAGGGCGCCGCATCCCTGGGACCGCGGGCGTCTCGCCCGCAAAGCACACGAAGACGTTTTTCTCCTGATTAGAACCACGAAGACAGACATCCGTTCCGATGCGGTTCCGGTTATTCACTGCCCATCGACGTAGACTTGTCGAATCGCACACAAAGACACCAAGACACGAAGGGGAGGGCGGATGAAGAAGAATCGACGCCGAAGAGAAAAGACGGTTTCTCGTGGATTCTCGATGGAAACACGGAACCCTTCTTCGTGGCTTTGTGGCTTTGTGTGAGAAAAAAACCTGGCGTCTTTTACACCTTTGCGGCTCCAATCATGCCGCTGGCAGTCGCATGATTGGCCCCGCATCCCACGGGCTCTTCCTGCCTCCGTGTCTCCGTGAGGGCATTGAACGTGCGTAGAATGCGGTTCGGAACACCAGGGGGATACCCGCAATAGCGAGAGAAATGATGGGCTAGGGGACAAGAGCCGATGATGAAACCACCAAAACGAGAGACGCCATCCAGGGGATCCGGTCCACGGATGCGGTCGGGAGGGGCGGATGCCTGAGCACGGCGGCCGGTTGCGCCAGGCCGCCCGGCGCTACGGCATCCCCCTCGCGGATTGGCTCGACCTGTCCACCGGCATCAACCCCCTGGGTTGGCCCGTCCCCGCGCCGCCACCGGCCGCCTGGACCCGTCTCCCGGAAGACCAGGACGGGCTCGAGGCCGCGGCCCGGACCTACTATCGTACGCAACAACTGCTCGTGGTCGCCGGTTCACAGGCGGCAATCCAGGCCCTGCCGCGGCTGCGGGGTCACGCCCGGGTCAGCGTGCTCGATCCCGGCTACTTCGAGCATGCCCAGGCCTGGCGGCATGCCGGACACCAGGTCACCCCCGTCACCGCGGAACGGCTGGATGACGCGGCGCCCACCTCCGATGTGCTCCTACTCATCCATCCCAACAACCCCACCGGGGCCCGCTTTCCCTTGGACCGGCTGCTTGCCTGGCAGGCCCGACTCGCCGCGCGGGATGGCTGGTTGGTGGTGGACGAGGCATTCATGGACGTGACGCCCGAGACCAGCCTGGCCCGCTTCTGCCCGCGGCCCGGACTCATCGTTTTGCGTTCCTTGGGTAAATTCTTCGGTCTGGCCGGCGCCCGGGTGGGATTCGTGCTCGCGCAGCCGGAATTGCTGGAACGACTCGACGCCCTGCTCGGGCCCTGGGCGGTCAGCTCCCCGGCCCGCTGGGTGGCGGCGCGGGCCCTCGCGGATCACGCCTGGCAGCACGGCAATCGTCGCCGCCTGGTAGCGGCCGGCCAACGCCTGGGGGCGGTATTGACGCGCCACGGACTGCCTCCCGACGGCGGCTGCGGCCTCTTCCAGTGGGTCCGCGCGCCGGACGCGGCCCGGCTTCAAGACCGTCTGGCGCGCCGGGGGGTCCTGACCCGACTCTTCACCGCCCCCCCCAGCCTGCGCTTCGGCCTGCCGGGGACCGAAGCGGAGTGGGAGCGACTCGACGCAACCCTGGCCGGCGTGACCGAATCCGAATCCCGGAAACAAAAAACTACGAATCACGCGAATCGACGCGAATGGATCCCAGGCGGCACCGGTTAACAGCAATCCTGAATGATTCGGCGCGGTTAGGAGGACCGGAAATGTTGCGTTCGACGCCCCAAGGCCGGTTGATCTCCCGCCGCGTCGGCGCACCCCCCGCGCTGCCGGCCCGTGCGGACCTCGCGTTACCTGTAGGTTGGGCAAAGGTGCAGGGACGCACCGTGCCCAACATCGATCTCTTGTCCAGGAATCTTTTGTCCACGGAAGGCACGGAAAAACACGAAAGACACGGAAAAGAACACCGTTTTTCTCACACAAAGCCACAAAGCCACGAAGAACTCTTTTAAAAAAATCCTGTTCATCCTGGAAATCCTGTTAATCCTGTCCTATTCGAGCCTTGCAACAAGCGTCCGGACCAAACCGTAAAACCATGGAAAGATGGATAACTTGTTCGTGAACCGTTCCTTAGAGGAGGCCGGTAAAGACATGACCGCCCGCATCCTGATGGTACAGGGCGCCACCTCCAATGCGGGGAAGACCCTGTTGGTGACCGCCCTCTGTCGCTGGCTGGTCCGGCGGGGGATACGGGTCGCCCCCTTCAAACCCCAGAACATGGCGCTGAACAGCGCCGTGACCGCGGATGGGGGCGAGATCGGCCGGGCCCAGGCGCTCCAGGCCGTCGCCTGCCGGCTCGAGCCGCGGATCGACATGAACCCCGTCCTGCTCAAGCCCAATACCGATACCGGCGCCCAGGTCATCGTCCAGGGCCACGCCGTGGGCAACATGGACGCCCGTAGCTACCACCGATACAAACCCGTTGCGCGGGCGGCGGTGCTCGCCGCCTACCAACGCCTGGCCGCGGGGTTCGACGCCGTGATCGTCGAGGGCGCGGGCTCGCCGGCCGAGATCAACCTGCGTACCGGCGACATCGCCAACATGGGATTCGCCGAGGCCGTCGATTGTCCGGTGATCCTCATCGCCGACATCGACCTCGGGGGCGTCTTCGCCCACCTCTACGGCACCCTGGCCCTATTGTCCGAGAGCGAACGGGCCCGGACCCTGGGCTTCGTCATCAACCGCTTTCGCGGCGACCTCGAGCTCCTGCGGCCGGGGCTGGAGTGGCTGGAGGAACATACCGAACGACCCGTCCTGGGGGTGCTGCCCTACCTGCATGGGCTGCACCTGGACGCGGAGGACTCCCTGGCCCGTCGGCAGGGATCCGCGCCGGCCGCCGACGCCGTATCCATTCGCGTCCTCGTCCCCGTACTCCCGCGCATCAGCAACCATACCGACTTCGACCCCCTCGCCCCGCACCCCCAGGTGGACCTGCGTTTCATCGGCGGCGACGATGCCGTTCCCCCCGCCGACCTCATCATCCTGCCCGGCTCCAAGAGCGTGCGTTCCGACCTGGCCTGGCTGCGGGGGAGGGGATGGGAGGCCGCGCTACAGCGGCATCTACGCTACGGCGGCAAGCTCATCGGCATCTGCGGCGGGTTCCAGATGCTCGGTCGGCGGATCCATGACCCCCTCGGTCTCGAGGGCGATCCGGGGACCACGCCGGGATTGGGGTTCCTCGACCTGGAGACCGTTCTGGAGCCGGAAAAACAACTACGCAACGTCCGGGGCCGGCTCGTCCTGGGCGACGCCCCGGTGAGCGGTTACGAGATCCACGCCGGGGTGACCCGCGGGCCGGCCCTCGCCCACCCGGCGGTCCTCCTGGACCCCCATCGGGATGGGGCCCTGAGCAGCGACGGCCAGGTGCTCGGCACCTATGTGCACGGCCTGTTCGACCTGGATGCCGCCTGCTCGGCGCTGTTGCGCTGGGCGGGACTAGGGGGACCGCGGCGGACGGACTTTCGCGGGTCCCGTGAAGCGGCCATCGACCGGCTGGCCGACAACGTTGAGGAGCATTTGGATACCGAACGGCTCCTGGGTCTACTGGCCCCGAAGGCGTCGGGGGATTAAAAGAAGAGAGGGTCCACGTATCAGTTGTCAGTTATCAGGGGGCAGTTGTCAGCCTGCACCCTTAACCATTCGTATCGATAATTTGGTAGTGGTGATTTTTGAAGTGATCGAGTAGATTGGTTCATCGGCAATCATTCCGATTTCCCCCGTTTTTCTCGCTACCTGATTCTAGATTTTAGCCCTCTCTTCTGGAATAATACGGTTGGTCTGAACGATTACGTTCATTTATAAAACCAACCAAAGAGTTTTCAATTATGATTACTGAGTCTAAAGTATACACCTGTCGCAAATGTCAGAGCAACGATCTCGTTAAAAATGGCACAAATGCGTCCGGTAGCTCGCAATATCATTGTAAAACCTGTGGTGCCTATGGCGTACTTGAGCTCAAGGAACGCTCGACGGAAGAAAAGAAAGAACTCATTATAAAAGTTTATCAAGAAAGATCCAGTATGCGCGGGATTGAACGGACTTTTGG
>Ga0209637_1000508_pt1 | contig 11688 bp, 3 predicted proteins | sample OlaalgELextract3_2_FD_187379 | JGI IMG/M metagenome (GOLD analysis project Ga0209637, IMG submission 187379) | Olavius algarvensis symbiont microbial communities from Tuscany, Italy - Type G ELBA extract 3 (SPAdes) (version 2) | ecosystem: Host-associated > Annelida > Digestive system >... | reverse complement strand
TGCTATCTTTCACAGTGCTGCCGCAGATCTGATCTTTATAACCACTCATCAGCAAAACCGAAAAATAATAGCTGTGATTTGAACTCATTGGGAACAATTGTAGCCCTTCCCAAGTTTAATTATTTGCCGCCGACCGAGAGCAGATGTTGCAATGATGTAAACTGCTGCAGCAGTATTACTGACGTTTCTATGATGCCAGTAAAGGACAGATTCGCTGGAGACAACCTATGCTTGCCAGATCTCGAAACCAACGATAAATTAACTGATTGTAATCATAATGTGACGAGCACGAAAAAACGACTGCTTTTACCAGCAGTGTCTGAGATAAATACTAGGTCCGTCTCTTCGACATCTGCACAACAGAAAGCCGCATTTGCTAACATTTTTGTTGCCAGTGGTGATGGTGATTTTGAAGCTCGTGATTCAGTTGGATGCAATCGGCCAGCCAGTAAGAAGCAAGTTGCAGGTCCGAAGAGAGCGACGAATTCAACTGTAAAGGAGCAAGGGGTTAAGTACCGTGCGGGCCGTGGACGGGATACAACTCGAGCACAGAAGGAACAGACTGGGGGTGAAAGTAAAAGACCAAGAAAGCCACGGAAGGCAAAATCTGCTGCAGACACTCAGATGAAATTGTCGTTCGTCAGTGACCCGACAATTGACATTTCCGACTACGATGACGCTTTAGCTGATGATGTTTACGCATTTGAAAATGCAGTTTCTCCGGAGAAGAAGGTCATGACTTCTTGCAGTTATTCGAGACGGCAGCACAAGAAGGCTGCTGGTGCGGATGGTCACAGCTTACCACCGTTGGCACAGAGAATCTACAACAACATGCAGCTTGAACCATCCCAGGTCATGCAGAGTCAACTGGGTGTCCAGTATCCATCTTCATTCACAGCCGCTGTCTCGCCGCTGTTGAATTCATCGTCTCAAAGGTCATCGTATCTCTTTGATGCCATGTTGGAACAACAGGCCAAGCCAAGAGAAGATAACCATCACTCACTCATCACTGAAGCAGATTCGATATCTCAATCGGTTGAAGTGGTCATAGACAAGGAATCCGTACCAAGGTACTGTTGTCGTTCTGTTGGTCATTGGTTAGTATACACCTTACTGCTTTGATGCTATTGGTTGGTCTCAGGATTCGACATGTTGATTCGACATGTACTCAGTACTGTCGACACGTCGCGCTATACAAATTGTTATGTATGTATGTAAATGTACCGTACTGGTGCAACCAAGGTGCCAATCCATCAGGGGTCTTTGGGACACCCAGCTTAACCTGTAATAATTACAGACAATTGGTCTCGTAAACAAAAATTAGTTTAATTTCTTATTTATTAAACAAAATCGAGTTTATTGGTTAATGGTTGATACGTTGATGAATCAGTCCTTACAGATTTAAAGTATTGTGGCTTGATTTAGTAAACTTGTACTTGGTCCTTGCAGTTGAGCTGTACCAGTTTTAAGTACTTGTACTTGCCACTTGTACTTATACTTGTGACCAAGTACTTGCTGCCAAGAGAATATTTTGTTGGATCAAAAAAGCGTATGATATGCATGTCGTTTTACTATGGCTGTAAAATTGTTTTGTAGTTAGGCATAATAATAATAATAATAATAATAACGGATTTGTATAGCGCCTTTAGGTCTGAAGATACAGAGGCGCTTGATGCAGCACAGGAGGACTAAGTGAGTTTGAATAGATGGGTTTTCAAGTGGCATTTGAAAGTGAGAATGTTTTCGCACATTATTATAGATTATAGTTGTGACCGAATTTAATGCAGACCACATAAATTAACAGACTTGTTGTACTTGTACTTTAGATGTACTTAAGTACCAATTTTATGTACTACTTGTGATTGAGCGCATTAGAGGCGCTGTGCGATTATGCGCTATATAAATCTACATTTACATTGTACTTGTGACTAAAGTACTTGTACTTGTACTTTAGATGTACTTAAGTACCAATTTTATGTACTACTTGTGATTGAGCGCATTAGAGGCGCTGTGCGATTATGCGCTATATAAATCTACATTTACATTGTAGTTGTGACTAAAGTACTTGTACTTGTACTTTAGATGTACTTAAGTACCAATTTTATGTACTTCTACTTGTGATTGTACTTGTGACTAAAGTACTTGTACTTGTACTTCCTACTTGGGTCCTTGATACAAGTCTGTCATTCAGTTCAAGGATAGATGTCAGCTTGTAGAGGCATTGTTCTGTGTTGGTGTGTCGGTGATGAGTCAATTTTACAAAGTCTTTGTGTGGTGATTTTCTAGCAGCAAGAAGACCGACTCTTCTGCCCAGTGCAGCTCTAAAGGTGATTTAAACTGTGTTGTGCATAAATGGTGTATTAAAATTTGTTTTGATATAACAAAACAGGCATTCTTATGAGCCTCAGATATAGGATTGGAAGTCACTTTTAGTATTTTATCTCTTTCCAGGCTGTGTGCTGTGGCACCGATGGTAACATTATTGGGCCCATCTTTTAGGGCTGGTTGCACCAACATCACTTAAATCGCCACTTAGCCACATATTAGAGAATGACACTGTAAAAAAAATTAACCCCATCCCCGTAAAATTTTCCCCATCCCCACCCCATCCCCATAAATATTTCCCCATCCCCGTCAAATTTTCCCCATCCCCATCCCCGTCAAATTTTCCCCATCACCATCGCCATAACAATTTTCTCGGCTACATATTTAACCCGTGATATGAGTTTGTGGTTAACGCCTAAAAGCCGGATCGACCCGACGTGCCTGATGAAAAGTACTGTAAATACTAAATAGCAATCCTATGAACATCGCTGCACAACTGCTGGTATTAACTGATGAATTACTGTGGTACTACCGCATTATTTTTACAGCGGTAATACCGCATTATTTTTACCGCTACCGCGGGGTTACCGTAAATTTTTCACCATCCCCACGGTATTACCGTGAAATTTTCCCCATTTACCGCGGTAATATTACCGCGGTATTACCGCGGTTACCGTGGAATTACCGCTTTCCCCATTACCGTGTCACTCTCTAATCCAGGAACCAGTTTTCAACAAAACTTGTCAGCTGCCCGCATGCAACCACCGGAAGTGTGCAAACACATACAGACAAGAGTAGGCAACAGCACGGGACACCAACGCAACAGTTTTCACGTGATACCAACACTTCGTGTGACTGTCAACTCGCAACTTGCTAGCTCATCATATCATTACTGACGACAAGATTGACACAGTTATTGCATGCTCCTGGGCCCTTCAGTGAGTCGTTGATCTCATGTCGAAACACTGATAAGTTCTGTGTAAACCTGCAAATTACAACACAACACGTGCAGTGCACCAGGACGACACGTGACAATACATAATGTGTAGTCTACCAAGTAGTCAAGTCTAGAACTAGCAGAAGCATGAAACAGCAGAAACCGCAGCATATATGGAGAACAGACACATTGTGGCCGGCAATAAAAAACTGAAATTCTAACATCATGATATAATATCACAATATAACTGAAGTTTGTAAATAACTACGACACTGTGTCCACATACATACAAAGCCAGAGAAATTTTAGCATAATTTCATTCAGGCATGATATAACATTTGGACGTCTTCTTCCAGAGTCTACTCAGGACACAACTGCAGTTGCACTTCCAACAAAGCCTGTGTAATACCCTTACCTCAGACGTTTTATTTTAATGACGTCTTGCAGAACTAAAACAGAGACTGTTAGTTCAATGGAAGCTGAAGCATTCGACTGTTGTTGCAGCCACAGCCCCCGTACTGCTTGCTGATTATGTCACCACTAAAATGGGCTAAAAATGGCATCCACTGCGGAGATAACTACCGCTACTCGATCACAAACTTCAACTTAACTTGACAGTAATGCGTTTGCAGCAGTAAATTAATTTTTCATGCAAGCAGGCGAAATATTGCCGCATATAAACATGTTTCAGTAATATTACGTACGCAAGCAGGAACTTATTAACTTCCGCGCGTAAACGCCGATGTAGTTGTGATGTGGCGTATTCCTCCATTTTTTTAGCCAATAAAAATTGAGGACATTTTCCAATTGGTAATTTCCAAGCAGTCTTCAGTCTAGAGATTTAATATTCTATTGTCTATGGTTGGAGCCGTCAGCCAGGGGCCTCGCTGTCTCTCTGCTTGTGTCAGGGCTCACAGTAGACATTTTGAGCACATTTTGTGGTGTTTTCATGGTTCAGTCTGTTAAGTTAATGCTGAGATAATTTTTGAATTTGGGGTTTTACTTGTTTTGACTTGTCTGCACGTTTTACCAGGTATGGACATTATGCAGGTAAGGTGGAAGACATAATCATAGGCATTTGGTTGTGGTTTGATGACACTATGCTAAAAGTAGTTGTTTTTTGTGGACACACTGTATGACAGACTACGACGGTGCAATGTAATGTAAGTTTGACAATTTATAGGGCGCAGTAAGCAGCACGAACTACTACAGTGATAGGCAAACAGCACACACCTGTCTCGGTTCTTTGTCAGTAATGTTCGGTCGATGCCGTCCATCAGGTTTGTGAAGCAGCCGAGCATACCGGCCTGTTTTTCAGCAGGCAGAGAACTGATAATTTCCTCACGCAGCTTTGCAAAGTACTACAATGCAACACACACACAGACACACATGACTTAAAATGGCCATTTTCGAGGTCTGCCCGGGTTAGCCAGGGGATCCTCGAAGATCTCGGAAAACCTTGGCAAAATGCTGCAGCAGTATTTTAAACAGGTTGATAGTCATTCCTGGCACCGAACAGCAATGAACTAAATAATTAGAAAACAACAAACAAAAATATGTAATTAAAATAACAACTATTAGCACAGTTGTAAAGTTGAGATGTCTACTACTGCTACGTTGTCACTGTATGACTGGTGCACACAGCACAAATGCAACTACAAAACTGACTCAAGCGGGTTGCTTCCACCATGCCTCCAAATCTAACTTCGGTGTCCTGTGACCTTGACCTTTGACCTACTGAGAGTTGAAGCTCGTCATTTCATGTCCTTGTCCTTGCCCCATGGATCACTTGTGCCAATTTGCAGCAGAAATGGGTTCAATCATTTGTAACATATCGTGTTCGCAAAACTGGTAAATAGAGGAACGAATGGAAGAATGGACTGGCACAAAACATTACGACTCTGGCCAGTCTAGACAAATGGAGGCATAATGTCTTATACCTTATACATGTAAATAATGACCTAACTAACACATTCAACAAGCATGGGTGCTGGCAGCAATTCTTTGCACGGGGGCAAAGTCTACCCCCTCCCTTTCCTCTCCATCGGAGCATCCCCCTCCCCTCTCTCCCTTCTTCCCCTACCATCCTTCCCTCCCTTCCCTTCTGCCCCCTCCACTCGGCTCTGCCCTCTCCATTCTGCCCTTCCTCTGCACTGTGAATTGGCTCCATTAAATACAACTAGGGAGTCTGGGGGAGGGCTGTATGCCCCCCACCAGCATCTTGGGCGGTGCCCCAGCCGCAAGCGCATTTAGGTATCTTTTGAGCCGGTGAAACATGTTTGGAGGCAACAAATTTCGTTCTTTTTGTGTGAAACGAAATGTTGTAACTGAAGCAAATCTAGCCTGTGTATTTTCCAATGGAGGGCAATTGCTGCCTCTTGCCCATACGTGTGTGCGCCCATGTCAACTACGGTAGTCACTGTAAGTCTAATGGTCAGTATATACAACCATACAGTACATGTGCTATGACACCTGCCAACCATCGGAAACTTTTAAATGCATCAACTACAACTACCAAGTATAACTTTGTCATTTTTTCAATGCTCAGTAAGCAGACATTTACTCAATATTTTTGGTAGAGAAAGACCTTATACCATAAATCATAGTATACAAAATATATACAGACCTCCTCGTTAAGCAGTATGAGGCCAAGCAGCGGCCGTGACATGGACCACTGATTGCGGCAGTCCTCAAACATTATTATGTTGAGAACTGTTGACAGCATCTAATAATAGCATCCAACAACATATCACATGACAATAAACAGGGAGTTTTTAGGACGCATACTACGCATTTTCACCCAATAACATAGAAAAATTATGCACTAACACTACGCATTTTAATTGTGGGTAACTGTATAGTGCTACACATTAGAATTGTCACAAAGCGTTGGCCTACAATAAAATAAATGCCTTGTTGCTAATTTGCTGATTATTGAATTGAAGTAGGCTGTGTGAGAGTGCGATGTGTATGTATTAAATACCGACAATGTGTATGGTACAGTTTAGTACATGACCGCATCTGTGTACTGTCACATATACGTGTCGTGTTGTGTTTCATGATTATTAAAAACTGCTTTGGTGTCGCTAGAAGCTACCCATTTTTTGTTGACATAAGGATTAGCGCTACCCCCCTTTTTCAGAGGTTGGGGTAGCACTACACATTTACAGAATGAGCTAAAAGAAACCCTGACAGTAACTAGTGATAACAGATCAAACTTTACATTATTCGACCCAACATCAACAAACAATGCAATACGAGTAAGATTTATAGATTGCCTGAAGATGGTGATATAAGCCCTAAGAGGTTATTAATATTTGTACAGTTGAACGTCAGCAATCCAACTAAATCAGATGCAATGGCAGTCACCAGGTGGCAGCACTGGTAAGTACAGACTAACTGCATCAATAGGTAAGTTTTCAGAGAAAAAGTTGCTTAGGTGAACAAACGAGTGCAGCTGTCGGTAAAGTAATGCTATAATAAATGCAAAGAACAAATAAGAAGGCTGTTCTTAAAATAAGTAAGAAACACTGGCCTGCCTTTCAACACAGAACCTGATAACGTGAATTCTGTTGCACAAGCAGCAACAACTGACAATGATCCAGATTTCATCAAGAATGCAACAGACTAGAGGAAACAAGCCACGGATATACACAACAATGTGTTGGATATTGGACCTGCTGCAGGATATCCGGATGTAGTTCAAGGATTCGCAGAAAAGTGTCGGATTCGACAGTTGTTGGTTTTGTCTGTTTGCGTGTCAACTTCTTGAAGAGATATGTGATAATGTTGTCGAGCGTTGCACAGCAGCCGGTGCAGACCATCGTGTCTACAACAAACACCGCTAACTACTTTAAAATGTGCAACTAAGTCTACATTTGTTTACATCAAAGTCTCTTATTTTGCTGCCTCAAATTAAAATACAATTACATTATGCACATCACTGCCGACATCTAGCTTACGTCCAGTAACTGGCTGTACACTAATGATAAGTTACATATTGTTAGAATGAGCCCAATCTGCCCTACACCTACCTTGACGTCTTTTTAAAAAGCATGCAACAACAAACAATAAATTGTTAGACAACTCTTAGTGATGACAAACAACCAAGGCTCATCCAAGTAACATCATTTGAGGCATGCTACAGTGTGTCTCAAAAAAACGGACCGCAACGATTAGTATGACAACTTCACCAGTTCACAACATTTACTAATTATTTTTGGTAGAAATAGACCTTATTCAGTTCTCTACTGACTACTGTAAAAAGTTTTAAAATTGGCTTGAAACCAGCTACGCAGTTTCATAACGTTAGCGACTTGACGGTTTGTGTCTCAAAAAAACTGGACCGCTATGAACACAGTATTTTGGCACAACTTGATAAAACGTTCTTTAATTTAAAAAAAATTTCACAGATAATCTGTGTTCAATAAAATTAAACCTCAGTATTAGAAGATGGTTGCTTTTGCAACAGTGAACTAGCTGAAGCGGTTACCATAGCAATCCTCAAGTACATGTCATTCCACAGTTCATGCGGCCTTATGCACAGAAAAGAAATCTTGTAAACAAATCGTGTTTCTATCGGAACAACGTACGTTGTCAAAACTTCCAGTAACTGTTTGAAGTGTTCTTTCAGTCTTGACACAGGTGCACAATCATTTTGCCACTCGTATTGCCATGTCGATCATATGTTGTTTGAAGTCACCCCAAAAATTCGCTGTTCAGGTGTGTCAAGTCACTACTGTTGTTATGGAAAACATGCAGCTCGTTCTAAACCAATTTAAAAACTTTTTATCACATCAATTGAGAATTGACTAAGGTCTCTCTCTACGAAAAATAATTATTAAACATTGTGAATTGGTGCAGTTACATTATATTAATCATAGCGGTCCAGTTTGTTTAGACAAGGTGTAGTCAGTCAGGCCAGTCCTAGCTCACCATGATAATGATGTCACGAATTTAGTTTGGCTCCCGCTGAGATCTATAGAAGTCACATGGCAGTAGCAGCAAAGACAACAAGCAAAAACTGCTCCAATCTAATGAGTAACACAACATCACACATGTCCCTCTAACATTAAAAAAAGTCTATTTAGTAATGAAATATCAACACTCCTTCTGTTGTTTTCCTTAACCGGGAAACATGTACTGAAACAAACCTAATGCTGTTAATCCGTCGGATATTGTTGCCATGATGTATAGAAACACAGCTGGTTCCAGGCTACTGACGAATGGCATGTGGTCCTGAGCAAGGCACTCCAGCAGTGCATAATAACTCTGGCTTAGTTTCGGAAACTCCTGAAAACACAATCATACAGCTTACGAGCCAATGCCAATTCACATGTAAATGTGGTCAACAAACTCGGTTCACGGACGAATAGTGCGCTAATAGATCAAGTAAGTTCCACAAACTACATGCATAAATAAGCTGAATGTAATGTACGTTCATTTAGTTATGAGATGAATGACGTGCAATATTAACTAGTTGCTGGCGTTGCGTGCATTACATGTTGACTGAGATGTGGAAGATACGACCTGCCAACACTGGTCTACACACTGCATGGCGTTGAGCACAGAACTGATCTGACTGGAGAACATTTGTTAGGACAGCTACGCTCCAGTAGGGGCATGCTATTGATGATGATGATGATGATGAGTGTGTAGGGTTCAACATCCCACTCAACACACAACACGTCGTTTCGGAGACAAGTCTCACCAGGCACGTGATTGCACTGGTAATGACTACCAAACTCATAACAGTCACAAGAACATACACAAACACAAACACATAAAACACACGACACTAATTCTAACACAAATATACTGGCCTTACTGAAGAACATATGCACAATGCATAAAAATTAATCCTAAACCTAAACAAAAAGAACTGCTCATGTGTCTGCAACACTGTGTACAACTGTGGTACACAATACACCACAGATCAGTTCTGATGATCTTCCCTGTTATACTCCAGACAATCAGATGATGTCTCTCGGACGGGATGGGATAGAGATCTCACCAGCCAAATGTAGTTGATGCAGACCACAATCAAACTTGGTCTGCATCAGGTCATTCACACTGTGATGACACATACACATGCACATCTGTCATTATGCGAAGCCCACAGTTTGTAGCAAGCAGCACAGTTGCCTTGTGCTGTGCACAAATGGCTGAGTGGAGAATATTGTCATCACGGGAGTCAAAATCAGGTTACTGGAGAGTGGGGTCGTCCACTAGGGACCAGCTGACCAGTGAGTTCAACTTCCAATCTTCGCACAACCCACTAATGATGTCTGCAGAGTGCATATCACTCCGAAGTGGTTTGGGAAATGTCAAATCTGCTGTAGGACGTTGGAGGACACTGCTGTCAACATTATTTTCCCTACTAGTCTGTCATTTCCTCTTCACATTCAGCACTTACTATTGAAAGAAATTCAAAATTCCCAATGAACCCAGTCTCTACCCAGGTATGCATTAACATGACTAACCAGCAGATCGTTCTGTGTTATCGACAGCAACAGTTTCACAAATACGCCGAGAGCATCGTCAAGAGCACTGTCACCATAGAGTCGGAAAACCCCAAAATTGACGTAGTTGCCGGACAGTGCAGCTTTGAGCATAGAGAAGCAGACGACAACACCTTTAAGCGTGAAATCTCTGTGATAAAGATCAAACTGTAATATAGCCTCGCATGCACATACGATACGACAGTGTGTATTTAATGTGCAGTAAAAAGCTGATGGGTAGCCAGCTTAGTCCACCACATGGAACAAAAAATTAAAATGTGAACTAAAAATAAACCGTAGAGCGTGATAGGTCCAGTCCAGTCCCAATGTCACGAAGGCAGTCCGGTAGGTAAAAGAAGTCTAAGGTGGGAAGGATTTGTCGAAAAGGTAGGTTTTGAGCCTGGAGTGAAAGAGTGATAGATGATGAGAGTGGTAGTGATGAGCTGACAAATGAGTGAGGAGGTGAGTCGAGACACGACTGGTGAGGCTGATATACGTTCAGTGACATAAGTACAAGTACAACGGCTACATTTCCCCGACTTCCATTACATGCAACTAAGTTAGTAGCCATAGCAGAGTGATAGAGGCAGTGGAGTCTCAGTCTGAAAACCCGGGTTTCATTCCTGCCGAACCTTATAATGATAATAATAATAATAATAACAGTCATGATAATCATAATAATAACAGTAACAATAATAACAGTAATAATAATCACATCTGCACAGCTCCACACAACTTAGACATGCTGATAATACAGCCAAACCTGCTACAATCCTCCAGAAAACACAACTGGGCACTTCACACACTTTGTTTCACTTTTGCGAGGAGCAACATCAGCTAGGCTAGGTACTGAGGCCTTAGTAAGTTTGTGACAATAGACTATATCTCATATGGGTCAGGAAGTCTGTACTTAGTAGATATGGCATGACCGTGTAAATTACAGCTTAGGGCTATGTAATTAGATGGTGTGTATGCATGTTACGAAGGTGGTGTGAACTTGTGCAGGGATGCGAGGGCTTGATGGAGTTTTTGAAGGCCCCACACTGCACGTATTTTCTCTCAGATGACATTAAGTGGTCTCTCTACACACCCAAGTCACCAGGACTCCCGACAGTGCCTCAAGCCAGTGGTCATGCACATAAGCCCAGAGGCCGCTAAGTCAATCCCACCCGGGCGAGATAACGGCCATCCTACCCAGATCAGGCTGATTCTCAAATTACACCCAGGCTACCTAGCTTTAGCCAGAGTGCAGATCTGCCCGCCCTACGTAGGGTCTGCAGTCTCACAATGCCGTCCTCAGTTCTAACACAGGCCTAGCTTCAATGACATATAAGTGCCACCTTTTTTAAAATGCCACCAACGGTCACAGATCACAGAGGACACCATTGACGACTCTTGCCAGTCCAACAAATTAATCTCAACACATACGCTGCTAATAATCATGATACACAAATAATCCGACGAGACTGGGAGTTGAACCCAGGCCATGCTATTTACATATCAGGTAACACACACTGTGGCATTAACCAATAGTGCCACAGGGACAGGCTACAAATGGACAATTCTGAGTTCACATTGGAGATGGTATAGTAGGGTTTAACGTCCCACACGACACAATATAGGTCATTTCGGAGACGATTTTACGGGTCAGTGAAATATGACCCAACCAACAGTGTCATAGCACTGAAGGACAATGGCTAGTTAACCAGGCTCTGGTACCACGAGACCCAAATCACCATGTTACAATAACACACTCAGGCAACCGCCTTTAGCAAAATCACAGTGAAATGGACGCAGTAAGACAAAACCCAATCTGACTAACCTGTAAACCACTCCAGAGAATGTGCAACAATAGAATGCAACACATTACTACAATAAGGAGCAGTTTATTAATGTTCCCTCTAACTCCAGACCAACATCACTGAT
>Ga0209637_1000503_pt1 | contig 11781 bp, 10 predicted proteins | sample OlaalgELextract3_2_FD_187379 | JGI IMG/M metagenome (GOLD analysis project Ga0209637, IMG submission 187379) | Olavius algarvensis symbiont microbial communities from Tuscany, Italy - Type G ELBA extract 3 (SPAdes) (version 2) | ecosystem: Host-associated > Annelida > Digestive system >... | reverse complement strand
AAGGGTTTTGGACAGCATCGACTTTGAAAAGGTACAACCTGATTTCTAAATCACTAATTTCCCGTTTATAACTGCCTGTTTTTATTAAAGGCAGTATTTGATTTTCAAATTATTTTGGACAGCAATGATATTCTTTGAATTTGGTTTTTATACTTTTTTTCTTCCCATGGATTATTCTTCTTGCCATGGTTTTAAATGAAACGGATAGCCTGCGTTTTATTGATCTGATTCCATCCGTTTAGCTTCGGACAAAAACCTATCAATGCTATTTTTACCAAAGCCTGGGTTTGATCTCGCAAAATCCGCTGCTTTGCGGTAATATTTGGCAGCTTTTTTTCTGTCCCCCCTGGCTTCATAAACCATAGCCAAGCGGTCAAAGCCATCAACTTGATCGGGATACTCTGATAGTAATCTTCGGGACACGGCTTCGGCCTTGTCCAATTTCTTTTGATTTATCAGATCAACTACACTATTAGAGAGCTGATCAAGGTCGGTATAAACAGCCCTATATTTTATTGGTGGGGCCGACGTCGGCCTTCCGTCTTGACTCAGCAGACAGCATTTTTTATATTTTTTGCCACTGCCACAAGGACATGGCGCATTGCGACCTATCTTTGACATGGTCAATATTTTTGCATATTTTGATCTTTGTGACAATGGATTCCCATGCAGATACGATTTGCCACAGCTTTATCTGCCGACGAATATGTACGCCAACAGGCCTGGAAGGACGCAGCACTTGACAATTGCCCCATTCACAGCAAAGACGGATGCGGGTTCACCAGACATGGTACCTATAGTCGTCAATCTCCCGAGGGCACGAAAATAGCTCGCTGGTACTGTCCGGATGGGCACAGCACGTTCAGTTTGATTCCCGATTGTCTATCCTCACGGTTGCCTGGATCTCTAATCGACGTCGAGACTGCCATTAATAAAGTCGAAAACGCACCGAGTCAAGAAGCCGCTGTGTACGGGTTTCGGATCGATGTCGGTCTTACCGGCGTTTTGCGCTGGATCAGACGCCGGCTGTTTCTAATACATACGACCCTGAGACTCTTAACAAAACTTGTCCCTGCTTTTCATGATTGTCAGCCCAGCATTTCTTCGTTTAAAGCCACCCTTGGAGTTGAGTACGCTTTACCTGTACTACGGATGTCTGCCGGGGCATATCTGTATGTTTTACCCCCGCCGATAGGCTTCGGTCCCCGACCGCAGCGTAAAAAAGGGAAAAAACCGCCATTCCAACACAAGACGGGTACTGACCCACCGGAAAAAAGAGAATAAATTGTCTCCAATATCAACAAAAAGGAGGCAATTGTGATGAAAAACCTGCGCAATGATCTTCAACGGCCAGCAAAACGGCCTGTCCACAGTATCGGTATACCTGCTGGCAAACAGCAGAAGAGCTTCAGTCAAACGAAAAAAGGTAAGCCGAGATCCAAGACTAAGTCCCGCCAAATTGAAACACACCCCCTTGAGCCAGCTCGTATACGGAGAATCACCGGCAGTTTTGCATTCATTGAGCACCGCTTCCTGCACGACGGCTTTTGGGCCATCCTTGATCACCACCAGCTGCTTTTATATCTGTTTTTGATCATCGTAGCCGATCGCAACGGTCTATCGTACTACAGCTACGATAAAATCGGTACCCTTTTGCGCATCTCAGTGGATGAATACATCCTGGCCAGAAACGCTCTGATTGATCAAGACATGATCGCCTTCGACGGTTATCTTTTCCAGGTTTTATCCCTTCCCGAAAAAGTAACTCGATCCGTATCTAAGACACTTAAAACCCAAGAACAGATGCAAAAGTATGATCCGGCAACCATTCGTCAACTAACCCTGGATGCCTTTTGGGGAAAATGAACAAACAGACATCTCATGAAGAGCCCAATAAAGAGCTCAGAATTCTGGCAGGTGCAATCCTGGATTATTTATGCCGGATAAACTCCGACACAGAGCATAGCGCCAGACGTAATGTTGGAAGATTTACCGAAATCCTAACCGATTTTCTCATCTACGCTATAAGAGAAGATGTTTCCTGGAAAGACATGTTTACCTTCAATACCTTCATAAAATTTAGAAACAAAACCGGGGTAAAGAAAGCCGCCCGTGCTCTGATCGGCCTTTCGGGATATTTACATGACAATGGCCGCATCCCTGCGCCTTTACAGATCCCGAACTACCAGATCCAATTGCCTGACATTTATGAGCAATACCTTTGCTACCTTGAACAAGCCAGAGCAGTCTCTAAAGGCCTGATTAAGGGAACAAGAAGGGTTCTGGCCTCTTTCCATGACTACCTTGAAACTAACAAAATCGATCTTAGCACTTTGAAAATCGAACACCTGGATGCGTTCATGGCTGAGTTTAAAGTCGCGCAGAGCACCCGTAAAACGTATCGCCATTATTTGAGGGGATTTTTGAAGTACCTGTATTATGAGAAAAAAATATTGAAAAAAGATCTTGCATCCCTGCTGGTAGGAGCGTGCCGATTTGACCAGGTTAAGCCGCCCAAGTTCTTACGGCCCCGGGAAGTGGAAACGCTCTTTTCCAGCCTTCAGCTGTCCACCGTTACCGATGTCAGAACCTGCGCTATGGTGTATCTGGCCTATACCCTGGGGCTGCGGCCTATTGAGATCAGCAAGATTACCCTCGATGATATCTCGTTTAGCGATGCTAATCTTCGTGTGCCGGATAGGAAAACCAAAGTCCCTGTCGTCCTGCCTTTGCCCGAGATGACCCTCAAGGCCATTGCCGCCTACATTGCCACGGCAAGACCACAGACAACCTTCCGGCAGCTCTTTTTAACATGTCAAAATCCCATCCGGCCCGTTAGCGCCAATACGGTAGTCTATTATATCGGTAAAACCATGAAAGAGGCTGGGCTGTCAAGTTCAGCCTATTGGCTCAGGCATACATATGCTCAGAATCTTCTTAAGATCGGCCGCTCCATTTTTGAAATCAAAGAGATGCTGGGACACCACAATATTCAATCCAGCCAGGCGTATCTTCATATTGACACCGAACTGATGCGAAAGGTTTTGTTCGATGAAACCCTTTGAAAGCTTCATGGCACCCAGACTCGATGAGTTTTTGGTCTATCGTAAAGGTCTGGGATACAAGATGAGAGGATTTACATCCCAGCTAAGGGCTTTTGATCGATATCTAAAAAAGAATCAAAGCAAAGAGAAGTTGCTTGAGCCTTCGTTTTTTCTTGAAATGAGAGCCAATCTAAACATGCAGCCAAGTTCTGTAAATGCACTTCTTTCCGCTGTACGTGTCTTCTTTGAATATATGGTGCGCCAAGGGTATTACCAACAAAACCCGGTCGGCAACATCGGGCAGCTGAAAAAAAATGTCATCGTTCCCTTTATTTTTACACCCGAACAAACCAACCAGCTACTGGCTTCTGTGTGCAAAAGGTTCCATCATACAAAAAAGCTTTTTCTAAGAAACCTGGCCATCTATACGGCGATATTGCTCATGGCCCGCTGTGGGCTGAGAATCTCGGAGCCTTTAAGGCTTAAACAACACCATTACCGGCGCGATGACGGAACCCTCTATGTCGAAAAGACCAAGTTCAACAAAGACAGGCTCATACCGGTGCCCGCTGCGGTTATGGCACAGATCGATAACTACCTCAGCGTCCGAAAGATCCTGATGCGCGACAATCAAAGCCCCTATCTTCTGGTTCGCGCAAACCAACAGCCGTTAACCGATTCTCAGGTCCGTCGCTTGTTCATAAAGGCTGTCAAAGATATCGAGCTTGACCAACCCAGGCGAGTCACCGGCAATGTGAACCTCCTTCAACCGACGCCTCACAGCCTTCGTCATTCATTCGCTGTAGCCGCCTTGTTAAGAATTAAACAGCGCGGAGATTCTGCTCAGAATGCTCTGCCGGTGCTGGCCGCATATATGGGCCACTGCGAATACAAGTATACTAGTGTGTATCTTAGAGTCACCGATGCCCTCAGTAGAAAACAATTGGTCGATTTTATTCTCTGGCAGGAAACAAAAGAATGAAGCTTTCTACCTGCATTCACAGGTTCTTCGACCAGTACCTGACCCACATCAAGGGGCTGAGTCCGCATACTGTCAAAGCATACCGTGATACATTCAAGCTCCTGCTGCCATTTGCCGCACAATACCATGGCATTAAATTTGAGTCTCTAAGGCTTGAGCACTTCTCGTCTGATTTAATCTTAGGCTTCCTCAATCAACTTGAAAAAAAGCGTAACAACCAGTCCGCAACCCGCAACAACCGCCTGGCGGCCATCAAATCTTTTGCCAAAATGATCCGATTTATCTATCCGCAGCAGCATGAGCTGGCAGATACCATCCTCAATATCCCTCAAAAACGGTCTTTAAAGCCTCTGGTCGGCTTCCTCTACAATGACGAGATTCTAAAGGTTTTTGGATCTGTCGATATCCGCAGCAAAGAAGGCTTCCGGGATTATACCCTATTGCACCTGCTCTATGACTCAGGGGCTAGAGCCAGTGAAATCGCGGATCTGAACCTTGACTATTTTAACCCGGAGCAGAAAACCATGGCCATTCTCGGCAAGGGCAATCGGTTCCGGCTTGTAAAACTTGAACCCCGGACAGTACAGCTGCTTCAAGTCTATATCAAAAGATACCGCATTGTCCCAAAACCCAGCTACCAGCACCGCCTGTTCATCAATCAGCGCGGTGAGGGACTAACCCGGCATGGCATTTACCGAATATGCAAAAAACATCTGTCGATGGTCCTGCCGGCGAAACGGCTCAAAATCATCAGTCCGGTTCATAGCTTCCGTCACTCCAGGGCTATGGATCTGCTCTGTCGCGGGCAAGCAATAACTGACATCAAGAACCATCTGGGTCATGATAACGTGCAGTCTACAACACTATATTTGCAGTTGGATCTCAACCACAGGCGACGTATCCAGAAACAGCTCGTCGAGTATATGAAATCGGAATTAACCATCGAGCATAAAATTGATGAGCTGCTTGAAGGGGAAAATATTCAAGACATGATGGCCTGGCTCGATAGTCTTTAACGGAATTGGACATTTAGGGTCAATCAACCAGGTGTGTAAATACGCCATAATTATTATGTTGTCAGTACACGACCGAAAACAATGGAAGAGACAGATAACAGGTTGCTTTTTTTGAAAATTTTGGATATCCTGAGCGAAAATCTAAATGCTCAATGTTTTTAATAGGATAGAGCGGCTCGCAACATAATGCAAGTATTCTTTACATTGGATGCAATAAGAGTTGTTTATGAGCGTACGATTTTAAATAGCTCCTTTGCTTGGTTTTTTATGATGATATTCTCTTTTCAGAGGAATCGGCAATATCCGTATTCTCTATGAATTATTTAAGAATCATTTCCTTGATTTTTATGAAAAAACAATATTTACTTATATAGAGGATTCCGATCTGCCAATTTACATACTGATGGATCAAATATGGTACGCTTTCCTATATTTAAATCTCTTTCTGTTAAAGAATATGGCCTTTACCCGGGCACCAATGCTGATCGAAAGGGCTTAGAAGCTACCTTTCAACCGGGACTCACACTTGTTCTCGGAGCTAATGGCCTGGGTAAAACCACTCTTGTTTGGATTATTTACCGCTTGCTTTCGGGCCCTTATGACATCCCTGGACTAGATACTGGAGGTGATCTCGGTACACGAAGATTAAAATCGACCTTACTCCGTGGAACGAGGTTGAAGCTTTTTTCTAATCGCGTGGCAGATTACGCTCAAAATGCAGTCGCACATCTGTCATTTGGCCTTGGCAAACATTCAATTTCTGTCACCCGCCGGCTATCAGATCTCAGCTTGTTAAATTTTTCAGTTGATAATGAAGAGTTGTCTTCAGATGAGATTAACTCGTATCAAACCAAAATAGCTGAAATGGCTGGCGTATGGTCTTTCGGCGATTGGATTCTATTACTTCGACATCTAACGTTTTATTTCGAGGACAGAAGGGAACTCGTATGGGATGCCACTGCACAAAGGCAAATCTTGCGAATTCTATTCCTACCCGCTGATTCTGCAAGAAATTGGACAGAATCAGAACGTCGTGTGCTTGAGCTAGATAGCCAGACACGCAATATGGGCGCAGTTTTAAGGGGCCGAGAACGCAGACTTAAGAAAATCGAGAAAATGGAGGATTCTTCGATCGACGTGCACGAAGAACTCAAGAGTCTAGTCGAGCTTCAGGAGGTCAGTGAACAGCAGCGCAATGATTTTGATGAACAAGCTTTAGAAGTGGATGCAGAAAGGAGGAAGGAGAGACTTAACTTTTTAAAAGCCGAGCAAGATAGGGAGAATGCCTTTAGAGCACTTGAGAAGGCAAAACTTATGGTGCTAAAAGAACATTTTCCGTCTGCTTCAGAAACGGCCGCTTACCTTTTTGCTCATTTAATCACTGAGTCAGAGTGTCTTGTATGCGGCAATGATGTTCCAGAAGTAGCATCCTCCTTGGAATCTCGAATTGTTAAGTCCCAATGCATAGTCTGCGGTTCATCGATACAAACCCTAACATCAGAAGATTCAGTAACTACTGACCTGTCCGACGAGAGATTAAAGATAAATATGCAGAGACTTGCAAAGGCTGAAAGGAGGGTGAAGGACTCAGGGGCTCAGCTGCGAAAAGCGGAGGCAGCATATCAAGAAGTTCAAAACAGCTTGCACGAGCTTGATACAACAATATCTCGGAGACGAGATCGTATTGAATCTTTATTGCAGCGATTACCTCCTGAAGAGGCCGAGCTTCATCAACAACGTAAAGAGTTATCATCACTCCATCAAAGTTTAGAAGTTTTAAAGAGAGAATTAGACTCTGAACGGGAGAAATTCGTTAAATTTATTAGTAGCGTGAAAGATGCGCTATTAAGAAGTCCTAAACAAATTCAGGAAAATTTTGAAAAATATGCTCAAGCTTTTCTTGTGGAAGAATGCTCTCTCGTATGGTCTCAGCGCGGAGAAAAGGTTGGGCAATTAGGCCCTGTTATTGAATTCCCTGTGTTTGAGATGGATATGACTTCTGCTTCTTTTCACTCTCCGGTTAGGCGTAGCGGACCAGATCAGGTTTCTGAAAGCCAACGAGAATTTATTGATTTGGCATTTAGAATGGCACTAATGGCAGCGGCAGACCCGGAATATGGAGCGACTCTTGTCATTGACGCACCAGAGTCCTCATTAGACGCCGTGTTTACACATCGAGCGGCAGAAGTGCTTGGAAGGTTTGCCTCTTCTGAACAAGACAATAGGCTTCTTGTTACATCAAACCTTAGTGATGGCAAGTTTGTGCCACAACTTCTGGCGGAGTGTGGCCATGATGACTTAGATGACGTGGGTGATCGACTGATTGACCTGTTTGAAGTAGCTGAACCAACTGCAGCTGTTCGGAGCCTTATCGATGAATACAAAAAGGCTAGAGAAAATGCCTTCGCACAGTCAGGACACGCAAAATGATACCCGAGTCTGATATGTATCCTATTAAGACTCTGCGTCAACAAGCAAGGATACTCATCCTTTTGGATGGAGCAGAACATGCTGGGCTGATTCCAATGGGGATCATTCCATTTCACGGTTTTGAATATCTTGCAAATGTTATGGCACCGGTCTGGGACATGCCGGCCCTCAACGGAAAAATATTGAAAAGAAAAGGCGGACCTTTTTACCCGACACTGCAGAGAGATCTGGATCGGCTCGTTGGATTAGGAATGGTTCAAATCTCGAATGTTACTCATGTACAGGATTCGCCGAAAAAATGGCGTCTTGAAGGAAAATATCGTTTGAACCGCTCTATGGCTCAACCCGCCATTGATTATTTGCATAAATTGCCGGATGAAGAACGGTTCTCATCCTTTGTTAGTGAACTTGCTTATGCCATTTCCGCCCTTGGTGAGGATGAACTTGAACGTGCGTTTGTTGAGGATGCCACGTATTCTGATCCCGAGACAAGTGATAATAATGTAGTTGACTTTGATGAATGGAGGCGCAGAAATCCCAGTGTAAATGCTGCTAATTATTTTGACGAATTGATGCCGGGCGGCACTAAAGCTACCGTTGGAGAGAAACTTCATTTATACGTGCGTCATCTTCGTAGGAGGGTCCATGCCTCTTGATCGCACATATTCCGGTCTCGGTGGATGGAGTCAGGATGACCTTCGTTCAACTCTTCAAGAGTTCTCAAACGTTGGATCGGACTTTGATATCGACGAAACGATTCGGTTTATTCGCGGAGTTGTAAATGTAGTAAGAAAACGTGAACGGATTGATGAGGGCAATACCGACCCTAGAAAGCTCTCTGTTTTTTTGCTTGCTCCAGATGCTTATGCGCAAGGGGATTTGCCACGGGAGCCGATGATAGATTCCGGGATGACTGTTCTCGCAGGTAAAATATGGTTTGTAAATGCCCCTGTTATAGCAGGCAAGATGAAACCAATAATTACCGATGTTGCGGATGAAATATTCCGTATAGTTACGGATGAAATTAATGTTGGCGAAGTACCTGCTGTTGTTGTTGATCCAAGACCTCCAGTCACGGAAGTGCGATATTACCACAATGGTATGAGACTTCCAGATGATCGTATAAGCCTTCGTATAGACTGCAGCGATATCACCATACAGGAAATCTGTGATATAATAAATCGTGTATATAATCAGTGTCTAATAACACCAGACGCACAACCAGAAGGAAACAAACTATGGAAAAACTCCAGCAAATTCCGTCCTTATAGAAATGCGGAACATCGTGTGCAGGCATTTTTAAAACCAGCATTTGCCGGTGCATTTCCCACATGTAGGATCTATCATGAATCTGCTGGCACCGCCGGTAGGGCTGATTTGCATATAGAAGAGCCAGATCCATTTAATCGAGAAAACGTTATAAATATTGCAGTTATAGAACTTAAGGTTCTTCGCAGTTATGGAGAAACAGGGAGTTCATACTCCGACACTAATGTTAGAGAATGGATTGAAGAAGGAATAAGGCAGGCATATATGTACCGAAAAGAAAAAGGACATCGATTTGCGGCACTCTGCTGTTTTGATATGCGTAAGACCGACAACGGCAGCGTATGCTTCGAACCTTATAACAATTTTGCTGAGGAAAAAAATGTTGAACTTCGACGCTGGTACCTTTATTCCAGCTCAAAGGTATATAGGATAGTAGAATCGACTACAGATTCATCGTCGAGTTGAGAACTACGAGGGTTTCTGATAATTCTTGTCTCCCACCTTGCTGGGCGGAAGAACGCATTGAGCGGAATGGTTCCACAAATAATGTTCTGAAACTATACGTTGGCGCTAGTTCGTCGATAATAGCAGCTGTCGGTATTGTAACACCGGCATAGCGGCTATCTCCTACGACAAGCCAAACGCGACCTTTGTGGTGGAGCAATGATTGAAGATTGGATAAAACTTTAAAGAGATCCGCGAAATAGCCGCCCACCATATCGGGAATACGTTTGTGCCATAGTTTTGTTGTTACTTGAGAAAGCTTATCTATCACTTTATCAAGGGTAGGTGAACCAGCCAGTTTTGGTGGGTATATTCGGTCGATCTGAACGTGTGAGCACAGCGTTGATTTGCGGAGGTTAGAGTTTGCAGTACGGGTATCCAGATAACCAAGAACCCAGAGTTCAAGGTTATAAACATCCGTGTAATCAAACGAATTTGGATAAGGGGGTGAGAAGACCGACAGTTCACATTTGGGTAAATCCTCAATGTGGCACCGAGCATCACCCCTAATAAGTGTATAGCTAAGTTGTGCTCGGTTTCTGAAACGATAGATATCTGAAATTGTATTTCGAACGGCACCGCTAAAAAGTCTTTCTACCTTATTCGCATCGCGTGGTCTTTTCTGCCAACTTTTTCGATATCGCCTACCTTTTCCATTAACTATTACATTGCTGACTTCCAGCAGGATACCTCCAAGAAGCACATGAAATAGACGCCGGTGCTTCTCATTTTCAAGACTCTGAATTGCTCCTATCAACCCTCCAAGTCTTTGAGCTACTGCATAGTCAAAGATCCAGCGGCCATTTAGTCCTGGTTCAATAAGCGTCTGTGGTGCATCCGGAGGTAACATAAGGACCGCGTCAACCCTAGTTTTCATAGCTGATCGCAAAACTATCCCGAGATCTCTTGCTATCGCATCTGGATCGTAAGTTGTCAATTTTGCCTCAATGAGATCAGCGAGATAAGGATTAACCTCAATAGTTATTGGTTCAACACCTAAAAACTGACAGGATATTGCGGTTGTTCCAGAACCACCGAAGGGATCTATGCATCGATTGACTGGAATCGGATTTTCTTGAATTGCCCGTGCGGTCAACTCTGGAGCAAAGGCTTCCTTAAAGTGACGCCACTCCTGAAATGCAAGCCCTAGAGCACCGTTATTGGTGCTCATAAAGGGCACTTGGCGGCCTCTGGTCCAATCTGAAAAGGAAGCAAGCATCACCAGTACGAATCTCGCTTTCTCAAGTGGGTATTGCCGAACTATCAAAAAACACACGAACCCAAACTTAATTTGGTAATATAACTATCCAAAAATAATAGATTTTTATCAGCAGTAAATTAAGTTGTCAATAATTTTAAAATCCTTTCTTTCGCCTTCACAATGGGATCAGGCCGAATTTAATCTTATGGAGTCGTATAGGACTGGATGCTCGTTTATCAAAGATTTAAGCCAGAACAGGACCGATTTTAGAGCTTATAACGATTTTTTTTTGAGGCAAAAAGGAATGTTTAATCCTCATCCAAAGACCCGCCATAAAACGCAGGGCGACAAGGCAGGCATAAATTTCAGGCTGGCAATTTGTAAAGATGCACTTTTGAGCTAGCCGTCCAAAAGGTGAGGATATCACACACATCAAAAACCCTTGATATTCTAGTATAAGCTGAGTATTTTCCAGACATGTCACTAAATTCAAATGTAATAAATTCAATGATAATAGATTGTGGCCATGAATTTTTATTGGCATTCTCATGCAAGCGTCGCCATTTTTGTCCATCATGCCATCAGAAGCGGGTGGTGGAATTCGGCCAATGGTTATGCACAGAAGTGCTAAAATATGTGCCGCACCGCCAGTGGGTTTTCAGCATTCCAAAAAGATTGCGGATCTATTTTATGTTTGACCGTAAGCTGCTCACAAAACTGAGCCGTTGCGCCTGGAAAGTGCTGAACTTGTATTTGACTCAAGCCGTACCCTATGACGATGCCAAAGCCGGTGCTGCGGTCGCTGTTCAGTCGTTTGGTGACTTTCAAAATTTTCATCCTCATCTTCATATTCTCTGCACCGATGGCTGCTTTTACGACGATGACGCCTTCATGGTATGCCCACCGCCCAATACTGGTGATCTTGAAGAGTTGTTTCGCCGTGAAGTGTTCAAAATGCTCAAAGCTGAAGGCAAAATCAATGGTGTGGTGATCGAGAATATGATGAATTGGCACCACAGTGGATTTAACGTTTATTGCGGCCAAGCCATCTGGCCGCACAATGAAGATGGATTAGAAAATTTAGCCCGCTATATCATCCGAGCGTCTTTTTCTCAAGAGCGAATGACCTATATTTCGGCCAATGATTCATGTGACGGTGTGGCAAAAGTCATTTATCAAAGTAAGGATGGAACATCGACGAAAACATTCGATGCCCTGGATTGGCTTGCCCAACTGGTGACCCACATTCCCAATAAGGGCGAACAGATGGTCAGATATTACGGGTTCTACTCGAATAAGTCACGGGGATTACGCAAAAAGGCCGGCGTCGATGAT
>Ga0209637_1000501_pt1 | contig 11814 bp, 5 predicted proteins | sample OlaalgELextract3_2_FD_187379 | JGI IMG/M metagenome (GOLD analysis project Ga0209637, IMG submission 187379) | Olavius algarvensis symbiont microbial communities from Tuscany, Italy - Type G ELBA extract 3 (SPAdes) (version 2) | ecosystem: Host-associated > Annelida > Digestive system >... | reverse complement strand
TTATTAGTATTAAGGAAATAAAAATGTTTTTTTTTGTTATATACATGTAAATCGTCATAGGGTTTGACAAGCCAGATGCTCCCCCACCGCCAACTGGCCATGGCTGGACAATGCAAAACGGCACGTGTGTACCATTGCGTTACACAAAAGAGGCTCTGCCAAGAAGCCTAGATGCATCACTCCATCAGGAGCGTCATGAAATTCCACCTGACCTAAGTGACACAGGAGAAGTCGCAGTTGTAGTATGTCAGTAGGTGTCTTTTAATAGCCGTGCAGTGGATTGCATGACATTTGGAGATGTTTGATTTAGAAATTTGTAAAATTTGGTAGTAGCCAACATCTTGAATAACACAAGCCAAAATATTCAAAGACACAAAATTGGGAAATAGAGGGGTGCAAGGTTTTGCGTCGTGGACGCCATTTTTAGTGGTTTCATGTATTTGTTACGAGTAAGAAGTACAGACAGCCATTTGAAATGTATCTAAGTGTAATCGTTGACCTCGAAAACATCTATTTGGGCACAAATTGCATGAAAATCGGTTAAGTTGTTGCAGTTATATGTGATTTTATAGTGTACAGGAAGTCGCCCGGCGGCCATCTTGAATTTTGGCTTCTAGCTCATTTTGCCCAAACTTTTGCGAGGTGCGCCCCTGCTCATTTTAAAGAGCACCCTCAAATTGTGTAAAAACAACCTTCAAAAGTTGGGTCGGTGATAATGGTCACGGGACCCCCATTTGCTCCTCTACTATGTAGGCGTACAGAATATCGCGGCAGAAAAAAACGAGCTTATTTCCATGAAGTCACAGGATGTGAACTGTTTTCTCTGATTTGACATAGTGCGCTCTACAAATTGTCATGAATGAATGAATGAACTAAGATACACACAGAACTGATCATATGCAGTAATAATCATAATAAAATACGAACTATAGCCAACACTTTCATCCCCATAAGACGAACAGGTAATTTCATGATCATTTGGATAATGTTACAAAATACAGCAAGGCCATCTCACAAACGAAGCCACTTCAAGCTTACTATATTGACCACTAATTAGAACTCACGGACGCTACGTATAGTGCCTTTGATGTGACAACGGACACTAGGTATAGTGTACGATGGGGGTGAGCGTGCGAGCGCGTGCAGGATGGCCGGTAGGCGGGACGTAACGACGGCGTCGACGCCGAGCAGAGTAGTGTAGTTTAGTTACGCAGAGCAGAAGTCCACAAGCCAAACCAGGAGCAGATCAATGACCCTGAAGGACCCCAAACCCAGATTTCAAGGTCAGGCCATTTTTTGACGCTGAATATCTCCAAAATGGCTACACATACGACCATAGTTACGGAAGGCGAATAGACTTCCACAACGGCCTCAACATCCGCTTTGGCAAGTCGCATCTCTAGACTGGTTACAGAAGTACCAGTTCGAGGTACAGTGCCGCGGTCTGCAACTTGCGGCAGGACGGCTTCCGAAGTTCTTTCTGTGCTTTGACAATTGGCCGTAACTAGGCTTAACGACAGTCGTGTATATATGATACAAGACGCTATAGATTCAGTAAATCAAATCAAATCAGTGAATACGAAAAATTGGTTCAACGAAACGCACTGTACCTACGTATTGTATAGGTGCAGGCCTAGTTGCCTGTTGCTGTTGTGTACAGTGACTGACCAATTTCTGTTGTTACGTTAAAACTTGACTTGTAAACAGAAGGTATATTATACGCTTTATTACACTCTGCGCATGTTATTAGCATTGGCTAATGCGCCGACCAATCACGAGCCAGCCGCGAGCGACGCACCCCCTCCCTCTACTATACCGAATGTCTCATCACAGCTATGAATAGAACTATACCTAGCGTCCACTAATCGGGCGAAGCAAAGCGCCTGTTGCCGACATGACACAAAAGATCACTCACGGCCACTTGTGTGGAATATCTCGAAATTTTGAATAACAATCGATGCAACATAAACGAAATCGGGTTTATTGCCGATGAATGCATAGGCTGCCACCTCTTTCCGTCATTGACGATAATCTATGATTGCCTCAGAACGGAACGGAACAGATTTTGTTCGCCAATAAAAAATAAACAAATAGGCAAATCCACTTAGGAGAAGGAAAACTCCGATTTCAAACCAGGGCAGATGGAGCCCGCTTAGCCTCTTCAGGCAAGTCCATCTAGGAGTAGGTAAATCCGAATATAACCCTCCCTTCTCAGGGTTACGAGCTGCTTCAACCAGGGAAGCAGTAGGCTTCTGCGGCAGTCATCGACAGACTGATGTTCTGGCAAAGTTGTCATCGTGGCTAGGCGGATGATCCCCCTTTTGCGGGGACAACGGCAGGCACACAGCCCAAGTGCGGGAACGGCGGAGTCTCAGATGCCGTCACGTCTGAGTTGGGGGATAGGCAGAGCAGCCACCCTGTTAAAAACCCTGCTTCAATATTTTTGGCAAGTCTTTAGAGGCGTTGCCAGGTGTTGCCTACCCCGGTTTCAGGGACAACCGCAGCACCTTAAATACCAAAACCGGATATAAAAAATAAAAAAAACATGTAAGAAAACAACAGAAAATATAAATGGCAGGCTCAGTACGTCTCACGGTCCTTTAAGTGCATGAACAAGACGCTATTTTCCTGACACATACGAATACTAGCTCGTACGCTAAGATCAGACGTTTGTCAAAGCGCATGACTGATGGCAAGGTTGATTATCTTTAAGCTCTCGATCCTTTAGTTGCAACTATATGTCTCAAAAAACCGGCCCACTGCTATTAATATCACATAACTTCACCAATTCACAACATTTACTAATTATTTTTGGCACAGAGATATCTTATTCAATTCTCCATTACTGCGATAAAACGTTTTTAAATTGGCTTAGAACCAGCTGCGTGGTTTTCATAACAACAGTAACGACTTGACACAGCTGAACAGCGGATTTCTGGGCCGACTTCAAACAACGTATCATCATCGACAGGGCTCACTGTATGACCACTAGCTGGCCTGCAGCAGCCACACAGACGACAGCGAGAGTAATCCCAGCCATGCATTGCAAGGTATTTTACGCCAGATGCCCTTCCTGCTGGAACCCTGCCTATTTCCGGACCGGCTTAGAAAAAGCTAACTTGCTCGTTTATACCCGGAGGCTAATCACAATGACAGTGTTGCACTACAGTTCCTTACCTGAAACCGGTACAGCGAAAGGCCATGAAATATGGAACACCGACGAATAACTTCTGAAGCTGCACATATTAACACAAGCACAGTTAGTGTCATGTGTGAATGTATAAGTATACTGGCACTCTACTGGTTCCACGCGCTCGGACTGCTACAGTACTGGACAACGAAGTTTCGCAGTCAACGGACCAGCCACATGGAATCGTCTGCCACCGGCACTATACGGTCACCGGAGCTGTCGGAGAGCGCCTTCAAGCGAACACTGAAGACGCACCTGTTCTCGACCGCCCGGCGCCATTGAGACGTTTTACATGATTCGGATATAAATATCCAGATTTGGTTACTTACTTACAAGAAACATCAAAGCAATGACATTTACTAATCATTTTCGGCACAGAGATACCTTATTCAATTCAATGAATGGGTTAAATAACATTACACACAAAAATGGTAAACAAAACGTGTGTATAGGCCTACGGGCGAATGCAGAAAGTGGACAGTGAATTAGGCTAAAGTAAATCAGTCAAGTTCGTCAGTGCAAGACTGATACAATATCTCCCACACCATACCGTATTTTCTTTGCCATCCCATGAATATGCTAAACAGTAGAAATGTAGTATGAATGCAATTGCGCTGCCATCTAGTATGAAACAAAATATTAACAGTTTAATTTAATTGTTACGTCATGCGCACGTCGGCAACAGGAGGTGTCATCTGACCAGTGACATGCAAGATAATGACAGTCGACGTAAGAAAACCACATTTTCGGCTCATCTGGCGGGACCCCCGGAGCAATCACCACCAAAACGAAAGACGCAGCGTCCGGGACAGAGCTCCGGTCGGTCTCTGTGGATAACTTCACCAAATCGAACCTTCAGCAGTTTCAGAGGAGATGCCTCTCACACACAGACTTAAAGTCCTCCACGGGGAGCTAATTATCATGGGAGAATGTATACTTACGCTACCGAATTAGCCTAACAGAATGAGACCTTGCCCCGAGGATGAAAGCATGCATGCGTGTTCAAGGAAAATGCCGCCAGAGTTGTCAGGTAGGCTATGGGTACTCGATTCCGGTGGTATAATTTGAGTTGATTTCAGCTGCCGTTAACGCTTTCTTCGCCTCACATTGTTTGTAAAGCGGCAACTTCTAGTCGCTGTCTTCGAGTACAACTGTCTCTCGTGTACCGTACAGACCTTACAGTGATTACACTACAAGTCAGGACTGTGAGACATCTAACATAGTTTTACGATGTATTCATGTAGACTACTATGCTGAAGTATCACACATCGTACAGTATTGTTAACACTAGTTGAAAAAGAAATAAGTTAATAAGCAGCTTTCAAAACACCGGGTATAGGCCTACATATTAGCGAATCAGCAATTAACATAACGTGTTTACCTTTCAGCGACATAAAGCAACAGTAAAAGTATTAACTAGATTGACGGCATTTCATGCCATGCAACGCGCCGAAATAAACAAAAAGTTGTAAAATAACAAAACGTTTCAAAGGGGTGGCTGGGCGGAACTTCGCCAAACTGGATATGAAGGCAGGACAAGTATGTTTTAGAATTTCGAAAAGTTGCCGCGTTTCTGCACAGAGGCCGCCGACAGACGGGTCCCTGTCGAAAAGTGGGTTAAATGTGTTGTTTACCCCTAAAATTTAATAGAAGACATGAAACTGAAAAAGCTCAACGTAGACCTATTTTTATAAGCATACCAGGCATATATCTTTACCTGGTAATTTACCTGGTACAGCCGTACCAGGAGGAAATCTTGATCCGGCCTAGGACCAAATGGATTTTTAATCCGTGAACAGGTCCATCTTGTCATTTCTGAATGCATGAAGCCTTCGTTTGAACGTGTCCACACAGCCAGCATCGACGACAGACTGATCAAGTTAGTTCCAGCTATTAATCACTCTCTCAGAGCAGAAGTACAGCTGTACATCTCTGTTTGTGCAATGTCTTGTTAATTTCAGCGTATGACCTCTAGTTTTATCCTGGTTAGTCAATTGGAATAATGACTCAAATGGAAGACGAGACAGTTCTTTGTACATCTTGAAGAGAAGAATTAGGTCTGCCCTGTTACGTCTTTCTTCTAAGGTATTCAGTCTCAGAATCCTCAGTCCTTCTTCGTAACTCAGGTCTTCAAATCCTGGAATCATCTTCATAAATCGTCGTTGAATCTTCTCTATGAGCTGTTTGTCTTTAACGTAGTGTGGCGACCATGCTACTGTACAATACTCTACATGCGGTCTTACCATGGACTTGTACAGTCTCAACATGACTTCACGACTCTTGTAACGTATATTTCTACCAATCATTCCCAAGACTCTGCTAGCTTTGGCTTATGCTTTTGCACACTGATCAGATGCTTTTAGGTCCTTCCTGATGACAACCCCCAAGTCACTCTGGGCATCAACTTGCTGCAGTACTTGTCCATTCATTGTGTACGTGTACTGAATGTTCCTTGTTCTTATATGCATGACTGAGCGAGCACTTGTCCACATTAAACTTCATTTGCCATTGAGAAGTACACCGGATAAGTCCACTGAGATCCTGTTGCATAGATTCAGCTTGTGCTGTATTGGTGACAACACCATATAATTTCGTGTCGTCAGCAAATTTCAGTATATCATTCTGTACTTCTAAATCAACGTCGTTTATGTAGACCAGAAAAAGTATAGGCTTAAGAACTGAGCCCTGAGGAACACCGCTGAAAACTTTTATCCAGTCTGATGAAGACCCATCTATGCAAACTCTTTGCTCACGTCCTTTTAACCAGTTTTCCAACCAGTGCCACACTTCTCCCTCGATGCCGTGACTTACAAGTTTCCGAAGTAACCTTTTGTGTGGAACCTTGTCAAAGGCTTTTGCTAGATCGAGGTAGATGACATCTAGACTTAGGCCGTCATCGACTGCTTTAGTCGCCTTTTCAAGAAACGTCAGTATGTTACTGAGACAAGATCTGCCCTGACGAAATCCATGTTGGGACTCATATATCAAATGTAAATTTTCCAAGTGACTAACTAATTCTTCTCTCATGATGAATTCAAAGACTTTACATAGTTGCGCTCCGGTTTGGCGATGATGGGTTCAGAGATCTTTTTAGTATGTTGTTCTAAGGAATAAAAGAATAAGAAAAACGTAAGCTCGGAACGGAAAATTTTCGAAAACTTCTTCCGAAATTGTTCGATGGTACACCGACATGGTGAAAGTCGGTTGTTGGTCAGTCGACAAAGTAAGTAAGTAAGCAAGTAAGTAAAAAGTCGATTTATATAGCGCATCGTCGTAAATTTACGTAAAACCTCTAATGCGTACCCATAGACAACAGAATATATAATTCTATAGACTGAACACTCCGCATCAACTCCGCAGACGAAAATGTCCTCAATTTTCACGGAAAAAAATGGCGGACACTTCGAAAGACGGGCTACTATTGGGCGGAGGAAAGGATAGCCTACGTCAGGTTTTCCTTTACTTACGCCACATTACAGCTACACAAGCGGAAGTAAAAGAAGTTCCTGCTTGCGTACGTGATATTGTTTTAACGCGTTAATTTTCGGCAATATTTTGTCTGCTTGCGCGAAAAAATATTTAATTGCTGCAACGTATTAATGTTAAGTTGAAGTTAAAGTTCGCGATTGAATAGCGGTGGTTCTCATTGATTATAGGCCGCAGTGGACGCCAATTTTAGCCCTTTTCCTGTGGTGACATAATCAGCAAGCAGTACGGGGGCTGTGGGTATACCGCACAAAAAACCGGCTTTGCCGGATACGTCGCAACCCCCATTTTGTCCCCAATGCGCCGACTTCGGCTAAATTTCCTCAACGGTGTTGCCCTTCACTTGGCCCTGCGATAATTGATGCACTCAGATGAAACAAGAAATACGTTCTGTCGAACTCGTAGTCTGTCCAATGCAACTTGTTCATTGCTGATCACGTGACGTTCATTCAGTTCAAAATCTGCTGCTGTGTACAAAATTTCATGAAGATCGGATTATTTTTTCACTGAGATATGGAGATATATCGATTTTCAAAATGGCGGCCGTCTGCCATCTTGGAACTATTTTACCACCATACAAGACCACCCACGAAGTCTCTGTTGCTGGCCGCAGCCGCATGTCAAATTTCATGTCAATCTGACGCACAGATCTGAAGATATAGCTATTTGAACTTTTCGCATGTTTAGCTTGAAATGCCTATTCAGGCCCCCAACATTGGGGTTTTAAGGGATTTCGCACCCTAAATTTTATTATTCATCCTCGAGACCCCCAAAAAGCACATCTATCGTAAATCCGCGTATTTTAAGCTATTAACTGTAAAAATCCGTTGAGGGGTCTGACCTGTAGGCGAGTTGACAGAAAGTGTGACGGACACACACACACAGGTAAATTTATATTCTTTTTGATGTTAATGTACAAACTTCAATCAACTGAAGACTCTAGTCCATAGTCTAGTGGATAGCATTGGACAGACAAAAACTAGCGTATAGCGACTAAGACAGCCCTCTATGTGCATGTACGATGAATATGTGAAAATGAAATATGCCTACCTGTCTTGTAACAGCCAGATACAACTTCCACCACTGTATCGAGTATATTATGCCATAGCCAGGTATCCATAGGATGCGAATTCGAAACCATATTCCAACAGTTGATATAACTGCAAAAAAAACTCGACTGCTTAAATTCAACACCAAAAATTATTACGATGCAAACCAGTTTAACTATACAGGGTGGCCCAGCTAAAGTGAAGCCACTTACATTTTTGCTGGTAACATTTGAATGCATAGGTAAAATTCAATGATTTTTGGTACATGTAAACTACATACAACAACAAGTGGTGTGATGCAAATTTTATGCAAAGTTTGTCATAATAAACACTTAACACGCTAGATGGCGCCACATACGATCAACACGACTGTCGCAGACATACAACTTGGAAAAAGATCACATGTTGCATCCTGCAAATAGTTCTTATAACGTCTGCAACAAACAACAATGCTAGAGTACAGATGTCGACAGCTAATTAAACTTGTGTTCAATATGTTCATAATTCTCCTGTACAACACCCTGCAGGGGACACCTCCACCGGTTGATACTGCCTAACTGCCACCAATGAACCTCTGTGACAGTGTGTGCCACTCCAGCACGATCGCCTGCTTCAATTGTTCCAGGTTCTCGAACTTTCTACTATGGTACACGCGCTCCTGCAGTGTCCCCAAATGGCATAATAATCCACCGGGTTTAAGCCCGGGCTGTTGGGTGGCCACACGTAACGCTTTAATAACAATAACTGTCCTCTCGCGTGATTTTACCCATCAAAAGGCACCAACGTGGCTATTATTCAACAGTGCTATTTTTTTTTATAAAAACAGGTAGTTATTCGCAAATATATTCTTATAAACGCAAACACTAACAAGTACTAGCAAAACCTGACGATTTTACCATAGAACTTTATTTAAGTTCGTAAAAACGTAAAATTACAGGCCTATGCGAGTAAGTGAAATGATAGATGTAACAAGGGCGAAAATACCTAGCCTTTGACGAACAATATTAAATTTTTATGCTTCCCAAGGTGTGTGAGTGAACTGTTATCGCATTCACCAAAAATCATTAAATTTTATCTATCCATTCAAATTTTACAAACAAAAATGTAAGTTGGCTTCACTTTAGTTGGCCACCCTGTAAATCAAGCAAACAGAAACATCTGCAGTCGAACTGCCGCCGAGTTCGTAGCTATTGGAGTACAGCAACCAGCTCGACAACGACGTCGCTTGCTAATTGCACTCTACTTTCTCATGCTAGTGCCATTTTTAGAAATCCAGTCACGTACGTTTGATGGAAGGGACTGACCTCCACAGATTACGCTTTCACAATTGTCAAACGTTTGACAGCTAAAATGTTTAACAGTTCGTTGACCTTACCCTTATCTGAACGATCTGTAACCCACTCTCACTCAGTAAGTTACCTCCCGATGTCACACTCAACATCAGCTGATATTCGTATTTGTATGGTGTTCCAATTCTCCGTATGGTAATGTACTGATAGAAGTGGTCAAATTTACCAGTGGGCGCTCGGCATTCGGTAGCTGAACAACTCTTGTGACTAGTGACGACTTGGTACTCGTCGGAGTCACCAGAGTCGTCGGAGTCGTCAGAGTCGTCGTTGCTGTATCTGTTGTCGTCAGTGTACGGCCAGTTTGTCCACCCGGGCGTGCACTCACTGCTAGATGAACAGCCGCTCGTCATCCTCAGTCTTCTTCGTCCCGACGAGGTCCGATACCACTTCCGAACCACTGAGCATACCGGCTACAGAAACAACAATTCGTAAATACAACAACCCGTGTCATGTACAGCGACGATAATGATGATCAAGACGACGTAAAACTTTTGTCCTGCGCTTCAGTCTTGACCTGCAGCTGACGGGCGACCACTTATGTGGGTCAATTGTCCGCTATAGGTCAGCCAACCAGGTCAACTCAGCCTTTCATCCTTTCGGGGTAGATAAATGAGGAGTATGCTGCAATTAGATGTCCGCAACCTCAGTCTGTGGGGTAGACGGACGCTACGTATATAGTGCCTTTGATGTGTCAATGGACACTAGGTATAGTGGACGATGGAGGCGAGCGTGCGAGCTGCTGCAGGAGGGCCGGTAGGCGGGGCGTCGACGCCGAGCAGAGTTGTGTAGTTTAGTGACAGTGACTACAAAATCAGACACGGATCCAGGTTTAGGGGCCTATAGAATCCGCCACTGGTATAGCTCAATATACTTACTTAATTTTTCTCCGGTTCCACCTGTGAAATGGTTCAATAATCAGTGATGTGGGCTGAGACATCGGTCTTATGACAAGACCGGTCTCAGACCAACAAAACTGGTCTTGGTCTTTGTCTTGTAGGCTGCGGTCTTGGTCTTGGTGTTGGTCTTGCAAGTCTGGTCTTGGTCTTAGTCTTGGTCTTGCAGCTCTGGTCTTGGTCTTGTATCTTTGGTCTTATAGACAAAGAAGACCAAGATTTTGAGCAATCTAGTGTAAAAATATCAAAAAATGCCTACTGTGCACCGCGTTTTTGCTTGTACATAGTAGTAGATCGCACATCCCCTTAATGCGCCGACCAATCACGAGCCAGCTGCGAGCGACGCACCGCCCACTATTCAAACACCCGACGCACCCCCTCCCTCTACTATACCAACTGTCCCATCACAGCTATGTTGTTTCCTTAAGCTGTGTGTACTTTCTGCCTTTCGTCATACTGTGTATCAGCTCACTTTTGGGAATTTATAACTTTTCTGGTAGTCATGTTGTTAATATATTTTGAGGACATTCATGTCAACATAACGATCGCTCCGCTCGGCCGCCCGCGGCGACCTTTTGGTACCAAGGACGCGAGTCAAGTTGGGCAACCGGGCATTCGCGGCGGCCGGCCCGGAAGCGTGGAACAGCCTGCCAGTCGACATCCGGTCATCTGAAACTGTCACTGCATTCAAGAGTCGCCTGAAGACACAGACACATCTGTTTAAACTCTCGTACTGCACGTAGTGAGGACTCATCTGACGTTGTTATGCGCCCTTGTAGTGACTAACGTCATGTTACGGCGCCTTACAAATTGACTATTATTATTATTATTATTATTATTATTATTATTATTATTATTTTTAAACCCTCGACAAACGAGGGTAGGGAAAAAAATGAAAAAGTTAAAAAGAATGGAGAGGCTAATGTTCCGAGCGGTCGTCCAACTCAAATCTATTGTGCAACAAAACAGGGTCCAGCACAGAGCCTTGTGGGACACCGCTTAATAACGCTTTGCAACTTGATACAAAACCTTTAATGCACACTCTGTTTTCTACTCCCCAGCCACCCTTCAATTAACTTATACAGTTTCCGTTTCCAGTGACCTTGAGTGACCCTTAACCTAGATTTCTAGGTCACGGTGTAATATTTATGCCTATAGATGCCCTTAGCGTATTGTGTGCGCAACTTACGCGCGATCTGTTGGCGATAGCTAAGTTCTTGTTTTTTCTGCTGAGGGTGGTCATATTTGGATAAAATTTCGCAGACTGGTGCAGAATGACATGTCGACTGCGGTGATATGGTAAAAATCGAAACAAAATGTAGAATTCCAATATGGCGGACGTTTGGGCGAATTCAATGGCATGCCATCCCACAGCCACCTGCCACATTGCAGGGTGCTGCCACCGGGCGAATTCAATGGCATGTCATCTAGAGCCACGTATCACATTGCAAGCTGCTGCCACTTGGTGAATTCACTCTCACGATCCTTCCACATCCACATGCTACGTTGCAGCGTGCAGTCACCTAACGAAATCATTGTCATGATCGTGCCACATTGCAGGGTGTAAGAATTCTATCCGCCATATTTAATATACATCTTTATTCACCATATTATGGTAGCACAGCAGATAAAAATATACAATAAAAAAATTGAACAACTTAACTAAAGTAGAATAGCATATTAATAGACAATAATAGCAATTACTTGTAACTGACAGGGAAAGAAACACATCAAATTACAGCCATGATGCTGACAAGCGCTTAAACTTAATGTCGAAACGTTCCGTCCTTTGTTTTAGCATTTCAGTTGGCAGCTGAAATGAGAAATACGACTGACATTCTTTGACC
>Ga0209637_1000497_pt1 | contig 11938 bp, 6 predicted proteins | sample OlaalgELextract3_2_FD_187379 | JGI IMG/M metagenome (GOLD analysis project Ga0209637, IMG submission 187379) | Olavius algarvensis symbiont microbial communities from Tuscany, Italy - Type G ELBA extract 3 (SPAdes) (version 2) | ecosystem: Host-associated > Annelida > Digestive system >... | reverse complement strand
TCTCAACGAAGTTGAAGCTGTACAACACGTGCATCTTACCATGGTTCGGACTGCTGGACGATATCGAAGACGGATGCACACAAGATCGATGCACTTGACCAGTGTTGTATGCTGCTTGCCATTAAAATTAAATGGTACCAATTTGTTTGGAACCGATGATGTACAGCGGCTAACGAAGCAACCCAAACTTACTGCTATAATCCACTCGCACCGGCTTACTTTGTTTGGGCATATTATGTGCATGGACGACAACACAGATGCCAATAGGATCCTGTTAGCCTCCCCTGCAGCAGACTGGAGAAGACAAGCATCATGTGGCTCATCACTGTCCAACAGGATCTGAAACAACACTACCTTACGCTCTCTGAAGCAGCAGATTTGGCTCAGAACTGCCCTCTGTGGAGGATGATGTTGACATATGGCGCTACACAATCTTAGAGTGCATGCCAGAAATGACGATGACGACGTCTTCATAATTTGTACATTTTTCATCATTTGTAATTATCGTCTGTTTAGTGTTTGCTCAAAGTGATCTAGTTATGTACTGAGCATGTTAGAATTAATCACTAGACATATTGAAGTGTAATCCGGTGATGTACATCTTCATACACCAGAGATTATCATCTCATGCTACATTAAGCATGAATCAGTGTTGTTAACAGTGACTTAACATTGTCCTTCATGTGACAAAGTCTCGGACTTAATTTTTGTCTTTAAGAACAGGACTAAGAGCATTCGTGTGAATGTACTTATTTATATTACATGCCTGTAACATGTAAGAAGGATTTTGATAGCTAACAGTATTTAACTTTTGTTGTGTTTTTTACGTGTCTGCTCGGCAAGTGTATTTTTCGGTTATTGAGATGTGTGTGTTAAGCATACGTACCGTGGTGTTGAATGTCACGTACAGAAAGCTGGAGTAGACAGCAGTCATGTGGTGCATGCTGAGACAAATCTGAGATACACCATGCGAGGTTCATCCACTGGCTTCAAACGGTATATTTTTCTCATTACTCTCGTTATTCTGAATATTTTTGTAGCAAGCTATTGCTTTGCTTATTAGCTCTTGCAGTGTCATTACACTAATGAGATTTACCATTGACGATAAACGTTTCATTAAATGGGTATAAATGAAAAAATCACGCAGAAAAACGCTTGCTTAAGATGTTTTTGACATATGGTGAAGTCTTGATGGGGTAAAGACAATGATGAAAAAATATCCTGCGAGATCTTTAACTTTGTTGATTTTTGCAGTCGAGTGGGCATTGTGTGGTCGACCACAGCCCAAACATGAGTTAGTGATGCCACTGCTGTCACTTTCTCCGTTATATGTTTAAACCCATTAAAACTCTATCCTCTGTCAGGAAACATCTTCAGAAAGTGGTTTGCTTCATACTTTTTATTTATTCACGAGCATTTAATAATAATGTGATCTCCAACAGTAAAATCTCATTGCTGTAACGACACTTTTACTGACGTCTGGTTTACATCGCTGCTAGCAAAGAAAATTTAAGAAGAATACAAATTATTTTTATGCTGTTTGAATCAGCATTTCATTAGCTATTTTGTCTGAAATTTTCATTCATATTGGTTACTTTTGCTAAGCGTTATGCAAGAAAATCTAAGTGGGTGTTTTTTAACACAGTGTATAGATGTTATAGAGTTGTTTTGTGAACACTGATGTTTGAAGAGAGAGATGCTTACGACTTGACAATGACATGTACCGAAGAGATGCCTTTATGTCAGAAGATTTCTCAGAAGCCCTCTCATGTTTACAAAAGAAAACAGCGGAAATGCCAGTTGGTGAGTTGAAATGATGTATCGAATGCACTTTATTACCTGCGTACCTCTGTATAGAGGTAGCATATGTGTTGTGATCACCCATTTAGATGTGTGTGAGTGTTTGTCAGTTTGCAAGATAACTCATGAATGCGTGGATGGATGTTGACAAAATTTGGTGGGCATTGGCAAGGGATGACAGTCTAGGGGCCGGTTGCACCAACGCTACTTAAATCGTCAATTAGTCAATGTATAAATTAGACCAAAAGGACACGCCTACAAACTACCTGAATGTAGTCGTGATTTATACAAGAAATCGTTTGTTCCAAGGTGCCTGTTTAGATATAGTTATTATCTTTCTATGGTAGTAAATGTGCATATTCTGTATTTGTTCTCTCATTGTGTTTCGTTTGCATTGCTGATTATTGACTTCATTGTAATTTTACATGTACGTTTGATACGTGATCTATTAAAGATCAATCAGTCAATCAATCAGTAACGTGCCTAAGGTTGACAAAATTTGGTGGGCATTGGCAAGGGATGACAGTCTAGAAGTGATTAAATTTTAATGTTGATCCGATTTCCAATGTGGATCCAGCATTTTGTTCTGCCATACAGTGATTGGTGGATTTATGCAGGTTTGTGTCCTCCTCTCAAACACAATATAACTATGGTTTACATTTTATTGATAAATTGAAATTAGAGACTAAAGGTAGGTTTTTGCTCATGTGTAAAACTGATCAGATCTCCACACTGTATAGAAATAATATGTTGGGGACGGTTAATTGACTGCCATCAATCGTTAATTCATGTGTAAATTTCAATGTATACATTTTTAGTCTTGATAAAATAGTATAAAATTTATTTGATGTTAAATCACACAAAATAATTTCGTAGTTAACTACATCTTGTATGTCCTCTTGTGAACACCTTTGCAACAATTATTATGTCACTAAAACAAGTTACATATCACATATCTGACACATACATGGCTTGTAGTCAGTCACATGGCTAACACACAAGAACGTTTCATATCCACTGCAATGTAACTCAAGAGTCTAGTGCGAGCAGTGGATCTGAAATTGATAGTTGTAAAAAACACGTAGTTACTTTGAATAATGTTAGACGTACATAGTTGACTTGCAGTAAATGGTGACGTGTTTGTATGCTACAGTAGACGAACTAATATGTGTTGTAAAAGGAAAAAGGTAAAGGAAGTGGATTTTTATAGCGCCTTTATTGTAATACCTCACACTCAAGGTGCTCAGGTACAGATCACACAGTGTTACCTGCAAATTACATCGTACCTGCCTCTACCTCGTAAGCATTCACCAGATGGCGCATCCCCAGACTGAAGTTGCGGACATCTAATTGCAGCCTACTACTCATTTATCTACCCCGAAAGGATGAAAGGCTGAGTCGGCCTGGTTGGCTGACCTACAGCGGACGGTTTACCCATATTACGGGTAGTCACCCGTCAGCCGCAGGTCGAGTGCAGGACAGCGAAAGTTCGCCTGTCAGAGACCGACGTTCTACCACTGTGCCACGCAACCAACTACTGATACTGATACGGTTGTGTGTTGTTTGTTGAAGTGAGTGAAGCAAACGTCTACCCAGACTTGTTGTTTCTTGGCACTGGCTCAGCAATGCCGAATAAAGTGCGGAATGTTAGTGCCATCTTGCTGAATCTTAGGTATGTATTAGTCAACCAGTAGACTGCCATTTTTAACTGTGATATATTTGCATGGTTATTCCTACATGCATTTTAATTGTTTTTGAAATTTTCTCATACCGTCACTGGGTCAGACTGGCAGGCAAAGGAACTGTGTGTTCCACCTGTCTGTAGCTTTGTTTTTTATCACAGGTCAGCACAGCAATCCTGATGCGTGATACTAATACAGGAATTCTGTTCATCCGTCTCTTTATTTGTTTGTCTGTCACGCTCCAGCTTAACATATCATGCTTCCTGCATCATGTGGTAGCCCAATCGTTCTAGTTTTCTCAGTGCTAAACATCTTTGCAAAATTCCGACGGGGTCATCCCCTATGGCAGCATTGAATACAGGTGGGTATATAAATTTTGCAATTTTCGACCAGTATCTGGCTATATGTGGGAAAGGATACAAGATAGGGCCATAGTAACTGTGGAACGTTAATAAGAAATCATATGTGCTGTATCAAACCGTGACATTTCCCATGACCTTGAGTGACCTTTGAAGGTCATTTCAGTGTTGTTTTTATTTTGTGTGAGCAGTTGACAAGTGATATGTTAGCGATAGCTAAGTTTCTTGTGTTAGCTGTGCTGTGACCGAAGGTCAGCTGAGCTGATGGGTTGACTGGGTGAGCTATGATGGGATAGAAATGAGTACATTATTATTATCCATCAAATTTTGCTAAAGTTGTTTCTTCTCTGTCAAGTTGAGTCTGATTTTGATGCAACTTGGTGTGAATGATACAAGGGCAGTGGGCTACAAAGTAACAGAGCAGATTTTGATATTTGCATAGATTATGTTAATTAGGTCAATTTTTCAAATTTTACAAAATTCCTGTGATAAATAATTGCAACAGTTGAGTCAGATTAGATTCCCACAGAACACAGCCGAGCTATGTCAGCCGACAGGCAACTTGTTGTTGTGTGAATATATGCTGTACACTAGTCGCCATTAATATATCTCGTAACCAAGTGGTTTTAGTTTTCTGGAGTTGCTTTAGTTTTGAATTAACGTACTGTAACTATTCACATGTTTTATGAGCTATATGGCTGATATTTGTCACAGTGACATGTGTTTCTATGTTATGTTGGCAGTGACAGTGACAGCATGTTGCTTGACTGTGGAGAGAACACTCTCGGTCAGTTGTATCGACATTTCGGCAGCACAAACATTGTCGGCATTTTGGAGAAACTGCGCGCTGTCTTCATATCACACTTGCACGCCGATCACCACTTAGTAAGGCGCTGTCTTCATATCACACTTGCACGCCGATCACCACTTAGTAAGGCGCTGTCTTCATATCACACTTGCACGCCGATCACCACTTAGTAAGACTTAAAGAAGTTATAAGTAAATTTTGCACTAACTGGCATTATTGTCACTTTTTTTGTGATTGAAAATCAGTTATCAGTTTGTGTTTCTGTTTTTCATTCTCTGTAACACAAAGCACAAGAACTGTTTTTCTGAGCATTAATGTCATTTTTTATCATAGCTGAACTTCTCACTGTACCAAATTGGACTTAATTGGTAGGTGGTAAGTAATACATGTGTCGTAACATTTTGTCAGGAAACCAGTATGAGTAACATTATAATGCCATCTTTCATTAATCCTAAAGCGTCATCAAGGACCTTCAAGACCAAGTCAACTCACAGTAATGTATAGTCCTACAAAAGATTGGTGGCGTAAGTAACGTAATTATTGCACACATTCAGTTTTATGCTTATCTGAGAACATGAATTGCTGGTGTAATTTATCACATTAGATTTGTTACTTTATTGGTTCTTTGTCTTCTGGTGGAGTGACATCAGACAGCTTTACAGTTGTTTCAGTGCTAAAGCTTTATTGTTTTGGTACACTTTGCCTTCTCCTTGGGGCCAGGAGTTACAAGCGCTTTATTATTGCTGCTGAGAAATTTCAGACATTTATTGGTATTAATGTATTTCAGGGTGTTATTGGTCTTGCACTAGAACGGTACAGATTACTACATCAAGCAGGAAGCCGGCCTTTTGAACCGTTAGTGGTCATGGCTCCTGCGAAAATCAAACCTTGGTACAAATTGATCAACTCCAGACTAATTCCATTGAGTTCAGCCATCAGGTATGCTTGGACTGAAGACTTTTGTCAGCTGTTGCAACATTTATAAGATTCTGTTTTCTTTGCAGTTATTAGAATTGATATGTACAATGACGCTGGTTGTGTGCTTTTCAAACAATTCACTACAATTATTGTTCACAATGCAGAAGAAAAATTTGCGATTACATTACAAAGAACAATTATACACACTGTGTAGTATTTTTCTTCTACATTGCAAAGAATAACTATGTTGATTGTTAACTGTACTTAGTTGATTATTGAGTACTTTGAAGCTGTTGTTTGAGTGGCAGCATCGGGTGCACTTAGCCTAATATTTGTATCTCAGACAAGGTCACTGAACTGGAATGAGCGCATGAGCATGGTTAAGTGCCCCACTCAACACGTTATTAGGTCATGTTGGAGATGAAATTGAGGATTACAGAGAAAGTCGGGTAAATTGTTTGATCACATTTGTCATCTGAGTTGGGTGACTGTTGTTGTAAATGAATGAAAACAAAGGAAGATAGACAAAAAAACTGGAAATGTTACATGTCCAGTACATGTAGATGGAAAGGAGTCGACTTAGGAGAGGACGAGTCATCTGCATAGAAACGTATGGTTATTGCATCTAAGACAGTCGATAATACTTCATGACATAGTTGCAGCAGGTAAGGGAATTTTATTATTGAAATTGATTAGGAACCCTTTCTGACAAACTAGCTGGTTACATAGGAACCCTTTCTGACAAACTAGCTGGTTACATAGGAACCCTTTCTGACAAACTAGCTGGTTGCATAAAAACAGAAGCGGTAGTTGTTACGATCAAGTTTAGAGATAGAATAGCTGATTGTAAAATGTTTGAAGATTCCATACTTCATGGATGTCATTGTTGACAGGCTGTTACCTATACAGAGCTTGCAGAAAAATATGCAATCAATAAGCGATCTCGGCCTTCGTCAGGTTGGTGTTACGTGTATTCCAAATTTTTCAAATTACTTTAAGTAAGTCTGGATATTTATATCCGGCGCCAGAATCATGAAAACGTCTCGGTGGCTTAGGATTTTAGTGCATTAACTTTTTTTATGGATATATTTGTTGTTTGTTTCAGTTTTGCAGAATATTTTTATGATTATCTGTCTTGTTGCTGTCTAATTTAACAAAGCATGTGATATTTCTGGTCAACTGTATTTAGTTGAAGTAATTATATTGAGGATTGCTTGTATGATACTGTAAACTTTTAAAAATGTATGTGTGATCTGATGTCAAATAGTAATCTGTTATGTGCATTTTGTCAAAAAGAATCATTCAGATTAGTAGATTAGTTAACTATGATCGGCATTCAGTTGACGAGTAAAGGAAGTGTTCTGCTGGTGTTAGTTGCAAGCCGTGCGTGTCCGTCACCGACAGTGTCCGTATGGTGCCGTGCTAGTGCACCGCTCTGGTTGGAAGCTTGTCTACTCCGGTGACACAATGCCGTGTGATCAGCTTGTCAAAGCAGGTGATCATAATACTAGACATTGATATTTGCTTTTATAAATTTTGCAGTAAAATAGCTTAATAAAGCACTTGCTAAATTGCTATATTATTATTGATATATAAACTTGTAATGTAAGGTGCACAGTGTCACCAGTCAAACTGAATCGGACATTTGCTAGGTGAGCAGCATTGATAAATGTATATGACAATAATATTATAACACTCAAAATTTTCGTCTTCTGCCTTGTAGTTGTTGTTTTGCTGCTGTGAATGTTTGCTTTTTCCTTTACACACACTTGTGTGTTACTCTGTCGTCATTTCATGTTGTGTGGGAAATGTTATTATGCTGTTAGAAATTGACTGATGAGATGCCACTGTGGCTCAGTGTTTGAGGTGACTAACTGTCACCCGCTAAACCCACGTTTGATTGCTCCTGTCTCCGGATTGATCATTGGTAGCCTCAGAAAGGGGACGTGCCGAAAATGACCCACTTGATCCGGAGATTCCCAATTTATGCATTGTCGTATTCTAGCCATATATCGGTTAATGTTTTATGTACACTGTGGGCCTAAAACGTGTTAGTTTTATTTTGAAGATACCTTTACTAAATTGTTTATTTCACTGTTGCATTCAGCAGTGAGCTGAGAGGAATATGGAATTAACCTTCCTTCTCACCTTGAATCCATTACCACACTACCTTGTGAAATTTGACTGTTCCACAGTGTCTGACATTGTGTAACATCACGAAATGCATCCGTCAACAACTTACATACGGCTATTAGACGTTACTTTTCAGTTATTAGCAGTGTTTGATAAGTGTGTCTGATAAAAATATTTAACTGCAGTGTGAACAGGTATTTGGCATTAAGTTGCATTTGTCACCTGCAGGTCTTGACTGTGATGTACTGATACACGAGGCAACAATGGAAGACGACCTCGTTGAAGATGCAGTTGAGAAACGACATAGGTTTGATATTGTTTTTTGTTTTCCTTTCATTTGGTTTGAAATGCAACTTACTTGGAACTATCTGTACTTACTTAGCCTTGTAATGGAAATTAAGTTACTAAATCTAACTGTAGCGGCCTTAGGCATGAAAAATATATATATTTCAGTTGAAACCGCTGCTTTGTATTGCAGTTACATTACCAACACCTGTGTTACAGTTTTTGTCATGCTCAGCGTTGTAGCATGCAACTTGTCTGTCTCCGTCACATGCTGGTGATGCGTTAAAACTAGTTAACCTAGGATCGTGCAGTTTTACCGATGTCTAGCCCAGGATTCTAGTTTTTTTAAGATCAACTTTCATACCCAGGGTTGCAGGGACCCCCCTCGCCTCTGTATCTTCGGTCTTAATGGTGCTATATAGATACTAAAAATTTTTTTTGCTTACATCCTTCTGTTTACCTTTTAGTGAGCTGAGCCTGGTGGGATTGGCCCTTGATGTGGTTGACTAACCATCGTCTTTCAGTGCTGTGACACTGTTGGTTGGGTCATATGACCCGTAAAACCGTCTCCAAAATGACCTATAATGTGTCGAGTGGGACGTTAAACTCTACTGTACCATACCATGCAAGGACCCCTAACCCTAACCCTGGAAGTCTTTGCCTGGAACAACCCCGCATAAGCTTGCATCCATGCTTACTGCATAGAGGCAGATTACATCAGTGCACTGTTTTTAGCGACTATGCATGAGGGTGCACTGCTATTGGCTGCAGACCAGATGCTAATTTGTCTGCACCAGCTAAATTTCTTGTATTGTTTTGTTACTGTTGCTATTCTTTGTGCTATGAAAATCCTTTATTGAAAATACGTATAGATTCATTGTTTGATACGTGTGTGAGATGTTCTTGTGCCTTCGCTGTTGTGACATTGTTAGTTGTCTGGACAAAAAACGACAGTTAGTCAATCTCATCAGAGAACGTCAAGCAAGACAGATAGGTCATGTGATGTGTGGTGATACTCTCCTTGAACACATCCTGGAAGGAAGAATGAAAGGGAAGCAGCAAATAGCAAAACCTCGTTTAAAACTCTAGATTGGATGATGAACAGACATAATGGATATTATTCATATCAGAACTTAAAAGAGATGGCAAGGTGCAAAAGAAGACAGATTGATGCCTAGAACCTGCCGTTGGGCAGAGAACCTAAAGAAGAAGAAGAAGTTGTCTCAGGAAGAGCATATCTTGAAAAACGCAACCACATACACTTCTTCACAGAAACTGTTGAATAAATCTGCAATGCATGCAGTAATTTCATTGTTGTTACAAAGCAGGAAATTCTGGTGATATCTCTTACTGTCTTTGTTGATGCTGCTTCATAGTGACGTCATTTAGTGTCTGCCTGTTTACAGTGCCTGTTAATTTAGTCTATGTAAAATTATGGGGTTTAGCGACGAAGCTAAGATTCTGATAAAAAACTTGCATGATTAAAAAGGGTACCGGGGGTACGGCACCAAAAAACTAACGAAAGAATTTCCTGAAAAGGGTTGGAGCAGCCAAAGTGGACTGTCATGCAGCGTTGTGTCTACCAGAGACAAATCTACAGTGTAGATGAATCGAAACGGCAGCCCATCGATGTCTGGTGCGGTCTTGAATAGTCGATTTTTGATGAGGCTACTGACTAGTGGTGAGGAAGAATTCGAGTGTGTCTCCATTCTAAAGGACACTACGAGTACAGCTTGTAAACTGACAACGTTGATTTTGTCATTATCTCTTACATTCAGTGTGATTTGTTTGACTGTTGCATCTTTACTTACGAAATCATGCCAGCAACGTTGGCCAATACATTTATGTTCATTTTACAAGGCAGTGCACTAGCAGATTTCGGGTGTGGTCGTAGATTTTAGGGTACACTTGGTCATAGTTAATTTCTGTCTGCAACAGTGAAAGAATTATTCAAATCGGAAAGTATTTGCCAAAGTTATGCTCAAATGAAAGAGGGTCCGGTTACTTCTGACTCACAGTGTAGTACAGAATGACGTTGCAAATTTATTGCGATATTGTCATTGTATTTTTAGCACGACATCGCAGGCAATCGACATAGGTTTACGCATGAAAGCACGCTTCATCATTTTAACTCATTTTAGTCAGCGTTATGCCAAAGTGCCATTGTTCACTGAGGATTTCAGTAACAATGTTGGTATTGCATTTGACAACATGAGGGTAAGTCTACTTTTGTTCAATATACATAACTGTAATTGAAAGGAGTGGGCAGTATAGGATATAGAAGAACAAAAATAAGGTTGTGGGTGGCCTTATCTCTAGGGTATTTAGTAATGGGTGAAGATAAGGGGACTGGCCTCACCTGTGGAAGCCTTGCAAATAGGCTGGTTACAGAAAACTAGTCGTGACGTTAGTAGCACATACACACTTATTTTAACACACATTTTCCCGCGGTTAGCTGGTGGTACCTAGAGGTTTCAAAGGACACCGTTGGAAGCAGTATTGTGTATGGACCATATTCCCTTTTTAACGCCCAACCAACAGTGACAAGAGACCTGAACGTACACAGTGGTTTAAAAATTGCTTTAATTACATGTATATGTATCTATTTCATCCACATTGACTTTCGGACGACATGTATGTGTGATCAGTAATGCTGCTGACGAAATTGTCATGTTGTATGTTGATTGTTGTAAAAAAAAGTACAAGTCGGCGGTGTTGTGTGTTAGGTTCGTTGCTGTGACCTGAAACTGTTGCCTACGTTTACTCCAGCACTTAAAGCCATGTTTGCTGACGACTATATGCAAATGGAGGTGAAGGCCATCAAGAAGAAGCGAGAAAAGAAAATGCAAGCTGCAAAAGCAGAAAATGCAGTCCAGAATGGTTGGTAATTGGAAATTGCATTTCATTTTATTGTATAATATTTTATATTCAGTACATCACCACCCTTGAAATTGGGAGGGCTTCGACAGGAAGAGCATATGGCATAAAATACTTGCATGGCTGAGTTTGTTTGCTCTTGTCTGTGTGGCTGCTGTGGGTCTGCTAGTGGTCATACAGTGAGAAGGGACAAGCAATTAACCAATGACCTCATCAAATCCAGAATTAAGCCATTATAAAGGGTTCTTGTCCTTGGGTTCTTCGTGTTTCAGCTGTTTCCGCTGGGTTCTCCTTAGTATTAGACCCTAGAGGTAGACCGGGAGGCCTGTGAAGGAAGCAGTGCTTGTAAGTAGAACTGTTAAACGATTAATTTCTTTAATCGAATTAATTGTGCAATTAATTTTTTTAATCGCACGTTAATCGCGGTTTTAACGCACCTTTTATTTGTTACATTTTTCAGTTTGTTTGTGTTCCATTTGCAGGTAGACATCGTCGGCCCATTGGTGTTGAACGCTAGTCTGTACCTAGTACTGACAGTGAACTGATTACAGTGACTGATTAGTGCAGGTCACTCAACTTATTGACAATGACGGAGTCTTTTGAGTTTTGATGATTGTGTGACTAATTTATTTGTTTGTTTAACGTCGAGAAATATTCAATTTCAGAAATTAGAAGTGTCGTTAAAGTACTTGTGGAATTGGGGTTTAGCTGCTTCTTTTGAACAGTTATCGTGGGTTTCTGTCATCTTCAGAACATTTCGGGTAATTTGAAGTGGTATATTTTAGAATATTTGAACACAAAAGTAGACATAAAAGTGCATTAGATTATTGTGTGTCTAAGTAGCTATTAGTGAAGAATATTAATTGTTGTTCGTATCGTGTGTCATAAAGGAGGCAGCCTATGCAAGACCACTGTTATTTGCAGATGCTGATAGCAGTAATGGAACTAAGAACGAACAGTCGACACAGAATTGTGCACAAGCCGCTGACAGCGTGCACTGCTCATGATAATTGCTGTTGAATAGAAGTGCATAATTATCCTGCATCGTGCATACAGGTTTAAAGGGACACTCCGGC
>Ga0209637_1000493_pt1 | contig 12037 bp, 10 predicted proteins | sample OlaalgELextract3_2_FD_187379 | JGI IMG/M metagenome (GOLD analysis project Ga0209637, IMG submission 187379) | Olavius algarvensis symbiont microbial communities from Tuscany, Italy - Type G ELBA extract 3 (SPAdes) (version 2) | ecosystem: Host-associated > Annelida > Digestive system >... | reverse complement strand
AATCGAGTATTACTGTACACCTTGTTGTTCCTTTTGTTTTTGAGTTCGCACTCGGGGTTGTAACCCCAAACATTAGGAACAGCAAGACCTTTACTTCCTTCTTCAGTTTTTCCCCGGACAGCTATGCAAAGCCGGGGGAATGACGCAGGAAGAAGAAGACCGCATTGCCGCCGAATTAGTCAAGGACGCTCTCAATAACAATCGTATTCGCGGATTGTATCAACCGATAGTCGGCGTCAAGGCGCAGGAGGGCGAGCGCTATATTTCGCATATCGAGATAAGCTCAGAAGCGGGTAACATCATGCAGGAACAGGAATTCCGCAGTGCAGCCGAGCGCACCGGCACCGCGAAAATGATCGATCGCTGGCGTATACTGCACGCGATGAAAAAGATCAGGGACACCGGCAAAGGCGGTCGCAAAGTCCAGTTTTTCCTGCCCTTAAGCGCCGACTCGCTCAAGGATCCGGGACTCGCCGTCTGGGTCTCGGAAAACATCGCCAAAGCTAAGATCAGCGGTGAGCAACTGATTTTCATGATCGACGAAGCACAGGCGGTAAACCAGCTCAAGGCCGCCAAGGCCCTGGCCAAAGCATTACAGCAACTCCATTGCCACTTCGCGATCGATGAATTCGGCACCGGGATCAACCCGTTTCAACTGGTCAAGCTAATCGGTGCCGATTTCGTCCGCATCAACCACGTCTATATGGAGAACCTGGCGCAAAATGACGAAAACCAGGAGAGCATTCGCGAACTCGCCAATCAGGCGGTGGGGATGAAAATCAACACGATCACACCCGGGGTCATGGACGCCGCGGTGCTCAGCGTACTCTGGACCTTAGACGTCGACTTCGTGCAGGGTGATTTTCTACAACCCGCACAAAAAGACTTAAGCTACGATTTCAGCTCGATGTAGGTCCGCATCCGATGTGATCGGGTAATCGTCTAAGGCCGTTTTCCAATCTTTAACGGGATCGATTCGATATGAGCAAGCTTGAGGAAATCATCGCCGAGATTCGTAATCTCGAACAGGAGTTGCTGCGGGAACTGCAACAAAAGCAGGAAGAGTATTACTACATAATCAAGGGCAAGCGGGTTCAATTCGAGGAAGAAACTCGGCGCTATCACAAAACCCTTGCTAAAACCCTGGGCCGGTATTTCGCCGAAGCTCAGATACAGTATATCGTGACTGCGCCGCTAATCTACGCCTGCATCTTTCCTGCGCTGTTTCTTGACCTCGTGGTTAGCATCTACCATTCGATCTGTTTTCGAATTTACGGCATCCCGCGGGTGAGGCGTGACGATTACATCGTCATCGATCGCCACAGCTTGCAGTATCTGAACCCGATAGAAAAACTGAACTGCATGTATTGCGGTTATTTCAACGGCTTGATCGCCTATGTGCAAGAAATTGCCGCGCGCACCGAGCAATACTGGTGCCCGATCAAGCACGCCAGAAAGATGGCCAGCATCCACAGCCGCTATCATAAATTTATCGAGTATGGAGACAGCGCCGCCTACCAGGACAGACTCGAAGCAATACGCCGAGATATCAGAGACCTGGATCCCGGGCAATAGATGACAAGAATTCATCCGGCTACTAGTTCGCCAGCTCGGCTAACGGCACAATTATCAAGCGACGCCGAGCTGCTACCAGTGCGCTGAGCCGATTTTCGCGGTAGCCGGCGAATCCTGGCAAATTAAATCTGCAAAGCGGGGCGCAAACCGCTACACTGCGCCACCTTTCGCCTCGATCCACATCCATGCCCCCAGAATCAATTACCGCCAGTTTCGCAAACATGATGCTGCAGCCATCGCTATTGAAGGCCCTCGGCAATCTCGGTTACGAACAGCCCACGGCAATCCAGGCGCAAGCTATTCCGCTGATTCTCGACGGCCGCGACCTGCTCGGCCAGGCACAAACCGGTACCGGAAAAACCGCGGCCTTTGCGTTGCCGATTCTGTCGAATCTCGACCTCAAGCAAAAACAGCCCCAGGTTCTGGTACTCGCTCCAACCCGTGAACTGGCAATCCAGGTCGCCGAAGCCTTTAAGTCATATGCCTCGCAAATCAAAAGCTTTCATGTGCTGCCGGTCTACGGCGGCCAGGAATACAGCACCCAGATACGCGCGCTGCAACGCGGCGTTCATGTCATTGTCGGCACTCCGGGCCGGGTCATGGATCACATGCGCCGCGGTAACATCCGCCTCGATAAACTAACAACCCTGGTTCTCGACGAAGCCGATGAAATGCTGCGCATGGGCTTTATCGATGACGTCGAATGGGTGCTGGAGCAAGCCCCGAAGCAACGGCAGATCGCATTATTTTCCGCAACCATGCCAAACCAGATTCGCGCAATCACCCGGCGCTACTTGCGCAACCCGGCTGAGATTACCGTACAACTAAGGTCGACAACGGCGGACACCATTCGTCAGCGCTACTGGCCGGTTACCGGTACGCACAAGCTGGATGCCTTGACACGTATTCTGGAAGCCGAAACCTTCGACGCGATGTTGATATTCGTGCGCACCAAAACCGCCACAATCGAAGTAGCCGAGAAACTCGAAGCCCGCGGCTACCGGGCCGGCGCTCTGAATGGCGATATTGCGCAGAAGAACCGAGAGCGCCTGGTAGATCAACTGAAATCAGGCAAGCTGGATATCCTGGTGGCGACCGACGTGGCGGCGCGCGGGCTCGATGTTGAACGCATCAGCCATGTCATAAATTACGATATCCCGCACGATACCGAAGCCTACGTGCATCGCATCGGCCGCACCGGTCGGGCCGGGCGCGAGGGCGACGCCATCCTGTTCGTTGCGCCACGCGAAAGACGCATGTTGAAGGCGATTGAAAACGCGACGCGCAAGGAAATCGAATTGATGGAATTGCCATCGACCGACATCGTCAACAATCGGCGTATCGAAAAATTCAAGCAAGGCATCAGCGATACGCTTGCCAACGAAGACCTGGACCTGTTCAGGGGATTGATCGAACAGTATCAACTGGAAAACCGGGTCGATGCGATTGATGTCGCAGCGGCGCTCGCCAAGCAACTACAGGGAAGCGCAGCTTTCCTGCTAAGCGGCAAGGCAGTCAACGCGCCGGCCTTCGAGCGCGACTATCAGGCTGCAAACGAAAAGCCGGAACGCGGTGGCCGGGGTCGAAGTTCCGTCGATGACGAGCGGGCGCCGAGAGTTCGGCAGGACAAAAAAACCTTACCGCTGGAACCGGGCATGGAACGCTATCGCGTCGAAGTCGGTTTCGACCATAAGGTTAAACCGGGTAATATCGTGGGAGCGATTGCCAATGAAGCCGATATAGACAGCAAGCACATCGGCCGCATCGAAATCTTTAGCGACCACAGTCTGATAGATTTACCGGAGGGCATGCCGAAAGAATTGTTGAATCAATTGAAAAACCTAAGAGTCGTCGGCCAACGATTGAACATGTCATTACTCGCCGGGAAGAGTTTCAGGAGCGGGAAGAAAATTAAAGCAAAACCGCAACGCGTAACGCCCAAGGTCCGGCATAAGACTAAAAAGAACAAGGGTCAGCCCAAGCGCGCGAAACACTAGCGCCGAAAAAGCGAGCCGCTTATTCGGCTGGGACAGCGATCGGAAAATCAGGTTATCATGCCAGCTTGCCTGATCTGGGTATCCGGGCGTGCAATAAAGTCCAGTGCCTCGAAGATGAAGTGGTAAACGGCATCCAGTCCCTGACACGGGTTCGCCGGACAGAACGCGTAACCGGAATTACTTGCAAACAACGAAAATTTTTTCGTCCTCGAGCAAGCCGTGTTTGTTATTGTCAACCCCAAATCCATTTTCCCGCCACCATTCAAACGCATTAACTTGAAATCCTGCTTCTCTAAGCCTGTCCGCATAGTCACTCGCATAGATTCTTACATGGTCGGATTGTCCAAAAACAACTTCTCTTTGCGACGGGCGGTAACCGACGAATCTTCGAAGGTTTCATCTAAAACCAGGGACAACGGTACCTGCAGTATCCCCCAACCTCCGGGTTTAAGCACGCGATGCAATTCCCGCATTGCCCTTCTGTCGTCGAGAATATGTTCTAATACATGATTACATATAATGACGTCAAAACAGCCGTCGGGACAGTCGATCTCGGTAATATCCATGCGCCGCATGACACGATCCGAATTCAGATCAGCGGTCAGATAATCGATATTTTCCTGCCCTCGAAAGACTTTACTCAATCCCGGTTCCGGCGCCACATGCAATAATTTGACAGGCTTGTCGAAAATCCCGGTCTTATTGGACAAATAGAGATAGAGCAATCTTTCCCTGTCGGCGGATTTGCAAACCGGGCAGCGGGCATTCAAGCGATAGCCGCCACCGATAACTTTCTTTTCAGCAAGAACAGGAAATTTGAAGCCGTAGGGTCGAAAACGTCGTAAATTGGAATCGCAGATCGGGCAGTTGTAGCGGGTGCCAAAAAAACGCAGTTTTCTAATCCAGGTTTTCAATCTGAATCTCATGAGCCAAAACTCGTTGTTCGACGGCTGTAACTATTAACAGATCGACACATTGCATTTATTCCCATTGATAGGCACCGCCATAAGCAACCTGAAATACCAAGTCAAAATCGATTACTATTAATCACCATGCGGCCGCAGTATTCAGCGCCACGACTTGCGACTCATATCCGATTCTGTTTAATACCTGCATAGCCAACTCACTTGGAAGCCACAATGGTCGATCGGCTTTAAATCGTCACCGATCCCCTTTGTTTAGTCGCCACCCAAAGTCCAAGCAGGGGCTGGAAGATTTAAGAATGCTAACAAATCGGGATTTGCGGCACAATGACATCGAATCCAAACGCTGTTAACGGTTTGTGCTAACCCGATGCGCGTTTGAGCGTCGCCGAGTTATTCTTGGTTTCCGGAAAAGCCAAACTAAGCAGACAAAATATGCTTCGAATTGGCGGCATTAGCTGGTTTAACCTTTTCGTCATAATGCCGCAGCGCTATACCGATACTGAAAAAACCTAGTATGTGTTACCGATCCAATTAACCCGGGAATTGCCATTGCCGGAATGACCCGATTATTTCATCGACCGCCTATCCCCGGGGGTTTGCCCGATATTGCAGAACCCATGGCGCCGTTTCAGGTCAAACAGTCTGATTCTAATCGAAATGAAACCGATGACCCGATACCTCACCGCGATTGTCGTAAGCTACCTGATTTTTGCATCCGTATTAGCAAATGACTGGGAAAGTTTGCCACCCATGCCGACGGCGAGATCGGAAATGTCGGCGGTAGCCTGGGGTAATACTATTTATGTACCGGGCGGGCTTGGCGGGACCCGCAGCTTCGAAGCCTTCGATACCCAACAGGGGCACTGGCTCAAACTACCGCAAATGCCGGAAGGGCGGCATCATATTGCGATTGCTGCCTACCAGGCAAAGATTTACGTATTTGGGGGAGCGGACGGCAACTGGCGAGCTAGCGACAGCAGCTTCGTCTTCGACATCGAAACCGGTCAATGGAGTCGGGTCGCATCCATGCCCGCGGTGCGCTATGCCGCGGCTGCCGCGGTGATCGGATCTTATATCTACGTGGTGGGCGGGGATGGTCCCGGAGGGCATACCCTGCGCTACGACCCCGCCGGCAATCGCTGGCAGGAGCTGGCGGCGCCGCGGCTGCGACGCGAACACACGACCGCGGTCTCGAGGAACGGCCAGTTGTTGCTGATTGGCGGGCGCTGGTCCGGAGTCGGCGAGCTGGCCGACGTCGAACTCTATGACCCCGCAACCGATAGCTGGCGCGAGGCGCCGGACTTAGCCGTAGCACGGGGCGGGTTCACGGCGGTGAATCACCGTAATCGAATCTATGCCTTTGGCGGCGAAATCATGATGACGGGCAGCGAAACCCTGGCCAGCGTCGAACGGTTAACGGCCGCAGGCTGGGAATCGGCGGCGCCGATGCCGCGCGCTTTGCACGGTGTGCCGGTCGTCAGCCTGAACGAGTATATTTATATACTCGGCGGCTCCCAGCGAGCGGGAGCCATTGTCAACGATGGCCAGAGTTTCAGATCGAAGCGCTATTGAGCCGCAGCGGAACTATTGAATCGGGCCGGGTCTTCGGTATTCAGCACGAAAATGAAAACAGGCAAGCTGACCCGTTTGGTCAACGCACAACCGGCACCGAACAATTGGCGTGACTGACTACCTTCGATGTATTCGACCCGATGAAATAATCTTTCAGCCCCGGTTTATGCGAGGCCAAAATGATCAGATCGGCGTTCACCGCCTCGGCATCTTTCAGAATCGTACTATAAGCATGGCCCGAGCGGATTTCGATTTTGACATCTTTTTCGGTATTCGAGGCGAGCGATTGGAGGGCTTCCCGCGCCGACTGCTTCGACTTTTCCATGAAATCCGACGGTAGGTCGATATCGGTCCAGTTTGGAATGTCTTCAATGACGTATAGCAGGATAATCTCCGTATTCTCGCCCATTAACGACAACGCTAAATCGAGCGTCTTCTTACCTCGTCCAGATGAGCCAAATCAACCGGTAGCAGAATGGTTTTAAACATGACTTTCTCCTTGGCCGGAAAGCACAAGCATATATCCCTTAAATCGAATTTCAAAGGATCTGGCGTAGATGCATCTGCGCATCATAGCGACAGTGAACTTATCTCGTCACGGGTACGAATCAGATTGACTGTTACCCTAATTCGGGCACTCAGCAGAAGTACAGGGGCTTAGTCGACAACCTCGATCGCGCTGACGTTCTGGTAGCCGCGCGGCAGCTTGCGGCCGCGCTTGCCGCGCTCTATACGATACTGCTCGAGCTCTTTCAGATTCATGCTTTTGTATTTCTTACCGCAATGGATAACCAGCTTTTGTTTACCCGACAAGCAGGTGATAAACGCGATCTCCTCTTCACCGTCCTTGACACGCTTGGGCGGGATGCCCTGGATTTTGTTGCCCTTGCCCTTGGCCAGCTGCGGCACCGAGTTGACCGCAAGCAGCGCGATATAACCATCGCTGGTGATCGAAACCAACTGGTCCGAATCGTAATCGGCGAGCGCCGCCACCGGCATCAATTGTGCCCCCTTGGACAAGCTGATCTGGGCCTTGCCGTTTTTGTTGCGCGTCAGCATGTCCGAAAATTTGCAGACGTAACCATATCCATGCGACGACGACATCAGAAACCGATCGTCATCGCGCCCCATCACGCAACTCCTGAATTCGGCGCCGCTGGCGGGTTTGAAACGACCCGTCAAGGGTTCGCCCTGGCCGCGCGCCGACGGCAGCGTATGCGCCGTCAAGGCATAGGCGCGCCCGAATGAATCGACAAACACCACGCTTTGATTACTCTTGCCCTGCGCCATAGCCAGGAAAGCATCGCCGGATTTGTAATTCAGGGCGCGCGGGTCGATGTCGTGCCCCTTGGCGGCGCGCACCCAGCCTTTGCTCGACAACACCACGGTCAGGGCTTCGGACGGCATCAAATCGGTTTCATCGAGCGCCCGTGCGGCTTGCCGGCTGACGATTGGCGAACGCCGCTCGTCGCCATAGGTTTCGGCGTCTTCCTGAATTTCCTTTTTAATCATCGTCTTGATGCGACGCTCCGAACCGAGCAGCGTTTCCAGTTCCTTTTTCTCGGCGTTGAGTTCTTCCTGCTCGGCGCGAATTTTCATTTCCTCGAGCTTGGCCAGGTGGCGCAGCTTGGTCTCCAGAATCGCCTCGGCCTGGATCTCGGTGATCTTGAATGTCTTGATCAATGCCGCCTTCGGCTCATCTTCTTCGCGCACGATTCGAATCACTTCATCCAGGTTCAGGAATGCAATCAGCAATCCTTCCAGTACGTGCAGGCGGGCATCGACCTTGTCGAGCCGCCACTGCAGACGCCGGCGCACGGTAGCAATGCGAAACGCAATCCATTCCTGCAGGATTTGCTTCAGGTTCTTGACCTGCGGGCGGCCATTGGTGCCGATCATGTTCATATTGACGCGGTAGGTGCGTTCGAGATCGGTGGTCGCGAACAAATGCCCCATTAGCGATCCGACATCGACGCGGTTGGAACGCGGCACGATCACCAGGCGCGTCGGGTTTTCATGGTCGGATTCGTCGCGCAGGTCGTCCACCATGGGCAGTTTCCTGGCCGACATCTGTTGCGAAATCTGCTCCAGCACGCGCGCGCCTGAAACCTGATGCGGCAGTGCGGTGACGATAATGTCCCCTTCCTCGCGTTCGAACACCGCGCGCATGCGAATCGAACCGTTACCGGTTTCATACATGCAGCGTAATTCGGCCGGCGGGGTGATGATCTCGGCCTCGGTCGGATAATCGGGCCCTTCTGCCAGATCGAACAAGTCTTCCAGCGGCGTCTTTGCCTTGTCCAACAGGAGCACACAGGCGTCGGCGATCTGGCGCAGATTGTGCGGCGGCAAATCGGTCGCCATACCGACGGCGATGCCGGTGGTGCCGTTGAGCAGGATGTGCGGCAGGCGCGCAGGCAGCAGCGCCGGTTCCTGCATGGTGCCGTCGAAGTTGGCGGTCCAGTCGACCGTGCCCTGCCCCAGCTCCTGTAACAACACGCGCGCAAACCCGGACAGCCGTGATTCGGTATAACGCATCGCCGCAAATGACTTGGGATCGTCGGAGGACCCGAAGTTACCCTGACCGTCGATCAGCGGGTAGCGATAGGAAAAGGTTTGCGCCATCAATACCATCGCCTCGTAGCAGGCGGTATCGCCATGCGGATGGTATTTGCCGAGCACGTCACCCACGGTGCGCGCCGATTTTTTGTGCTTGGAACTGGCCGAAAGCCCCAGTTCCGACATCGCGTAGATGATACGGCGCTGTACCGGTTTTAGACCATCGCCGATATGCGGTAGGGCGCGATCGAGGATGACATACATCGAGTAGTCGAGATAAGCCTTCTCGGTGTAAACATGCAGGGGCTGTTTTTCGACACCCTCGTAATCGAATTCCATATTATCGCTCATACTTCCGCCAGGTCGCCCTTGGTTTGCAGCCAGGTCTTGCGATCGGCGGCACGTTTCTTGGCGAGCATCATATCCATGACTTTGAAAGTCTTGTCGCCCGGTTCGATGGTCAACTGCACCAGGCGCCGGGTGTCCGGCGCAATCGCGCTCTCGCGCAATTGCAGCGGATTCATTTCACCCAAGCCTTTGAAGCGCGTCACCGTCACCTTACCCTTGCGTTTTTCGGCGGCGATACGATCGAGAATGCCGTCGCGTTCGGCTTCGTCGAGTGCATAGTATTTGTCCTTGGCGATGTCGATTCGATACAGCGGCGGCTTGGCGACATAGACATGCCCTTGTTCGACCAGCGGTTGAAAATGCCGCAGAAACAGCGCGCATAACAGGGTCGCGATATGTGCGCCGTCCGAGTCGGCATCGGCCAGGATGCAGATCTTGCCGTAGCGCAGGTTAGCCAGATTAGTCGAGGCCGGTTCGACGCCTATGGCGACCGAAATATCGTGCACTTCCTGCGATGCCAGCACCTGGTCCGACGGCACTTCCCAGGTATTCAGAATTTTGCCGCGTAACGGCATGATCGCCTGAAACGCGCGATCGCGCGCCTGTTTGGCCGAGCCTCCGGCCGAATCGCCCTCGACCAGGAACAACTCGGTGCGCCCCACGTCCTGGCTGCTGCAATCGGACAGCTTGCCGGGCAGCGCCGGCCCGGAAGTCACTTTTTTTCGCACCACTTTCTTGGCGGTTTTGAGGCGGCTTTGCGCACTCGAAATGGCCAGCTGCGCCAACTGGTCGCCGATGTCGGCGTGCTGGTTCAGCCACAGGCTGAACGAATCCTTGGCGACGCCTGCTACAAACGCGGCGGTTTCGCGCGACGACAGCCGTTCCTTGGTCTGACCGGAAAACTGGGGTTCTTCCATCTTCACCGAAAGCACGAAACTGACCTTGTCCCAGACGTCGTCGGGCGCGAGCTTGATGCCGCGTGGCAACAGGCTGCGAAATTCGCAAAACTCGCGGATAGCATCGGTGATGCCGGTACGCAGACCGTTGACGTGGGTACCACCCTGGGAAGTCGGTATCAGGTTGACGTAACTTTCGGTTACCGATTCGCCGCCCTGCGGCAACCACAACACCGCCCAATCGACCGCCTCGTGCTCACCCTGCAGCGAATTGAAGAATGGCTGCGGCGGCAGCAACTCAAATCCCTGCAACGCTTCGAGCAGATAATCGGACAAACCGTCTTGATAAAGCCACTCGACCGATTCCTTGGTTTTTTCGACGTAAAACTTGACCCTTAGCCCCGGGCACAATACCGCCTTGGCGCGCAGGATATGCTTGAGTCGCGTCACCGAGAACGTCGGACTGTCGAAATACTTGGGATCGGGCCAGAATCGCAGGGTCGTACCCGAATTCTTTTTACCGACCGTGCCGGTTTGCTGCAGCGGATCTTTTTTGTCGCCGCCGCTGAAACTGATGGTGTATTCCTTGCCTTCGCGCCGCACGCGCACATCGAGCTGCTTCGACAGGGCGTTGACGACCGATACCCCGACCCCGTGCAGGCCGCCCGAAAACTGGTAATTCTTATTGGAAAACTTACCGCCCGCATGCAGTTTGGTGAGGATTACCTCGACCCCGGGAATTTTTTGCTGGGGATGGATATCGACCGGCATGCCGCGACCGTTGTCGATCACGCTAAGCGACTGGTCGGCGTGCAGAATCACTCCGATCTGCGTCGCGAACCCTGCAATCGCTTCATCCACACTATTATCGATCACCTCCTGGGCGAGGTGATTGGGTCTGGTGGTGTCGGTATACATACCCGGTCGTTTCTTGACCGGTTCGAGCCCCGTTAATACCTCGATCGAGGCGGCGTCGTACTGATTTTTCAAATGTGATGCTTCCTGAGCTGTGTGATTACGCGGTCTCAGACTCTTGAAATATATGAGCGTCAGCCTGATATAATGCGCATCTTTTTCCAGGTTCCGTATTATGAGCGAGTCACCCTATATTCACAATGTCGGCATGCAGAATTTCCAGCAACTGGTGCTGGAAAAATCGATGGCCAAGCCCGTACTGGTTGATTTCTGGGCCGACTGGTGCCAACCATGCCAAACCATTATGCCGATGCTCACCAAGCTCGCCGAGGAGTACGGCGGCAAATTCGAACTGGCCAAGGTAAATGCCGACGCGGAGCAGGAACTGGCAGCGCATTTCGGCATTAAGAGCCTGCCGACGATGAAACTTTTTTACCAGGGCCAGCTGGTCGATGAACGCATGGGCGCGCTGCCGGAATCCGAAATTCGGGCAATGCTGGACAAACACATTGTTTCCGAGACGGACCAGTTAATGCAGGCGGCGATGTCGGCTTACCAGCAGGGTCAAACCGAAGCAGCGCTGGAAATGCTGAATCAGGCACTGGCCAAAGATCCCGACAATGCCGAACTCAAAGTCACCATCGCACAAATGGTAAACGCGCAGGGCGACAGCGAGAGTGCGCTGGCGCTGCTTGATAATCTCGACGAAGACGGCAACAAGCTGGATGCGGCGATCAAGCTGCGCGCCGAGATCAAGCTGGCGGCGCAGCTCGCCGATTTACCGTCGCTGGATGAAATCGAACAACGGCTCGCGGCCAACCCGCAGGATCTCGAAGCGATGCTGCAAAAAAGCCGCCGCCTGAGCACCCAGGGCGATTACGAAAATGCGATGGAGTGTCTGCTGCAAGTCATGCGTAGCGATCGCGGCTTTGAAGATGACGCCGGACGCAAGGGCTTGCTTGAATTGTTCGACTTGCTCGGCGGCGAACACCCCAGCGTACAGAAATACCGCCGCAAGCTTTTCACCCTGCTACACTGACAATCCATAACCGGTCGTCCCCGACTATCATCTGCCGCCGCGTATCAACCGTCATTCGCGCGTCGTCTGTCATTCCCGCTTGCGCGCACTGCTGTCCGGAATAAATCATAATGCCAACTGTGCTTGATGTATTTGGAAATCGGATTTCCATTTTCGTCGTCGTTTAAGTACTTCGAATTCGAGTCTGGGTCGCTGGAATAGAGTCGATTT
>Ga0209637_1000490_pt1 | contig 12114 bp, 6 predicted proteins | sample OlaalgELextract3_2_FD_187379 | JGI IMG/M metagenome (GOLD analysis project Ga0209637, IMG submission 187379) | Olavius algarvensis symbiont microbial communities from Tuscany, Italy - Type G ELBA extract 3 (SPAdes) (version 2) | ecosystem: Host-associated > Annelida > Digestive system >... | reverse complement strand
GTAACATTGTTACTACTCATAAAAGACAACTGCATCAACCACCACATCATGTCCGACCATTGTCACAATTTTTGTGACCTATATTACCCAAATAGGCATTTTGGGACAATGGTTAAGACATCAACTGGTGATCGAGAGGTCAAATCCTGACCAACACACACATACGATGTTACAATTTAGGGAAAGCTGTTCACATACTTTTGCCTACAGCCTCAGAAGTTATGACCACATAAAAATGTACAAAATGTACATAATGTCAGTCATGTAACTTAAAATTTATGCTTAACTTAAACATGCTACACAGATCTTGCCTTTCCCCATAGTGAATCCCACGACGGTTCTCCTGGTTTTGACAATTTCCACAGAGCAAAGTCGTTTGCATTTCGTTTTTCACTCAGCCTATCTTCAGAAACACTGAGGTCACCTAACAAATGCAAACATTTAAAAAATATGATACGGCACAATACAGCATAAAATAATATTTAAATGAATGCCGTACAAAAATCACCACATACAAATATAATTTGAATACTATCCCAAAAAATGACTACATAAAATGATATTAATAAAACAGTGTTCGACACATTACGATGCAAATTCAGAGCACACAGCTGACTAGCAACATTTATATGTGTAACAGGAGTTGTAACAACAATCACCTTCACCCTCCTCCAACACCTTAGCATCGCCAACAGCCTCGGGAACAAGCTTCGCATAGTAATGACCATCAGTCTGACTAAAGCGGACTGTGTCAAAGTATACAGACCCATTTGCCTCATAGCTGCATCGTCATACAACACACAGTCAAGTTACTTGCAACGAAATGTGTGTCCATTACAGCATTAAGCCACTGCTTTATACATGCAAACTTGTGATACTGGACAATGTCAATAGTTACAACTTTTTACCTTAGCAAAAGTAAGTGTACTATACAGCTGACATGGTTTTCAATAGCTGTATCCTATACAATATAGATAACTGAATCAATATTATGAAAATATAAAAACCTTTCCAGTACTGCTGCTACTGCCAGTGCTGTACTACCAAGAATCCAAAAATATGCGTGCAAATAAACTGAAAAAAAACTGTCTTATCTTACAATTCCACATGTTTGTCTCAAATAATTCAGAAAAATGCCTTCATAATTCACCATTAACACAAGACTAGTGATAAAGTAGAAAACCCATTTGACCGAAGGGTGTCAGTCAGGAGTGATGCCTCCACCAGGCCTCCAAATCTGACTTCAGCCTCCTGACCATCAAAGGTGACCACTTCATGCCAGAGTAGCCCCACGGACCGCTTGTGACAATTTGCAGCAAAACAGGTTAATCCGTTTTTGAATAATCATGTTCAGAGTTCACCTATTTCACCTCCCAGTGATCCTGACCTTTGACCTGGCAGTTTTTACCCACCCCAGTTTTGTTTACAGCTCTTGCAAGGGTTGTTCCCTGCAAACTACCATACAAAATTTGGTCTCAAAAAACTAGAGTATCTAGGCAACCCAGTGGTGAAAACCGAAGACCCTTTCATCATTAGTTTCAATGTATTACGACCCTGTGATGGACAGACGGACAGACACACAGACACTGCACTCATAGTACCATACGCTCTGCATAGTTGCATTAATACTGTGTATAAAAATTACAGATTATACAAAAATACAACAAAAAAGACAGAATGAATAATCTGTTCGTCAAAACTGCATATGTCATTATTAAACAAAGATCATCTTACCCAAATCCCTTTGCAATAATCTGCTGCACAAACTCAACAATTTCTGGAACATACTCGCTAACTCTTGTCAATACATCTGGTGGTAACACCTGAAGATACCCAAAACAACATCACTGTACAACACATTACTCTATTCCATCAACGCTTGTTTTTCAACTGCATAAAAAGTGGATATTAAACAACTGTGTAAACCAGACTGATATCAGTTACATACAAATGTTCAATGACTGATCCCACATACAAAACTTCGACAGGCGAACTTTCGCTGTCTTGCGCTCGACCGGCGGCCGACGGGTGACCACTTATGTGGGTAAACCGTCCGCTGTAGGTCAGCCAACCAGGCTGACTCAACTTTTCATCCTTTTGGGGTAAATAAATGAGTAGTAGGCTGCAATTAGATGTCCGTAACCTCAGTCTGGGGATGCGCCATCTGGTGAATGCTTACAAGGTAGAGGCAGTTACGGTGTAATTTGCAGGTAACACGTACCTGAGCGCCTTGAGTGTGAGGTACTACAATAAAGGCGCTATATAAATCCACTTCCTTTACCTTTTTTCTTTAAAACTTAATTAATTACGACAATTTTCCATGTAAAGCCAAATGAACCAAGCAGTTCCTATAAATACACAGCAAACTTAACAGTACAATGTATATATTCAAAATAAATGATGAAAATAAACACTGTACATTGAGGGCAGCCATGTCTTGATGAAATTTATCTTCATACAATTTCGGCAAATCGTCAAAAATCTTATTGTCTGTGACTTCAGCGCCATGATATTTGTCCAACCAATCCGACATAACATCACTTGCTGCGTCCAACAGCTCCTGAAATGGCAAATAAATAACATAAAACTTCTTAATTATACTACAATACAGTGATAATGGTATAAAATGTTAACAATACAATACAATATGTACAATAAAATTCTGCAATGCACTGTTGATGATGCTCCCCATTCAAAGTAGTGTGGCCGCCGGGTTCAGCCGACATGGTATGCCCCCGACCACCTCCAATCCTGACCTTTAACCGTTTGACCTTGAAACTAGCATTCGAGTTGCATCTAAGGTGGGGAACCTTCCTTCCAAATTTGGACATGCTACCTTTGCGTTCTGGAATTATTCGCTATGTACACGACGGACAGACAGACAAAAGATGGACAAACAAAAGCAACGCTTATTGCCCCCTTCCCTATGGTCGGGGGCATAATAATAGATAACATGAAAATAATCTAAGCAGTAAAAATACAAAGATCAGACCGTTCGCACAGCATCCTGGTGTACTCCATCACCATGGCTGTCAATCACTGACTTTGCATTACTGAGCGACGTGTCCATTTTTGTTTTCATCCTGGTCAGCATGTCCTTTTTGTCTGTATCTGTTTCACGATCTAATTTAGCATTCAGGAGCTGAAAGAAATAACCAAATTATATACAGATTACGACAACATCGTGCTGCAAGAGCTCGCAAACACTGTTGTCAACTTTCAACAGCAAACTGCAGATAAAGCTCCTGTCACGAATAAGGCTCACAGTTGAACAGTTCACACAGAGACATAAGCAAACAGACAAAAACTGCTCAATACATAACAGTGATGTGTAAACTGAACACCCGCAGTGCCTGCTTACATTAACAAGAATACCTGGCCTGCCTCAGACTTTGGCATCATACTACAGGTGCTGTCAGTGCAACCGACAACTGTTAACAACAGGTTCCGATGGTTGCACTCAGTTCACAACACCTGCGGTGTGACAAAGGTTGAGCTTTGTTGGTAACTGCTGTGGTTTGATGCCAAAGTCAAATAAGAGGCCACATCAATATTTGAACATATCACTATTTGAAACCGAACTATCTCCCTTGACAGCATCTAACGGGGTATATCAATGGAGCACAAGAATAAGTAGTGCCAACTTCTATAGTGGTGCATAGTAACTATGGATCTATCTTGCTTAGTCTTCGAGATACAACCATGGGACAGACGAACAGACAACAGACTGACTGACGTTGGCAAGTATTGCATACTGTATCTGGCGTCTGGCAAACCAATAATTATGTCGTATATATCATGATACTGATGTGGGTTACAAATGCATCTAACCAAAAAAATAATTAAAAAAAACAATTTGCCGAGTACACTTTAAGCAATTATTTATGCAATGGATGTGATTATTGAAAGCGTAATTACTAACACTGTTCATTCTGCAGCTCAAATCATCAGTACATTATGTGAATATAATATACAACTAATCCAATACAAGTAGCCCTGCTGTCGCAGATAGGCCGCGCAATGCTTCATGTCTGTCAGTAGTTAGCTTTAACAGTATAATACGTTGAGTGCAATCTTCTGTTATTAGTTACTTTCGCTTCAGATTTATTGCTGCGCACAAATAAGTTCTGTTCTTTTCTCTTCTCTTCATCATGGTCGTCCACGCTGGTTGCGATAAACAAAGATTCACTGGTGCATGGTGGTCTGTGCAGTAAAATGCACGGTGGACCATCACAGCTGTTGTTCGCACTCCACCAGTCATCGATCAGATAGCCAGATATTCGTCGAGAATCACAATTTTTACCTACCCCACTTGCATTCGACGCCCCCACTAGGACGGTCCCTGTCGGCATACTGCCATCACGTTTGCTATGAAAAAACTAGAATGGTGTGGCTACCCAACGGTGAAAAGTATTTTGAAGATACATTTATTCGTTTCAACAGGGTCTACAAACGTGACGGACAAACAGACAGACACTGCATGACAGCATAGGCCGTGCTTATGCATAGCATCGCACGGCAAAAACCACAACATTGAGGTCACCAGCAAAGACTAAAAGTACATATTTACTGCAGCAGCTTCAGCAGCATCACTGACAACTTTATTCAGTGGATGTTTCTGCTGTATATACTGAGCCAGAAGGTGTCTCTGCCTTGCCCGCTTGATGATCTAAAACAAGTGACCACAAACGATGCAAACAATCAGCTACAGTTACTAACTCATTAACTATAATCTATACTGTACATAAAGTTATAATTCCACTTAGCTTTAGTGCAGTGAACATAAATCATAACAATAAAATCAGCAGTGTGAGGTACTGCAAGCACATGCTCCCAGAATTGCAACATCATTGTCTTCAGTTGAAGTAAATCAGACTATTTGCTGCAGAGTTATGACCACAAACAATTTAGGCATTTTCACGTCCTTTGCCTTAATCTTTGACCTTTCAAGGTCGAAAAGGGCACTAGAGGGGCAGCTGTGGAACATTTTCACCTTAACTTAAAGTAAACTGGACAATTTTGAGGATGGACGGACAGAACCAAGAACATACAGAACCACATGTCGCACCCAAAAGCAGTACAAGCCTGCCAGTAATAACTGGGGCGGGAAAAAAATACTTGAAAGCATGCGTCACTGAACACAATGTCACTGTAATGAAATAAATGTGAATCACATTTTTAACATTTATGCTTATGACTCTCACAAACTTGGTTCATCCGTTTGGGTTCAACGTGTACCGCAGATTTTAAATTATCATCAAGTAAATGATAGTTCCTGCTACTGTACAAAATGTTACCAATATCGTAATGAAATTATTTGCTAAATTCATGTACAACTGAAAAGCTGAAAGCCGTCACCTTGTCATCAATGTCGGTGATGTTCATTGCATAGAGCACGTCAAAGTTAAAGTAATCTTTGAACACTCGTCGCAGTATGTCAAAGGAAATGTATGATCTGCATGTAACGAAATTAACCACAACATCAAAGGACATCCCAGCCATTTTTCTGCAGCAGTATTATAATAAATTACAGTTGTCTGCAGCTCAATTAAGAATTAAAATTGGTGAAGCAGTATTTCTTGAACACCTGTTACCCTTCTTGATGCCTAGACAAAAGTGCCAAAGCAGTATGGGCAAAAAAATAGAAAACGTTTAGAGTAAAATGTTTAATATCATAACACACCGGAACTTGTAATGCTAACTACATGGTTGTTTAGGCAAAATGAAGGAATGAAAAATGAATTAAATAGTTACAGTTCTAATCCACAGTGTGACAGTAATCAAATGTAAACATAACAGACACCAAGTATAACAACTATGTTGACTCCCAATAAAAGTAACAAATTACTTGAGTGCTGATAGTGCAAAATAGCAATTAGGAAGTTAAGATATCATACGTTGCTTGATCTTGCAGAAGCTGCCATAACACAATCATTATCCTGGGGATGCAATCACCAAAAAATTCCGAAACAAATTGCAACATTATTGACAAATGTCTGAACGCACACAATGATCAATACAATTAAATAATTAATCACTTTAAAGCCTGAACTAAGTAAGTAAGTAAGTATGTATGATTTATATAGCGCAAAAGTCTAGTAAAGAATCAGGGTGCATTCGAGGACTAGGGGTAGGATAAACTAACTGGAAAAGTGAGTCTTGAGATGACATTATAAAGTGGGAACTGGGAAGTGACCGAGATTCGCATAGTATATTTAGCAGTAGTATTTTTAATCACCTGGCATGACCCATGTGAGCATCATCGTACACAGTTGGACCACAACTGTACCACAGAACTTTGCGTCCGTATTGTGGAATGAACGGTTCCTAGAAACAGGTTGTAACACATAAGACACATACACTTTTCACTACACCTTGCCGCAGTCAAATAACATAGCAAGTGACCAGTACAAAGAAATAAAATAACTGCAAATCTTTTTTGAAGGATCTCACATCCAACAAAATGTAAGGAAGTTTTAACACAGCATAGTTTTACGATTAAATCATCAATTTAATTACAATGAAAAGTCTGACAAATAAATAAAAAGACACCCTTTCTTTAAATAACCAAAGACATCATATACTGAACAGTCACCAATTGACAGAAGTCATGACCACTCATAAGCTTATTACACAACTTACCGCACCCTGTCACAGACATCATGGATCTTTTTAACACTTAGATGTTGCTATTAAGATAAAGATTTCATATTTATTCCACAACTGCAGTGCCGCAATACAGATGGTTCTGTTCTCACAGAGTATCAGTGGTCAGACGTAGTAACATATAAGCACACAATAGCAAAATGTTAAAGTTCTCAAATTAAAAATTCATGTCAAAAGGTTTACACAACATTACAGGAATATGATATTCTATAAACACCATATAGCTCATTTACCAACCTTTTTCCTTGTCAAACTGTTAAATATTTGTAGACCAACATCTACAGAACCAGACGGCGGCTGCCATGTTGGCTGTGTTCTCCTGCTACCAGCTTTATCTGCACCAATCATGAGTTCCAAACCAGTTTTATAGTAACAATGTAAAAAACACATGCACAACATGTCCACATTGTACTACACAGACATCGTGTTGATGTCATGGACGACTTGAGAAAGATCAGAGTTATCTTTTCAAGTCGGCTCATATAAAATTGATATCACATTAAATTGATTTGAGATATTTTGTTACATTATACTGTTGCCAATTAGACTTAATTATTCTAATCAACTTCAGGATTAGACCTATTCTTTGGTCTTATCTCTAGTCTCATTCTTATCTAATCTGCAAAAAAACTGAACTTTCGAGGTTACTTGAAAAAATTATTCAACCAGGACTAAGACCAAAGTCTCTTAAGAAATAAGCCCTACAGTTTTCAAGTCAGCCTAGTCAAGTTAAATTAACCTCATATTCCATTATAAATATTTTAAAAGTGAATTCATACTGCCATGAATGAAATTCAGCATGTTTTCTAGAATGAATAAATGATGTTCATCAAGATCTACATCAACAAACTACCTCTTCGTAGCAGACTCCTATAGTAAACTAGATCAAATAGTGCAGTAGTAAACAAACTCTTAATTCATTTTTCATTTTACCTGACAAAATTTGAACTTAAAGAATTTTGTCGCTACCATCAGTCAATAATTTCAAGCACGCTGGTACGATACATAATGTAAACTAATTTCTGCATGAAATAATGAAGTAAACTGTCGTGATATATGTTAACTAGAAAACACTCAAAAGAGTGCAAACCTGCACCAAAGCTGACCATACCTTGCACCTACTGGTTAACAGTTGGCTTTATGCTAGCTGCAATGCACTACTTAATACAGGTCAGTGGCACCATCTTACAATTACATGAGAATAAGCACCTACTGGTAACGGTGACTGCTTTGAAATTATGTTAGACAAAATGAAAAATATTCTTGGATCTGGAACAAGATCAAGCCAAAATCTGATTTATTCCTTGGCCCAAGGCCCATCTCTTCCAAAAATTTCACAAAAATTCACATATAACTTTACAGTGATCCTTCTGACAAACAGATAAACCAACCAGCAAACCATGGCAGAAATATTATCTCCTTGGCAGTAGGATGTGCGGAAGAGATTTTTTAAAATTTCAGTTCAGTTTCGGTTCAACAATGACAACAGCTAAGTAATGTAATTGCATTCTAAAATCTCTGTTTTCGTACGGTAGTGTATTTTAAATGTTGTTTAGCTGCACACTGAATGCAAGTATAGTTACTGTGTCACTTTTAATCTGCATTGCAGACTGCACGCAGTTTAAACAGATGTCAAATTTTTGGATGGTTCAGCTTTCTAAAACCGAATCCGAACCAATTTTCAGTTTTCCGCACGCATGTACTTGGCAGAGGTACTAAGAAAGACAACATTCCACTCACCACAGAGAGAAGACATACTGAAAGATCTCTGATGTTTTTGTGCAGTTACAACAAGCAACCTGTGAGTAGTCTGCAGAAATTCTTTATGTATAAGCAGCACAAAAGTGTGTGTCCGGCAAAAATTAAAATTCCTAGATATTTACAGAAACACAGACAAATTTACATTAGCTCAGGTCACGAGGTTAGTCACAATTACAAGAAATAACAAACACCCACAATAAACCCAGTACTTAGGAAACTGGGCTTATGACCTATGTACAGTAGACAACCACACACAACAGCTCTGTTCTGTGAGAAATGTTCTACTGTCCCAGTGTCCAATGCAAAATTAACTAAGCATGCAACAGATTGTCAGTGTAGTATTCACGGGTGTGTCACCTAACCACGACTTAAAATTTACCGGTAGAGGGGGCAGGAGTGCCAGTAATAAGAAACTGATAAGGAAATAACGAATACCATGCTCTAATAGGCAGTAATGATTACGACCCATCTCACTTCTTCAGTCTGGTGTTGTTATCAAGTATTGGACCAAACCTTAGTGAGCAGATAGATCTATTAAATGCAATGCAGTGGCTTTGCAAAGTAAATGCGGATGTGGATTTGTATAGGCCTGGGTGCCTGGTTCTGCGCCGAGGTGGTTTACCCGTCCAAGGATGGTCACCCATCCAGGCACTAACCGGGCCTAGCATAGAGTAACTACGTTGATCAAGTCCAACGTGTTACCACTACACTAAACTGGCAGCCAAAAAAATGACTACTCAACTGAACTGTGAAATAACAGGTTCACTAGTATACACTAAACCAGCAATCATCCATTCCCGTCATCTTGGCATGACTACGCATGTATGCTGTGATACCACAGCATGGCTATGACTCTGACACATGGTGATGTGTCAGAGTCATAACCATGCTGTGGTGAAAACTGTGGCCGTAGTGCTGCCATACAGCATCAGACACTGAAAGTATTAGAGTTACTAGTGATTAACACATCAAGTACAAGTACAGCCATCAGTACTGTTAAATGGATGCTGTCCAGTTATGGTTTATGACATGACATGACACGAGAAGAAGAATGGATATAATATTTATCCACTAAGACAGATAGATAATGTCAATTTTTAATGCATCGTCATATAAAAACCTCTAATGCGCTGCGTACACAATCACTGCATCAGTTGAAAGGCAGACGCATTACAATAATAATACTGCACGACACAGCTTGCTTACAGAACAGATAACAGAAAATGAACGAAAATTCACTATAACAGTTAACTGACCATACTGCTGCCATCTAGCAGCAAAATGATCGTGTGATGTCACAAGTGGTAGTGATAACATATACTATGAGCCGAGTTCCGATCATACAGAACTTGGTTTATAAGCGAGCCTGTAATGCACTTAATATAAACCAAATAAACTGAAACGAAGTCATCCAACAGCCGTAAGAAACTGACTAACACTCCAAATGATATGTACTGTAGAGATAAATAAAATTTTTTTAAATGTTTCATTTAAACACGAAACGACTCAACATGAAACCGGAAACTTTTGGCGCGAGCGAATGAATGCTTGGCGTTCAACTGTGAATCAGCAGATGAGCAATTGAATGCTTCAGCTACACCAACTAGGTTTTTAGTCTGATGGTGGAATCCTAATTTCTCGGAAAGACAGAAAACCTGACAAGTACGAAAATAAGCTTATTATATGATAAAGTGAATGTAGTTTTGCATGAGTTGGGTGCCCAGAAAAAATTGATCGTTAAAGTAATTTTTCAATTGATGTTTCTTCATACATATAAAATCATGTGTGACATCACAAATCACCAGAACAATTTTGCCCGGTAGATGTCACCACTGCACAATGGTGGTGCCCGTGGACCAAAGACTAATTTGTAAATATATTTTTATTTCACTTACGAGGTCAAAACAAAACAGATCACATTTGTGAATCGTAATTGTGCAACATTAGCTCCATTATATATTTTGGCAGATGTGACAGTACATAATTTCTCATATATGACATCCAACCACTGTAATCGACTTCATACATTATATACTCTGTATTTTTGAGATACAAACAATGAAACCATTTATAGTACCTGAAATAACCTTCAAAGACCACTCAAGGTCATCGGCAATGTCATCCTTTGTTCAATCACCTGGACTTTCTATCAGAGACTGCAAAGTAGGCTACAGTTATTTTCAGACAGAAATAGCTTACATGTCCTTGAAGGTCTATCAAGGTCATTGGTGATGGCACAATCATCGTAGTTACTGGTGTCTATACTGTCTGCATTGTCGATCTTATCAATTGTAAACTGGCTGTGCATGCACTGACTGTCTCCCCTCCACCACTTACAGTGGACACTGACATTGGTGAAGGGTAGAGGGCAGTGGTAAAAGTGAGTCGGCACTAGTGGGTACACGGTACCAGGTGATGCTGTTAGTGTACCAGCTCGTCGTATAAGGCTATGAGCATACCACATGGTGACGTGTGCATACCAGCTGAGCGCCTGAGCCTGACTGCAAAATGCCCATCTAGTTGCTTAAAAGGACTTAGGCTTGGCTACAGTTTATGTGAATTGTGAAACCTACAATTTTGATACTTCTTCCTGTGAAACATATCAAATAAAGTTATGTAACCAGAAATGTGCTAAAACTCAAATATGGCCATTTAAAATAGCCTACAAAAATTTTCCGAGGATCAACCTCTCGCCTGACACATCTGCAAGGGGTAATGGATTATGGACCAGGTAAAAGAAGTGAAGAAGGGAGTGTCACCTAGTTTTTTTGGAGCACTTTTAAGACTGGTGGAGGGCATAGGCCATGTATGCATGTTTATACACATTGATGCCAACTACACTTCACACTTCCAATATATCTGCAAAAGCATCAAGAATCCTTAATTTTGTTACATGCAGGTAGTGTAAAAACTTTTTACTCTACACAACTGAAGATGGTACCTAATGACAACGTTTTGATGTCCATCGGACATCTTGATTACATTTTGATTGTTTACAGCCCGCCACCATATCGTCGTACCTACAGTACACCACCGTAGTAAGACCTCTTTTGGAATTCTCATCTGCAGCATGAGACCCACATTTAGCCAAAGACATACATCAACTTCAGCGTGTTCAGCATCGAGCTGCTCGTTTGTAAAGAACGACTACTGCGCACCACCTCAGTCACCAGTCTTCTCAATCAGCTTGAATGGTCACCTCTGTCAGTTTGCCGAAGAAGTAGTCGCTTAGTAGCATTCTACAAAGCCGTCAACAACCTGTCTCCAGTTCCAGTTGGTCAACTGCGTCCCTGCTCTCATCAAACCAGGTCGTAAGACCCACTGACATTCACTCCTCTCACTCCTCGAACCGACTACTATAATTACTCCTTCTTACCGTGCACCACTGTCGACTGGAATTCGCTGCTGTTCTCACTACGAGCCAAACTGTCGGTTGAATCATTCTGTGCATGTCTCCAGCACCTCACTGTCTCGACATCATCTCAATGAGCAGGACCACAACACTCCAGCAGTAATGGGCCACGCCCATAGCTGGATAATGGATACTCCACCGAAGTACCGAAGAAGGTAGAGGGGGCTTGGACGACAGCACTGTGAATTTCACAAGATTTCACGTTTCATGGCAGCTTAGACACGGTGTTAGAGGAAGAACTGTATTATTTCACGGTTAGTCAGTCAAGTCAAGTC
>Ga0209637_1000489_pt1 | contig 12115 bp, 2 predicted proteins | sample OlaalgELextract3_2_FD_187379 | JGI IMG/M metagenome (GOLD analysis project Ga0209637, IMG submission 187379) | Olavius algarvensis symbiont microbial communities from Tuscany, Italy - Type G ELBA extract 3 (SPAdes) (version 2) | ecosystem: Host-associated > Annelida > Digestive system >... | reverse complement strand
TTTGTGCATGGGTTTAGTTTTCTGACAAATTTCGCAACATCTCACGTGTGTCTTTATGTCGTCCCACATTCTTGGATAAAAAACAGTTCGCTTACGCGCTGATACATACTACGAGTACCTGTATGACCACTCAGTTTATGGTCATGTGCCAATTCTAACACTTGCTGCCGGAATTTGGTTGGCAAGATTAACTGGAATTCGTGTGCGCTATTAGCATTGTTATTGCGTCTATATAACAGATCGTCAATAATCACAAATTCATTGCTGTTTCGCCGTGCTCTTATCCACAAGCTAGCCAGTGTCTTATCGCTCTTTTGAGCCAGGGCGAAATCTGTTTTGTTTTCGAAGTGACCTGCCTCGGTCGGTGGTTCATTATCTGACAGGTCTACGTCCGCTAGGTGTCGCCAATGGCTGTCTAATTCACTGTCCCTGTCACCCGCGTCGGTCGGGTTTTCAGGGGTCTGTGTGTCTGAACATTGCTCGTCGTCACTTGCTCGCTGACCTCGTGACCTTGTATGAACCGCGTTGACATTAACGATTTTAGCGTTCGTGTCAGTTCTTTTCTGCGTTCTAAGTGATTTACCGTGCTTCGGCGTCGTTTCGTGGCGTTCTGTAACCTCTGTCGGGTTACCGGCTGCGCTGTCAGCTGTGCGTTCACGGTAATTAAGGTGCTGCGTGTCGCGCCTAACTGCGTCAGTGTCAATTAACGCCTGTTTGCCGCCGCTGTTACTGCGGTCAGTCCACAGCTGTTCCGTCCCTTCGCCCAAGCTGAAGCGGTCCGGTGTCTGCTCAGAGTCAGTTGTCACTATGTCTGCTGTAGCAGGCTGTCTGTTTGTCACAAGTTCATTATACGGCAGATTAAGCTCCGTCAGTGGCGGTGTTAATGGACTGTCGCCGAGGATTTCCGTCGGTCTGTCATAAGTCACAGCTGTGCCACATACATCAGAATTCAAAACATCCCTGAGCTGTGGGAATTGGTGAAACAAATTGTTGCCTATGTTGCAACCCAAACCATATGGCATCGGGGCCACTGCAGCGTCCAGGATTAAATCATAATCACAGCCTAATGTTGGACTGCGGAAAAAGATCCTAGCTACAGGCAACTCGACATAATCTTTGTCAAAAGCGCCTCGCATCTTAATCGATCGGCCGGGCAAATATTGCTCCTTTTCGACCAGGTTTTCGTCCACCATCAGCACTCCATTATGCCCGCTGTCTCGCAGTGCGTTGGTCAGAACGTTATTCACATACGTGGGCACAACAAATTGAGAGTCGAAAGTTATGGCGTTCTCTTGTGCGCTATACGCTGCGTTTTGCCTATTAGTGCCAGGACAGGGTATGTCAGCACTGTGCACTTTGCCGCAAAACAAACAAGAGGGTGCACAAAATCTTCGCTGAGGACAGTTCTTACTCGTATGACCAACCGAATTACAGGTCCAGCATGTAGGTTTTGTCCCATTTTTTTGCTGCTGTCGCATCGCTGGTTGCTGAAATGCAGGAACACCCGGGCTCCCCTGACCGCCAAAAGTGTGACGTTTGGGCTTACTTCCCAGCGCCTGTTGAACCATGCGGGTTCCAGCGTCAACTTTGTTGCCGCGATCTATGCCCCAGGACGCCCCGCGCGCAACGCTTTCATTGATTTTGCTACAATCGTATGCAAGATCTGCTTCAATGGCAGACTGTTCGCTATTTGCCGGACGCTTGGCCCAGACAAATTGTTTGATTTCGGGCGTTAAAATCGACAAAAATTGTTCGGTCAGCATGGCGTCTTTAAGAGACTCAAAGCTATCGATGCCAGCTGATTCAAAGTAAGACGTCTGCAAATCTCGCAACTTACTTAACGTCATGCGATAAGTGTCGCGGCCTGTGCGCCTTGCCGTCCGAAACGCACGCAAATAAGCACTCGCATTTAACTGAAAGTAACTCAAAACAGAACGTTTTACTGCGTTATAGTCGCGCGACTCCTCGCTGGATAGTCGCAAAAATGCCTTCATTGCTTTTGGCGTTAACTGAGGCGCTAGCCATTTCGCCCACAACGCTTTATCGATCGAATTAATGTCCATAATCCGTTCAAACATCATGAAGAATGATAATGCATCGTTATCGTTCATGATTGGGAGCTGCTGTTTTAAATTAACAGCATCCGCACTTTGCCGCACAGAACGATCGCTCGGACCACATTGCATCGCTGCCCGCTCACGTTCAATTTCAAATTCCCTCTCTTTTAATACAACTTCCCTCTCTCGCATTTCTGACTGAGCCTGAACCAAGGCTAGCTTTAGCCGTAAGGCCTGGATTGAATTAGACTCGTCGGGTTCATCTTCCGCGGGAATAACGGAATGGTTACCGGTGTCGACCCCGGAGCCCACCCGCAAATTCTCGCCCAGCTCAACTTCCCCACTGCTTTCACTCTCCACATCACCCTGATCAAAATCATCATTCTCAACGCTGCGTTGCTCATCGTCGCGGCACAGTAGTGCAACCAACTGACGCTTCGTCAGCCCATCATGCGCTAGGCTACGTTCGTCACAAATATCGCGCAACTGCGCAACGTTATACCGCGAATAAGCTGGCATAACCACGTCTTACAGACAATACTTTAACACAAAATAAAGCGATATACGAAATACACTTAGTTTTGCGATGATAGTGAACAACAGCCAATTATAAATCACCAAAACACAGAAAATCAGTAATATACTGTTTGAGTGCAACGCCACTTAATCGGCTAAACATACAGTTCACGGTTTTGAACCCAATATCAACCAACTTAACTTGGCTTGGTCGGGATGTTCTTCGTCGCTCTGCGAGTCGTTGCTCCTGCAGTCGACCAATCCTCGACCCACGATGTCGACGCGGCCCGTAGTCGTCTCGTCGTCGATCTCAGTCGCCGTCGCTCGGTGGTTCTTCGATGCTGACGTGTCGACTTGCCGTGCTGCCGTCGCTAGCACGACCACTTTTTTGACGTCGTTCGTCGCCGACCTTTCTGGTCCGTCGCGAGTTGCTGTCACGTCCTCCTTCACGACCGTTCCCTTTAGGCGATTCGGTCGTTTGTCGCCGTTGCTGGCTCGTTGTCCTCGTGTCGTTCTCGATCACAGGCGACGCCAACTCCGGTCTCAGTGCAGTGCAGGTACTGTCACTGACGCAGGCTGCGGTCCGTTGATCCCGTAGCTGCCACCATGTTACGCCACCACGTCGGGGGAGCGTAGTGCGTTCTTGTTTAACGTGTGGATGTCGTGCATCGGTAGCGTGTTGAAAGTACAAGCCGATGTTGTCGATTATAATATATATTTATAATACACTATATACATCACACACGGGTCCATCAGACATATCGTCAGAACTTCATCAGGACATCATCAAGACAGACAATGTACATACAACATTCTACATAATATATACTAGGGGATAGGTCATTGACCAATCATGCTTCTCTAGCTCCCGAGCGCAGCTATACGTTCCGCCCGTCGGCGCTCCCTGGCCGTCCTGGGATGTGGGCGCGGCCCCCTCGACTGGGCCTGTCAATCAAATGCTGGCTCCCATCTCCTATCGCACGATGCCGTCCTGCGATGCTATTATTATTATCATTATTTCCTTTACATACCCATAAATCGTCCCTAAACCTATACCCGTAACACGCCCCCTCCCCCTTAGGCTCTGGCACCGGCCGGGTTAAAGGTTGGCTTTTGCGGGTGGCTAGATATTCCTATATGAATTCTTATCCTGATTAGACATGGATTAGACATTACGTAACACATCGCGAAAAACTGCAAGATAGTCACTGCGCATGCAATCATACGATACGTAAATTGACTAACTAATCAGCGAATATCAACTGCGATAAGGAACAGTTCCACAATGTATGAGTAAAAAAACTCACGTACACCTACAAGTGAGTGTTTCATCTCTAATCACATTAATGTAAAACTAGCAAACTGCATAAACTATAGCGTCCCGTATACAGTCTGTCACGGTAATCAGTACGAGACATCAGTGTATAGGTCAACGTGTAACATTAGCTGCGAAGCGTAAGTCTATACATAGACAGGTTATTTCACATTTAATGAATTCTAGTCACGACTACACACGGTGCAATGAACTAGGCGTTATATCAGAAAATCGGCGTATACAAGTTGATCATTTAATAAACACTCGGTACAGCGGTCGACACGACACTAAGCGAGATAAATTTATCGAAATCATAATTCAATCTTCGAACGCGGCGTACTGGTTGTGATTGACACTAATTAGCTAATTAAGCCAGTAGCCAATTCAGCGTGTCCTCGGTCGAGCGTCTCAGTCCGCTCGGTGCCGCCAGGTGTTGCTGCCGTGTCGCGTCGAGGCCGCTGGTCCGGTGTCCGGATCGCGAACGGTGATCCGCCCCTTTACAGATGGTACAAACACAAACCAACAAGAAAATTAACTGTCGTGCTAATACTCTCTACGATACATGTCAAAGTACGATCGCATACACATCTGTGTTAGTGATTACAGGCGTGTCAGGTGATCTGCTAATTGATTCTTGCCCTGTATGTATCGTGTTTCGATATCATACTCTTGCAAAATGAGATTATAGCGTGCTAGCCGCGAACTGTGCTTGGATAATGAGTTCAGGTATTCTAGCGGTCTATGGTCCGTGTGCACAATGACCTTTTTGTTGTACACCCAGTAACGGAATTTCTGCAACGCATACACTATTGCAAGAAGTTCCAACTCTATCGTTGGATACCGTTGTTCGCGTGGCTCTAATTTGCGACTGCAATAAGAAATTGCATATCCCGTTTTGTCCTCTGTGTTTTCGCGCTGTAACAGTATGGCGCTGATTGAATTTGTCTTTGCAGCGTCGACAAATATTTCGAACGCTTTCGTTGGGTCAGCCGCACGGAGCACTGGTTTGGTGATCAAAGCATTACGTAACGTGTCAAACGCAAGTTGATGGGTTTTTTCCCACGCCAACTTATTGCCTTTGCAGCTATTCACCAACTGAATCAGTGGCATCGCTTTCTCGCTGAATGCCGCTACATGTGTCCGAAAATATCCGCAAAATCCTAGAAAACTTTTCAACTGGCGCCTTGTATTCGGTACAGGCCAGTTTTTCACTGCTCGTATTTTCTCGTCATCGGGGGTTACAATCCCGTTGCAAATTTCAAAGCCAAATAACCGGATTTTGTTCGTGGCAACGTGGCATTTTTTGGCATTGAGAGTTAAGCCTGCCTTCCGTATTCGGTCCAACACGGTTTTTATGTGCTCCAAGTGTTCCTCAAACGTCTTGGAAAATGTTATTATGTCATCGATCATTACCCCTGCGAACCTGTGCGTGCCTCTCAGCACAAATTCCATGAGTTTTTGACAAGTGGCCCCGGCGCATTTCAGGCCAAAACAAAGGACGCGATATGAAAAATTTCCATATGGGGTTTTGAAGGCTGTCAGGGGCTGACTTTCAGGGGATAGAGGAATTTGATAGTAGGACTGTACCATGTCCCAGCGGGTCAACCAGCGCGCGCCCGCAACTCGACATATCAAATCCGCTGAGTTCACTGTCGGGTGTTGTTCGTTCACAGTCTTGGAATTCAACTGAATGAAGTTGTTACATAAACGAATGTTTTTGCCATCTCGTTTTCGGACTATGACGACAGGATTATTATAGCTGCTGTTTGGGTCATACTGTATTATGCCCAAGGTCAGCATACGCTGTAGTTCGGCTTCTACTGCGCCCTCCAAATCCTGTGGAATTTTGTACGAATTTTGATAGACTGGAGTGGGGTCTGTGAGTTTTATGTGGTGCTGTATCAAGTCAGTCCTTCCAGGTACGTCAGTCAGAACGTCGCCGTACTGTGACAATAGTTCTGTTACGCGCTGTCTTTGTTCAGTCGTCATTTCGTCGCCTATCATTACGTCAGATGGGCCCCCGCCGTCGTGCGGATTGGGCAATTCTTCGATTCCATCGCCCGCGCCGTCATCTGTCTCGGCTACGATCATGTTAATTGGTGTCGGGTTATCAGTGTCGTTATCAGTGTCGCTCGCGTGTTCATAGAACCGTCGAAGTATATTGACGTGGAGAATCGCCTTGCGTCTTCCCATATCCACCTCGTAATTGTTGTTTTTGAAACGTTGACTTATCAAATACGGTCCGCGCCAAGCTGCGCGTAGCTTATCATTGCTTGTAGGTAACAGGACCAGGACCTTGTCCCCTACATTAAAGCTGCGTTGTGAACAGTGTTTATCAAACTGTCTTTTAGCCGCGTCGTGTGCTTTGAGCGCGTTGTCATTAGCGACTTGCATGGCGGTTTCCAGTCGTCGTTGCAAATTTTGCAAGTAGTCGATAGTAGTGGTTTTCAATTGTTTTTTCACGGTGTCTTCACCAATCCACGTTTCCCGTGCAACTTCTAACAAATTTCTGAGTTTATGGCCAAATACCAGTTCATTCGCAGATATTTTACTGCCTGAGTGGGCAACATTGCGTATTGCGAACAAAATATACGGCAACATCACGTCCCACTCTTCTGAGTGTAAGTTTATGTACTTACGCAAAATGTCCTCTATTGTTCTGTTCGCGCGTTCAATCAGGCCGTGACTCTGAAAATGCCAAGGCGTGCTATATTGGGCTGTAATCCCCAACTTGTTCCTTACTTGAGTCCACAATTCTGCCTTAAAACCAGCCATATTGTCGCATTTAATGATTTTGGGTAGTCCAAACGTGCAGAAAAACTCGACCAGCTTATTGGCTAGTGTATCAGCTCTGAGATTTCTCAGCGGTATGCCATGAATCCACTTTGTTGCAGAGCAAATGATGGTCAAAAGATATTTGTGACCTGACCTAGATCGTGGCAAGTTTCCTCCGAGAATGTCGATTTGCACCTCGTGAAACGGATGATGTGCCATGACCTCACATTGCTGCAATGGTGCGCGATCATTTTTGTGCATGGGTTTAGTTTTCTGACAAATTTCGCAACATCTCACGTGTGTCTTTATGTCGTCCCACATTCTTGGATAAAAAAACAGTTCGCTTACGCGCTGATACATACTACGAGTACCTGTATGACCACTCAGTTTATGGTCATGTGCCAATTCTAAGACTTGCTGTCGGAATTTGGTTGGCAAAATCAACTGGAATTCGTGTGCGCTATTAGCATTGTTATTGCGTCTATATAACAGATCGTCAATAATCACAAATTCATTGCTGTATCGCCGTGCTCTTATCCACAAGCTAGCCAGTGTCTTATCGCTCTTTTGAGCCAGGGCGAAATCTGTTTTGTTTTCGAAGTGACCTGCCTCGGACGGTGGTTCATTATCTGACAGGTCTACGTCCGCTAGGTGTCGCCAATGGCTGTCTAATTCACTGTCCCTGTCACCCGCGTCGGTCGGGTTTTCAGGGGTCTGTGTGTCTGAACATTGCTCGTCGTCACTTGCTCGCTGACCTCGTGACCTTGTATGAACCGCGTTGACATTAACGATTTTAGCGTTCGTGTCAGTTCTTTTCTGCGTTCTAAGTGATTTACCGTGCTTCGGCGTCGTTTCGTGGCGTTCTGTAACCTCTGTCGGGTTACCGGCTGCGCTGTCAGCTGTGCGTTCACGGTAATTAAGGTGCTGCGTGTCGCGCCTAACTGCGTCAGTGTCAATTAACGCCTGTTTGCCGCCGCTGTTACTGCGGTCAGTCCACAGCTGTTCCGTCCCTTCGCCCAAGCTGAAGCGGTCCGGTGTCTGCTCAGAGTCAGTTGTCACTATGTCTGCTGTAGCAGGCTGTCTGTTTGTCACAAGTTCATTATACGGCAGATTAAGCTCCGTCAGTGGCGGTGTTAATGGACTGTCGCCGAGGATTTCCGTCGGTCTGTCATAAGTCACAGCTGTGCCACATACATCAGAATTCAAAACATCCCTGAGCTGTGGGAATTGGTGAAACAAATTGTTGCCTATGTTGCAACCCAAACCATATGGCATCGGGGCCACTGCAGCGTCCAGGATTAAATCATAATCACAGCCTAATGTTGGACTGCGGAAAAAGATCCTAGCTACAGGCAACTCGACATAATCTTTGTCAAAAGCGCCTCGCATCTTAATCGATCGGCCGGGCAAATATTGCTCCTTTTCGACCAGGTTTTCGTCCACCATCAGCACTCCATTATGCCCGCTGTCTCGCAGTGCGTTGGTCAGAACGTTATTCACATACGTGGGCACAACAAATTGAGAGTCGAAAGTTATGGCGTTCTCTTGTGCGCTATACGCTGCGTTTTGCCTATTAGTGCCAGGACAGGGTATGTCAGCACTGTGCACTTTGCCGCAAAACAAACAAGAGGGTGCACAAAATCTTCGCTGAGGACAGTTCTTACTCGTATGACCAACCGAATTACAGGTCCAGCATGTAGGTTTTGTCCCATTTTTTTGCTGCTGTCGCATCGCTGGTTGCTGAAATGCAGGAACACCCGGGCTCCCCTGACCGCCAAAAGTGTGACGTTTGGGCTTACTTCCCAGCGCCTGTTGAACCATGCGGGTTCCAGCGTCAACTTTGTTGCCGCGATCTATGCCCCAGGACGCCCCGCGCGCAACGCTTTCATTGATTTTGCTACAATCGTATGCAAGATCTGCTTCAATGGCAGACTGTTCGCTATTTGCCGGACGCTTGGCCCAGACAAATTGTTTGATTTCGGGCGTTAAAATCGACAAAAATTGTTCGGTCAGCATGGCGTCTTTAAGAGACTCAAAGCTATCGATGCCAGCTGATTCAAAGTAAGACGTCTGCAAATCTCGCAACTTACTTAACGTCATGCGATAAGTGTCGCGGCCTGTGCGCCTTGCCGTCCGAAACGCACGCAAATAAGCACTCGCATTTAACTGAAAGTAACTCAAAACAGAACGTTTTACTGCGTTATAGTCGCGCGACTCCTCGCTGGATAGTCGCAAAAATGCCTTCATTGCTTTTGGCGTTAACTGAGGCGCTAGCCATTTCGCCCACAACGCTTTATCGATCGAATTAATGTCCATAATCCGTTCAAACATCATGAAGAATGATAATGCATCGTTATCGTTCATGATTGGGAGCTGCTGTTTTAAATTAACAGCATCCGCACTTTGCCGCACAGAACGATCGCTCGGACCACATTGCATCGCTGCCCGCTCACGTTCAATTTCAAATTCCCTCTCTTTTAATACAACTTCCCTCTCTCGCATTTCTGACTGAGCCTGAACCAAGGCTAGCTTTAGCCGTAAGGCCTGGATTGAATTAGACTCGTCGGGTTCATCTTCCGCGGGAATAACGGAATGGTTACCGGTGTCGACCCCGGAGCCCACCCGCAAATTCTCGCCCAGCTCAACTTCCCCACTGCTTTCACTCTCCACATCACCCTGATCAAAATCATCATTCTCAACGCTGCGTTGCTCATCGTCGCGGCACAGTAGTGCAACCAACTGACGCTTCGTCAGCCCATCATGCGCTAGGCTACGTTCGTCACAAATATCGCGCAACTGCGCAACGTTATACCGCGAATAAGCTGGCATAACCACGTCTTACAGACAATACTTTAACACAAAATAAAGCGATATACGAAATACACTTAGTTTTGCGATGATAGTGAACAACAGCCAATTATAAATCACCAAAACACAGAAAATCAGTAATATACTGTTTGAGTGCAACGCCACTTAATCGGCTAAACATACAGTTCACGGTTTTGAACCCAATATCAACCAACTTAACTTGGCTTGGTCGGGATGTTCTTCGTCGCTCTGCGAGTCGTTGCTCCTGCAGTCGACCAATCCTCGACCCACGATGTCGACGCGGCCCGTAGTCGTCTCGTCGTCGATCTCAGTCGCCGTCGCTCGGTGGTTCTTCGATGCTGACGTGTCGACTTGCCGTGCTGCCGTCGCTAGCACGACCACTTTTTTGACGTCGTTCGTCGCCGACCTTTCTGGTCCGTCGCGAGTTGCTGTCACGTCCTCCTTCACGACCGTTCCCTTTAGGCGATTCGGTCGTTTGTCGCCGTTGCTGGCTCGTTGTCCTCGTGTCGTTCTCGATCACAGGCGACGCCAACTCCGGTCTCAGTGCAGTGCAGGTACTGTCACTGACGCAGGCTGCGGTCCGTTGATCCCGTAGCTGCCACCATGTTACGCCACCACGTCGGGGGAGCGTAGTGCGTTCTTGTTTAACGTGTGGATGTCGTGCATCGGTAGCGTGTTGAAAGTACAAGCCGATGTTGTCGATTATAATATATATTTATAATACACTATATACATCACACACGGGTCCATCAGACATATCGTCAGAACTTCATCAGGACATCATCAAGACAGACAATGTACATACAACATTCTACATAATATATACTAGGGGATAGGTCATTGACCAATCATGCTTCTCTAGCTCCCGAGCGCAGCTATACGTTCCGCCCGTCGGCGCTCCCTGGCCGTCCTGGGATGTGGGCGCGGCCCCCTCGACTGGGCCTGTCAATCAAATGCTGGCTCCCATCTCCTATCGCACGATGCCGTCCTGCGATGCTATTATTATAATCATTATTTCCTTTACATACCCATAAATCGTCCCTAAACCTATACCCGTAACAACGGTATTATTCAACGTCAAATAACTCGCAAATGGTACAAGATAGAGCTATATTGACATTGGCGGACTAATAGTCATATATGGTCTATCGAACCGCGCCATTTGCAATGCCCTTGAAGGACCCCAAACCCAGATTTCAAGGTAACGCCATTCTTTGACGCTGAATATCTCCAAAATGGCTACAGATACGGCCACAGTTACTATGGAAGGCGAACAGGAAACCGTACCAAAGCTTTCAAATGGTACCACTTTCAATGATCTTGAGTGACCTCTAACCCACATTTCAAGGTCACGATAATATTTAACGTCAAATAACTCGACTAAGAGTAAGTCGTGTATGATTTGTCGAATGGTTCCGTTTTTTTAGTGACCTTGGGTGACCCTTAACCTAGATTTCAAGGTCACTGTGTAATATTTAGGCCTATGAGTGCCCTCAACGTATTGTGTGCGCTGCTGACGCGCGATATGTTTGCGATAGCTAAGTTCTTGTTTACGACACGATATGATACGATAAAAAGGAGCGTATAGTTCTTCGTGAAATTCACCTCAGAACTGCGGGACGCCACTTGTCAATGGGAATGGATCACACAGTGATTATCTGCCACCCGACAGAGGTGAGCGCCCCGCCTTATACGATACGATAGTGTGTATTTAACGTGCAGTAAAAAGCTGACGGGTAGCCAGCTTAGTCTACCACACGGAATAAACAAAAAATTAAAATGTGAAACTAAAAATAATATGATGAGTGTCCAGTCCCATTATCACGAAGGCAGTCCAGTAGGTAAAAGAAGCGTAGAAAATATTAACTAAGATGAGGTGGCAAATTATGTATGCGTTTAATAGCTAAGGTCATCAGGATATCACAAGCTAAATTTCATCGCAATAAACTTATAACTGTACAAGATATTCAAAATTACGCGAGTCTCCTTTTTGGGACACAGTGTAGAAAGTGATATGTGGCCTATTCAATCAATCAACAACATTTATTGACTTCACGAAGTACAATCATAGCATCAATGAATAAAAATATAATGTGATATCAAATGGGTGGCTAAAGAAGGGAAAATCCCTGTTAAATATAGCCAACCAATTCACAGAAAATATGTTTACAAAATAAATCAGCACAGTATAAATCAGCATAGTAGAATAGTAATAGAAGATTATTTCTTAATAAGAAACTAATACAACAAAAAGAAAAAAATATAAACAAATCATACACACACATCTAGTAGGGAGGATTTAACTGATCTTGTAAATGAGTGAAAATTATTTAGGCCTATTGCTTTAATTTCAGAGGGCAATGAATTCCATATACGAGGACCACCATGTCTGAGTGTTTTTAAACGCTTGGCAGTTCTAATAGATAAAATATGATAATCCTGTAAATGCCTCGTGTTATAGGAATGAACAGCAGAATTAGTATGAAAATATGTTACAAGACTAGATGGCAATAAATTAAAAGTAACCTTAAACATGAACTGAGAAACTTGTAATGTATAAATATCAAAAATAGTAAGTGCATGCAATTTTTTGAAATACGGAGCAGTATGTGTGAGATATTTT
>Ga0209637_1000486_pt1 | contig 12286 bp, 7 predicted proteins | sample OlaalgELextract3_2_FD_187379 | JGI IMG/M metagenome (GOLD analysis project Ga0209637, IMG submission 187379) | Olavius algarvensis symbiont microbial communities from Tuscany, Italy - Type G ELBA extract 3 (SPAdes) (version 2) | ecosystem: Host-associated > Annelida > Digestive system >... | reverse complement strand
TAAAATCAAAATTTCGAGAATCTGTTCCACAGTTTTGTGCATATTGATACATAGAATGTGTGCAAGCTTCATAAGAATCGAAGAAAAACCGTAGAAGTAACGATTTGAAAAAAAGTGACATCCAGACATCCATCCAGACAAGCATCAGTCACCTACACTACACTATAAGCACCACTGGCTGCAAGCAGCAGCTAAGGCTGCCTAAATGCTAAAAATTTCGTAAAAATCGTGCAAGCTATTCACCCCTCATAGGCAAATTTCTAGGCCAAATTCCAACTTTTGACAGTCTTGGGGGCTGTAATCCCACATTTCTGCACTGATAGATGTGAAATTTGGCACAGGCTTCCCTTGCCAAATTTCACATTAATATGTGGAACATGTCAGCCCTGCAGGATGAAAAACCCATTTTTATACCGATACTGACATGCTGCCCTGCAGGCAGTCATGCTGGTAAAACTGCAAATGGTAGAAAAATGCCCAACGAACCAACCAACGAACAAACCACTGAGTTACAATAAAAAAACTATAGTGAAGGTCAATGTACCTCATCGAAGGAATGTAGAACCTCTCTCCTGATTTCGTCATCACTCCTAGTCTCACAGCTTTTCTGATAACTATTATCATGGACAGACGAGCTTCTGCCACCCAACAAAATCTGACCTTCATCTGCTGGCCTAACAATTACTGATTTAACCTTATGATCAGCCAACTTTGTGTCAGATGGATGAAAATCAGTGCTAGAACAACTGTTTACTTTTTTCTCATGTCTACTACGAGACAGCTTTTTGGGTTTGGCTTCTAAGTTTTCTGCAGTGGGGTCTACTACCAGTTTCTGGATATCATTGGTGGTCCCAGAACTCTTCTGTTTCTCTCTCTTTGACACACGCGACTTTATGTCACTTTCACTTTGGCCGACAGCTTGTGATCGCTCTCTATGTTTTGACTTCTTCAACTTGGATAAGTGGCCATCTGTAGATAGTTTCGGTGGCGACATCACAGTCGATGACTCTTCTTTGTACACCTGTCTTACTTCCGGCTTATCTGCCTTCACTGCATTCAGCTGATTAGAAATTCTGTTCAATACTGGTTGATCCCGAACTCCCGCTGATCTTGCCTTGTTGTTAACGTGAGACAGTGGCTGCTGTGGGGAATGCTGATGCTTGCTTGGTTCCAGCTTCATCGCCTCAACGTGTGCATAATGGTGTTTAACATCTGTTTGCTGTCTTTGTGATTCAGGAACTTCTGCAACCAGCCTATCAGTCGTCACTTCTTGACGTACAGTTCTTTCATCCTCAGTGGTTTTAATGAACCGATGAGCCTGGGCTTCTTTAACCATTTGGACTTGCTCGCTAATACTGCTGAATACGCCTATGTCGGATCCAGTTGGATGTCTCCACAAAATACTGAAATCACCGTATGCTTTATCTACAGCAGCAACAACATGCTGAAACATTACACAACATACTGTCAAGTGATTTCTTATAACTACAAAAACAAAATAGTAGCCCAACTATATAACCAACAAACTTATTCAAACATAAAACATACTAGTTCTGCATCAGTCAATTAGACCTGCTTCTCTCATGAATTATTAGATATACACAAAATAACTTCATACCTAAGGTGAAAGTAAGACCCGACTAAAGTCAGCAAGCCGGTGCTCCATTAAAATTAGGGATGTGAAATGATGTTCGATTAACCGAACATTGTTTACAAATTCGAGCATCGGATATTAAAGTCCATAACCGATGACTGAATTTCAATTCCTCGACATCTCGTCCATGTTTCATCGCAAGGTGATCGTATCGTATTACACACAGAGTCGCGTATGCAATAAAGAAAGCGGCAAAATTAAACATTCTATTCATGGCGTGGAGGCTAGTTGGAAGCTCAAAGTCCATCCTACAACATGTGCCATGTAGCATCTCATGCATCTTGTCTCGGAGAATGTGACGGCAGACATCGCATGTGGCGGGAGAGTGTGTTCGTATCGGCTCAGGCCACCCACTGTGTCTGCAATACAGTTAAGTGGACAATTGGCCGAATTCGGGCAATAGGTGATGGTTCAGGCATTCAACTGACCCGGTCATGTAGGAGGCAGTGCGTCACACAGATGTGCACACTGCAGATGCGTCTGCTTGCGGATGCGGATCTGCAAGAATTCTTGAGATCCGCATACTGACGCAAACAGCTTGTTCAGGAAAATTTGAGGGCACGGACGGACGCGGATCCTACAAAAGTATAATTATGGACAGGTCTTAACTGTGCGCGAAACCTTGTTATCTCACTGCACGATGTTGCGCTAAAGTCACCACGCTGATACAAGACAACTAACAATGTGATGATGCAGCCATGACTAAGTACGCTTAAACTATAGGGGTTTAGTGAAGGTATATAAATCATTGCAGATGCGGACTGACAGCGGATCTAATACAGCATCTACCTGTAGACTCAGATGCAGATGCAGATCTTTGGTCAAAATCCACGGACAGATGTGGACGAAATATTTGGGGATCCGCACCTCTCTGGTCACTATGCATGCTGCCTGGATGGGCCAAACAGAGTCAATGGAATTTATGACGTCACAATCACCAGGCACCAAACGTGACGTTTGCATCCATATGCCTGCCTGGCGTACATCAATCAAGCAACACAAATATTTATAGCGCCAAATGCACAAGTGGATCAGACGCTAGTCATTGTGCGCAGAGACCACTCACCACCAGCGTATCTAATACTACGACTGCCTGCTGTCAATTCGATCATCGGTTAATAATCGGTTATGGAAATTCAAAGATCGGTTAAGAATAATTCGAGTTTCACATCCCTAATTAAAATATTATTGTGTTAGACTAATTGCTGTAATCACTAAGTTTACCATGTCAAAGCAACTCCTATATTACATTACTTTTGTTTGTTATATTCACATGCATATTCATATGTATTTCCCACCTTGAAATCCATATAAACTGCTTTCTCGCTTGAGAAATTCTTCCTGCTCAAAGTTTCTCTCCTCTAAACAATATTCAATAACTCAACGTACATGTACTCTAACATATAACAGATAACTGTGAAAAGTTGTGGCTACATCAAACAAATCTGAAGGTACTGCATGGCTAACAAATATGAAGGTACTGCATGGGACTGGACAAAGTCATACAAAATTTTTAAAAAAATTAAACTTCGCCCAGTGTTTAGCAACGTTCAATAACTACACGTGCTAAGCTAGCTGAAATCATGCTGCAACTTTTCTGCTCAACAATGACTGTCATAAGTAATGTTAATCTCAACATGACCTAAATCTCAATTTTCTTATTCTTGTATACGTGGCATGAACCATAATTGGTCAGGAAACAGGGTCTTCATCTTCAGAGTGTAGCTGGGATAAGCGGCCATTCAGCTTCGTCAGAGGACAGGGTTCGACAATGTGGGACATCGTCTAGCTCTTTCTGCAAGGACACAGATCAGCACCTGTAAGTCGCCATTTCCTTTTTCAGTCATCGCAGTGTCCGTGTTCGATGCAAAAAAATGGTTCAGTAGAGACCACTGTTGCCGAGGAAAATCAAAAACCCAGTTGATGAATTGTGGGGTCACACACTAGATTAGAGTTGACGACCTGAGTTGACTTCCAGTTACGCCTCCATCGACTTTCAATGTCAACTGGTTGCAAGTCCAACCACCATGGCTTCCTGGATGTTAATCGTAGCAATGGCAGGTTGAGCATATCAGGCTGGACTGGCCAACTGTCATGTTTGATAACTTTCTCCACCAGCTTGTCATGGGCAGCCTTCCTTCACAGGGCTGGCAGTTCAATGTTGAAGAGCACTGGAAGCCATGGGAGAGGTGTAGAACAGTGTGCCAGAAATGAGACACGTGGTGGAGTTCAACTGCACATCGACCAGACTTGTGTGAGCTGATTGTGACTGTGACCAGACTGGGACGCAGTACTCTGATGCTGAGTAGCAAAGTGCCAGATCAGATAACAGCAGAGCATTGGCACTGGCACCCCAGGAGGAACCAGCTAGCTTCATCAACAAGTTGTTTTGGTTCTTCAGCTTGCCTGCAGTCTTTGTCAGGTGTTCCTAACTAGCTATACATTGTAAATATGTCTCTATTTTGTACAGTTACTTACATGTATATTCAGCATCAAATATTGGTATGACCTTGAAATCTGTGTCAGGGGTCATTCGAGATCAATGAAAATTGCACAATATATACTACTGGTCTGCCACTGCAAGTATAGCCTTGTCTTGTACCATTTTTTAGTTATTTGACATTGAATTATATTGTGATAGTGAAATGTAGGTTAGGGGTCACTAAAGGATATCAAAAATGGCACCATTTGCTAGATCGTGTACAAGTTCCCACTTGCATTTCATAATAATTATGGCCCTATCTTGTATCGTTTCCGAGATAAAGGAAGATATTAGTCGAAAATCATGAGTTTTTTCATAACTCATATGCATTTGCTGCCACCGTTAATGTTGGGTATCAGACGATTGTAATTTATGGCATAAAGGTCGCCAGATTCCTATGCTACAAAATGGTGCAAAGACATTGACAAAACATTTGCCCTCTGAGCAGGGTGCACAAATGTCACAGACGACAGATCACAGTTGGAACTGCAATAACATAAGGCAAATGTAACGAAGAACATTTGCCTAAAAGCCAAACAAACACAAAAGACCGCAGCCTACCAGGAGATGGAGGCAGTGATGAGCTAGAAGTCGCACCTGCCAGACTGAACTGCGGAATGCTCTGAACTAATCACATCACAGACAACACACCTGTATAATGCTGTAAAGATGGGAGCTGGCACACAGGTACACTAAATAAAATACTAAGACAAAATATTGAACATTTTCATTTTCTTTCACTTTCATTATGACCTATTTGGAGAATACATTAACAGTAACTATTACAGTGCTGACAATTAATACATATTACAAAACCAGGACACATAATCAAAACAGTATCCTACGCAAACAACGAACCTTGAATATTAAACACAAAATTCACCAATACTACTGCATGTGCAGCATTTTCAGTGGAAACATCATTTACAAGAACAAGACATTCCTACCTCTGCCAAGGAGGAGGTTACATGATTGGTGCGGTTTATCTGTCACTTTGTCTGTTGCAACATAACTCATGAATGTGCTAACAGATGTCAACCGAACATGTACTCATGGCCAAGAGGTGTAATGTAATACAATGTAATACTGACAAATTTAGAGAGGCATATGCAGCACAAGCGGCTTCTAGGGCTCTGTACAAAAACAGTCAATGATACAGGTGACCCTCTATAAGTTATCAAATTTTGGCATTGATCCGAATCCAGATGTGGATCCAGGATCACTCTGCCACCTACTTTCACATTACCAGAAATGGCATGATATGATATATGCTCACTCACAAGAGGGCACCACCATGCTCTGAGACAAAGCAACTGCCGTGACAGAGGTTTGTGCTCTCTGAACACATCTAGTTCAATACTGCAGTGCAGCTAGTAGCCAGAGAATGCAATGTACCTGGAGACAAATCGGCATTATCGGTGAAACCAGGAGGTGGTTTCAGCTCGGCAAAACCTGGCGGGGCTTTCACTTCATCAAACAATGCTGTAGCTTCTGGCTGCAACACACAACCAACAGCCTAAAAGCAGGGAGTGACCAATAATGCAGTATCACATGATAACTATATACAGCAATTCTATCAAAGGCTTATCAGCAAGATATCAACAACATATCACTTTAGTAAGAATTCTCCACGAACGGATGTGAATTACATGAAGTGTAGTACTTTGCACACAGCAATTCTCTCAATGTACATCTGATTATGTGAGATCACGGCATGATGACAGTTGAGTTTTTGCTACAAGTCACCAACTGCCGTGTGTCACGTGCTATGCAATATTGTTTTTGCAAACAAAATCACATTAACTATGCACATTGGGCCAAACACACTAGACCTCACCTCACTGCAACACCTTAAAGTAAATCACATCAACTAAAACAGCAGCAACAAGATACGAGCATCAAATACCAACCTGAGGCCGAGCCAGTCCGTCAGCAATGAGAAGATCTTTAATATAACGACAGCCCAGCACGGCACTACAAACACGGACAAAAGTTTAACGTTCAACAGAGAACAGATATAAATCACTTATGTCACAGCTTTAGCATACAGACTACACAGTACGATGACACAAAAAAAAAACAATAAGACTATAACAATAAGCTCTGAGGTTGCAGAGAGGCCATGCGATGCTTTGTGTCCGTCAGTAATTAGCTTCAACAATACAATATCTTGAGCAGTCTTCTATTGTTAGTTACTTCGATTTCAGATGTACCAATGAATACTACTGAACTCTGTTCTGTTGTCTTCGGCGTAACGTTGAGGCTTGTTGTCACAAACACTTCGTCGTCCATCTCCCATGAACGACAAACGATGCCGCTTACTGCTACCAGCAATGAGTGTCACCAACTTGCCAGTCCGATGCAGCGGTGTTTATAACACTTAGCAGTCACACCATTAACAACACATGATAAAGCCAGATATTGGTCGAGAATTGGGATTTTTGACTACCCCACCTGCATTCGAAGCCCCCATTAGTGGGCTCACTGTCGGAATGTGGCTATAACGTTTGGTACAGAAAAACTAGACTGGTGTGGCTACCAGATAGTAAAGAAGTTTTGAAGATATGTTTACTCGCATAGCATCGCACGGCAAAAATCAAATCAAAATACCAGTAAACATTAAAAACAGTTACTAAAAGCGCAAACAACATAAAACACAAAAGTATTATCCTGTGATTTCAAGCTGCAATCATCACCGCAAACTATCGATGACACGGTTGGTAGAATTCTAGCGACAGTGGTGCAAATCTGAGTCAATAATTACAACAACAGTGATCGCACATATTAATACTCACTATCACCAAAAAATGTTGACGTGTGTCCCATTAAATGACATTGCTAACAGCTATCGTGTGAGCATAATTAGCCAGCATATTTGTATAAACAGAATGTCAATTATATCCAGCTCTACAAAAAGAAGATATTCTATGAAGTCAGGCAGTTGAAATATGGATTTGGAGGTATCTGATGAAAGTACCGTGGACCGAGCATAAAACAAATGAAGAGATGCTGCAGATGCTTGAGACAGAAAGAAATAATGGACACCATTAGAAGTAGACAGAAGAAATGGCTAGGTCACATCCTGAGACACGACTCATTACTGAGAATAACGTTAGAAAGATAAATACAGGGGAATAAGGTTCATGGGAGACCAAGAACGATGTTCTTGGATTGGCTACTGATGACGGAGGAAGGCAATATTAGTTACAAAGAACTAAAGATGTTTGCCCAGGACAGATCAAGACGGAGTCAATGAAGATGGCAGAACACTGCAGAGAGAGGTCATTTCGGGGACAATTTTACAGATCAGATGACCCAATCAACAGTGTCAATGGTTAGTCAATGAAATCAAGATCAAGGACCAATCTCACCAGGCTCAACTCACTAAACAGTACCGTAAAGAATACAATGAGTAGTTGCTCCACAGAACAGCTTACCAGTTGACACAGTTAAGCATAAATCAGTTAGGCGATTGCAAAAATTTCAGAGCTAGATAAGCATTTTTATGAAATCTCTGGTTCATGTGTGCTATTCTAGCATCACACATAAACTGTAACGAGAACCAATACAACTAAAATGAATAAACTCTGACACTGACATCAATCATAAACAGATTACCTGGCAAATAAGGCAACAGTACATCGGCCGCCGTAGTGTCCTAGGATCTCGGCTTTCAGTCTACGATGTAATACAAGTCTTGAAAATTTGTCAATAGCAGCTGCTGTCCAACCACCCGGTGGCTGTAACAGACATTTCTCATCAACTACATGTGTGGCCATGAAAACCAAACTGAAAACACAACCAAAACTTGAGGTCGACTCCAATGTGGGTGATCTCATTATCCGACAACCTGGTTCTGACTTCTGAAACAGCAATGGCTCCAGACAGTAAATGGCCACTGCACCACTCACCACAAGCTGTGGTACTTGTTGAATAACGACGACAGATATACACATGGACAAATTTGAATAACATCAAACATTGTTGAATAGTTTCAATTCAGTTGGTGCAATTCATGTACAAAAGATTCTTACTATAAGCGACTGGCTATAATTACGTATTGAATACGTTTCAATGTTCGTTGTCCTTGTTGATTGTTTACAAGTCAATGGAGCATGTGACCTGGAAATCAGCTGATTCCATGTGTAGCTGAAAAGCAGGGTTGGCAAGTTTTTCCCACAAAACCCAGTTAAAACCGGGTTGGGCAAAACCCCAAAAACCCACATGAAGTGGGCAAAACTAACTTTCTAAATTAAAACAACGCCAATTCTCTGGCATATTCTTTCCAAAGTGTTAACTAATTAATAATAACTGAATTTGCTTTTCAATTCTTCTGAGTGGAATGCTGTATTGCCTGGGCCCAAAAATATAAAGAATGTCACTGATTGTCGCAACCTTAATCCAACTTTAAAACAAAATTCACCTTTAATACACGTCTGAAATCTAGACATGTGTAACTGAAATTGTTATACCATGTCTGTAAAAGACTGTAAGATGAAAGTTCTCACAGTCTTGCTATCACTAACGTTTTATCTCCATTCGTGGCATTCTCCGCGAGTCCAGTTCAACATTTCCACGCAGCTGTCTGTAGCATGTCACAATCTTTGCTGCCTTTAGCAAGCCGAGTTGGTTTCTCAGTTTAGTTTGCACCAGAGCGAAGTTGGAAGACTCGTTCAATCGCTGCTGAACTCAACAGCAGGCAAAGTAGTTTCAGTGCTGTGCTTATCAGATTTGGTGACACTTCGCATTTGCAATTTGATATAGACGACCACCACAGAACAGGCGACATTTGGTCAACATATGCAGATGACAAAATGATGCTGGAAAAGGGTCTGGTCCTGCAGTGAAAGCACATGCATCTGCAATAACTTCCGGGTGTTCTGGATGAAGCTGCAAGAGTAACTGGCGTGCAGCTTCTTGACCGGCTTCACATATATGTTTTCCTTTGTACTTCAGACACAACAAATTTGCGAGGAAGTGGTAATCTGTAACTGCTTCCTTGAAACATTTTGTAACATTTGTCGAATGTGGCTTCAATGCGTCATCACTCAGAACTCTAGGCCATTCTTTGCAGGCATCAGCAATGTGGCAGTGTCAAAGACTGTAATTGGTCCAATGCGTTTGCTACTGGCTGTAGCTGAGCGTGAAGAGTTTTAGCTTCATTCAACAGGCCGATATTGTGGATCAGTGACTGGACCAATTACAGTTTGACCCTGCCACTATTGCTGATGCCTGTGAAGTGCGAAGAATGGCGTAGTCTTCTGAGAGATGACGCCTGTAATGTGGTGGATGTCTGTATCAAATTACAAATGCAAAGTGTAAGCACGATAAGTGATAAGCACGGCACCGAAACTACTTCACCTGCAATCAAGTTAGCAGCGATTGAATGAGTCTTTTCCAGTGTCAAAACTGCTACTGCTGTATGTCTATGGCAGGCTGGCAGCCATTTAGCCGACCTGTATGCACTGAAGTTTGAATATGACTGAGTGTGATAGCAGGTTTGAATTTGATTATGAGATTCATCATCTATTTATAGATATGTATTTAATTGGTGAAAAAATTACAACAGCCAATATACAAATAGTGTGGCAACTGGCACCAAAGGCGACAATTCAATTTATAACAATATAATTGCTTGACAGTGCCTTTAATGTACCATAATCTGTCCAGGATCTGAAGACGAAGAGCTGATCTATGCTATATGCAGTTTTGCCTGGCAAAGCCCGGGTTAAACCCGGTGGGCTGGGCAAAACCAGTTTTGCCCAGCAAAGCAGAGTAGCCACCCTGTTAAAACCCTGCTTCAATATTCATGGCAAGTCTTTAGAGGCATTGCCAGGTGTTGCCTACCCCAGTTTCAGGGACAACTGCAGCACCTTAAATACCAAAACCGGATTTTAAAAAAATGCCAACTCTGCTGAATAGCATTTAATAGGCAATTACAGCCAGTTTGTATAGTAAGAATTTTTTTATACAATGTCCAACATTGTCAACTACTGCCGACAGACCTAGTCCGATGGTGGTCTGCCTCAACTATACTTGACAAACGAGAATTCAGTCAACTTGTGCATATCACATAATCAATTGCCAAAATATAGTTTAACTTAATGCAATAAATGCAAAGCAACTCAAAAGTGTAAGTTTCCAAACATTGTTTCACCGATACGCTGTCAACAACGTCATTGATTGCATCACGTGCTGTCAGTCATGTAAATGATCATGGCTTTCACAAAGAATATAATAAAGTTCTGATCAAACTTCTGCAGCAAGAAAAAAGTTGTGGTATAATGAGGTTTCTTTAAAAGGTTCCAAACAGTGGTTGGTGCATGTTGCCTTTGAACAAACTGTAGACCGATTCAGCTGGTGCAATTGGCCAAAAACCCGGAAGCCATGCTCACACGCTGATAAAATATCAATTTGGTCAAAACAAATGGCATGCCACTGAGTCAGAAAAATGCAAGGAGGGCACTGTTACCTGCAGCTGTAGTCTAAACTTCCACACGACTAAATTTTTCAACTGACTGAGCATAAAATATTTTGCGGAAACTTTCCTAATTAACATTCTTTGAAGTCAGTAAGAAATATTCAAGTCACTGATAAATTTCAAAGAACACTGCTTCTGCTGTGTAGTTAGATGCTGCTGTTGTTTTGGTAAAATACAACAAGTTTAGACTGAGTAACGAGAATTTTGCCAGTGTCCACTTTTTATATGGATGCAAATTGCACGAAGCAGCATACTGTGCAAATTGGACAACAGCTAGTCATTAAAACAGAACAAGACATCGTACTTGCAGAACGCCATCAAGTTGACAGTGATGGATGCTCCAGTCAAATGACGACTCAACTCCTGAAGGAAGCTTTGTTATCACATCACTTCGGACAACAAATTCTGTTGTGCCATAATCAACGTACATAACGTCCACTTCCTCAGTGTCCATGCTGGTCAATAACAATGTCACATTAATTTCACACTAAAGCCCATGACACTAAATCAACTTCTGTCCACCAACAGTGTCTTTAACAATAGTAATAATGATAATAATAATAAGCACATTTATAGAGTGCCATGTATGCCTACAGAAGGCTGCAGAGGCACTGAAATATTGGCCAACAAAAACTGGACGTCAAAGAAAACTTAGTCAACTTTTGTCCATGACAAACATTATTTTCCAATATGTTCGAAAACACAGAGACAAACTGACCGAGTTGTTTTACAATGCTGCACTATGACTGACTGAAACTAGCTTACCCCACATGAAGACTGGACTGGTATTAACACAGTAACAACTTCTACGAGCAAAACAAATTTCTAACCAGGTTTGCGTTATGATCGTTCTCAAGACAATGGTCAAAAAATCACTTAAATTCTGTTCCATTAATCAACTGAATTATACTTCATGGAAACACCGGATAATTTTTTATACAAAGATTTGTTGTTGTCTACAAAATATCTCACTTAATGCATCCGATGCATTAATCTTCCCCAGACTGACACCTTCGAGCAACAACTCCTTGTAATCCTCTCTCATGGCACGTATTCTGCAATGATGACCACGAAACTAGAACAACCAAAATATCCGTTTCTGATGCTTACAATTGTCAAACTGTTAATCACAATCGGCTGGCCAATGTTAGGCCAGAATCGTTAATTACTGAAGAGATGTTGCAACCAATAAAGACCAAACGAAAGACCGTAAATTATTGCAGCAGCTTTTAAGACACTGAGTGATCTATCCTTTAGGTAACTAAAGGATAATACTGCACCTTATGCACGATCCCACCGAAAAGTGGCCAATAAGAAGTCGATCGTGTCACAGGAAAACATCTGTTCACTAATAAAAACCAGTTGACTCTGTCAGCCGATTTTTATGAATCCTGTCATGTGCCGTTGGCTTAACAATGCTTTGCCTTCAGTAATATTACAATTGAATGAACAGCTGACGTGCAATCTATATTAATTAATATGCACAACAAGAAAATCGCCTCTGCAATAAAAAGCTGGCCTGCCCGCCACGCTGATCCAAACCAATTATTGGCTGTGCTGTGCCAATGTTGACGGCAAGCTGATTTCTCTGACAGAGGGTGATGTGTTAATCATGCCTTTCCAGTAATGGGGTGGTTTCCCCACCCAAGGGGGCATCTGGGAGAACTTG
>Ga0209637_1000485_pt1 | contig 12307 bp, 5 predicted proteins | sample OlaalgELextract3_2_FD_187379 | JGI IMG/M metagenome (GOLD analysis project Ga0209637, IMG submission 187379) | Olavius algarvensis symbiont microbial communities from Tuscany, Italy - Type G ELBA extract 3 (SPAdes) (version 2) | ecosystem: Host-associated > Annelida > Digestive system >... | reverse complement strand
GAATGAAACAACTCGAGGATGAGAACAATGCACTACGCATGCTCGAGGTAAGCCGCCAGTCACAGCCGACTGTGCTTTAGATGTTACGGAAACTACACTGTGTCCCACAAAAATACACCGCTAAGCGCTGTGCAGCAAAACTACGCTGTGGGGCATAAAAACGTGGCAGTTTTTGCAACAATTTTTGCGATTATTGACCGATTTCGATAATTTTTACATCGTATTAACTAGAAATGAATAATGCATCTTATTGTACCAAAATGTCTCACTTCACCTTACGTGTGTAAGCACATTACCTTGCAAAATCAGAAAACAACGCTTTTTTCACGTAAGCGCTGATACGCGTTTACATTAAAACATTAAAATGCTGACGTAAAATTCTCACAAGAAGTTTATAGGCCTGGATTATGTTCGAAATGTCTGCTTTCAGCGTCAACACAGGCTAACAGACGAGTGACGACGTGGCCGCTGATCAATGGCGTTATCCACAGCGCGCTGTTCCCGTCCACACCACACGGTGATGAGACGCTGTCGCAGCTCATCAGTCATCAATTAGTGCAGCGGCCGAGGCAGAAAAAGACCTCTAAATAAGGAGATACCCCTACCGGAGGTATAACAAGTTGAAATTGGTATCATTTTGACCGGAATGATGTCTAGTTTTCAAAAAATGATGTTGTAATTGCAGATTTTGTGTACAACATGCCAAATTAACCCCTTGTTTGCCAAAAAACCGACGAAAATGGCCATTTTCACTTTTTCTCTTATTTCTTGAAATATGCTACCCAAACTCCACCCAAACTTCCTAATACTGATTTATTTCACAGAGAAGACCTACAGGCATACAAATCAATGCATTTGAAGTACTTTGGAACACTTTAGGGTCGATAATGTACCAAAAATTTACGTGTTTTCCTATTTCTTTGAATATGCAGTGCCATTTCCAACCGAACTTCTTCATATGGATATATTTCACATACGAAACCTTCAGGCATACAAATAAATTTTCTTAATCACTTTGGAACACTTTATACATCCAAAATACTGTAATTTTTCATCATTAGCAACGTATTAGTCATTTGACCAACACCCTTAACACCCAGTGTCAGCACTGTCCGAGACAACCACATGTCATCATAAAGATCAGATCCAGTGATTTGTCCCTCATAACATGGTACATAAACGCCTACAGTTTACTAGTATCAATTACACGTCATGCCCAGTGTCTATAATACATGTAGCTGAGTGTCAGCAGATCCTTCCTGTTCGCTGTTGCTTTGATTCTTGCAATCACTACAGGAACATGCATCGATACACTCAAGTCCAGCAAGCCGGCAAGGACATTTTCGAGCATTTTGGCAGTCTTTATCCGTGCAGTAGAGGTGGGTGAGGTCACGGACTTCAATTGGAGCTGGTGCTTGTACGAACATTGTGGGCGCAATACCCCCATCACAGGCAGACCAACCATGACCAACTGGTTCCACCACCTCCTGACTGGCAATGTGGCTTTGGCACCACAGTCTGGTTTGATACTTGGCACGCAAAACATGCTGTTTGAAGGAATCCTCAGTGGGAGGAAGCATTGCTGCTGTTTTGTCAGTGGTGGTTGCCAGCACGTAGCGCAGTTCATCAAGTGTATTGATATCTTTGCCTTTCTTCCCGGCATACAACAGCAGAACGAACTTCCTTGCTGCAGCGACACTACCGTCTAAGTCGTCGTTGTGGAAGCTATGCAAGTTTGTAAGACTATCTGCATATTTTACCAGCTTAGAATAAGCAGACTTCTTCCCTATTCGGTAGAGTGAACTTGTGGTGTCGCATCCTGTCAGCGCATGGGCAGCAGGGAGACTTCCACAAACCAGTGGTCCAAGTTCCTTGGCAATGCAATGTACTGGGATGTATCGCTCCTTCCCAGAATGCCCGGCGTACATGTACACTTCGTCAGACAGATGTCCTCCACTATGATAGTGGACTAGCAAGACTAGCACATCTGTATCATCACAGCGAACAATAAGCCTACCATGCTGCTGAGACAGATGGCAAGCATGAAGGATCATCCGAGTGTCCGCTTCCTCCTGGTTGCAGTACAGACTTTCCAAGTTCTGAACGGCGGATGTGGAAACGGACTTGACTAGCGTTGCTTCACTAAAGCCCCCAGCAAGAACGACTGACGTATCATTGGGCAGATACTCGGCTACATGTTCGATGATGTAGTTAGAGATGTACTCCGCAAGGCTTGCCTTGTTACGGGATCCCTTCAGAAACTTTCTGTAGTTGGGTACCTGTCGATTACCGCTGATCTGATAGGCTTGCTCCGAATGTGAACCACGTCGTTCTCTTTCCGCAGATTTGATGGAAGACGGATTATCGTATCGGTCGAAGACGATGGTCACGGAGCTGAGACTCAATGAACGATTTCGGAGCAGCCCGACTATCCGCTTCTGTACAACTTCAGCTAGATCGTTGAAGGTGCGGAAGTGGTTCTCATTCAATGACTGAATGACTGCCATCCCATCAATGATATACGCAGAGGAAGTGGCATCTGGTGCCTGTGGAAGTGATGCTACAACGTCGTCACAATTTGACTCCAGCTTCTGGGCAAGGTCAGCTTTGTTGGTCTTCCTCATCCTTCCATCATCGTTGAAGAGCGCTGGAGGAACTGCAGCAAGCTCATGACGCAGCACGTTCTTCAGATCGACATCACGACTACGGGCAACTGCAAGCAGCCTCCGAAACAAGACCTCTGTGTCGATGATCAACTTGCGATCCTTGTCATTTGGTAGGGCTTTCTTCATGTCTGCAAATGTCAACACAGTTGTCTTGTTCAGTGGATCCCAGAAGCTTTTCGTGGGCTTTTCTCCGAGTCGTTCCTTGATGAATCCGTCAGCAACAGTCTTTCCGTTCTCTGGAATGTTTCGTAGTGAATTCTCAACTTTCTCAGAAGCAACTTGGCCTGTAGTGATGTTGATAAGACTTTCCGGAACGTCATCACGGTTGAATGGATCTTGGCACTGACGTAGCAAGTATTCCGTTATCTCCTTCACATCCTTCTTGTCCCTGCGAAGACGAGTGTCACCAAGTTCGTCGTGTAGTTTGTCTTTACTACTGGAGTTGCAGATATTCTTGAAAGCCTCTGCATATTCTCCTGTAATGTGTCGTGTCATCAGCCACCGGAGCAGCGCACCCTTCTGTAGTGTGAAACCAATCACACCTCCCTGGCTCTTTGCTTCACGATTGATACTTTGTTCCAGGGCCTGATCTGTTGGTACGCAGTTGAATACCCTGCTTTTAGACCTTCGGACCACGAATCCCCCTTCAATCATGTGACGATACATCAGTGGCTGCTTTTCCTCAAGCAGCTCCATCTCTGCTACGTAAACTGGAGTATATCTTGCGTAGTTGATGCGTCCAGCAAGGACGAAGTACGGAACGGTATCCTTGACGGCTTCAATATGCATGAGGAATTTTGCCTCCCGATCTGCCCGCAGTAGCCGAAGCAATGTGTCACCAGCCTGTAGGAAGCTATCCCAATATGCGAAGGTTGCTGAACGTTGTCTTCCTTCTTCCCGAAAAAGGGCTATTGTATGGAGCACAGAGTCTGCGATGGAATCCTCCACTTCGTGACAAGCGGCAGCACATGCAGTAGCATCCCTTGACCTGAATGGTTCTTCAAGAGCTTGAGGCTTATGCTTGGTTTCTCCAGTTACCCAAGGCAACGAGTTCTTGGTAGCGAAGTCTTCAGCGGCAGTCAGGAATAGGTGTGTCAGTGCTTCATGCGCTAGACGTATACATCGGATTGCACGGGCATACTGCTTTCCTTGGAGCATCTGGTTAGCAGTGGCTGATGCATAAACTTCTGAAGAGACTAGGATGTCGTGAAGACCACCATCTCCAAAGAGCTTACCAATACTCGCCAAGAATGCCATTGTCAGATGCATTCCACCCAACCTCATTGTCACCTTGCCCTCTAGCGATTTTGGCCTACTCCAAAGGATCTGTTGTGCCTTGCTATATATTGCTAAATCCGCAGTGACAAGTATGTGGGGTTGTCCCAACTCTTGCGCTGTCTCCACCAGTCTCAGCAGAGTTGTGAAGATCGTGGACAGGTCTGATGGCGAAGCGTTGATGAAAGGAAGATAACGAATCTTGGCAGCAGGAACGCTCTTGGTGCTTACGAGGGCATTGAAACCACTCCATGCTGGCACACACGAGTCATCGTCTCCCAAGACACGAGCCATTTCCCAGACAAGATCATTCTTCGGGACACTTGTGGCATTTGTCACATTCTCAGTCTGGCGCGTAATGACAGGTTCTGGTTTCTTACCTGGCTTGCGATATGCATGGACTGGTTGCTCTTTGTACTTAGCAGTGTCCAACGACTTTTGCTTTGAACAGGGAATCAAGTCTGATTCAGGAGTAGCCAATGATCGTTGGTACAAGACAATGGCCATAGAATGGGTGGTGTGCTTGCCATCTACAGTCTCCTCATTCTGATCGAAGTTGTCGATGGCTGCATCTACGACCGTTGCAGTGTTCTCACCGTCAAACTTTGAAATGCCACGTGAAATAGGAACAGAAGGCGATTCAGTCAGTTCGTCGATTGCTACAGACGTCAGGAACTTCCGAACGTCATCATAGTTAATCGAAAACCCTAGAGAGCTCAATCTCTCAATGAGATCTCTGCTCCCATGATCATGATGCATCTGAACACCAAGGCCAAACGTGATGGGGGTCTGCGTGTTACATGACAAACCAATGATACTGTGACATATCCCAAGAACCCTCAAGTCACACTCGCCAGGAACAGAATGTGCAGCTTTATCAAATTCATCTTTGGATGTACACCATGCTACAAAGTCATACACAGTCTGCGGAACAAATGCCTTGCAGTGGTCGGTGTTCAAGTTGCTGCTTGGAGAATAGTGCGTACTCTGAAAAGTGATCCCTGACATTGCGTTGCGTAGGATGCCTGCTGCTCGGTGGAGAATCACAGAATCACAGTCTGGGTGTTCTGCAAGATCACTAGATGTATATTCGCATTCACCCAAGTCATTGATCTGAACATGCAAAGCCGAAATCCTTTTCAGGGCGTCACCAACAGTGACTTCAGCAGAACAGACTAAGTCTGACAAACCAGGCTGTGCAATGAATAGCAGGCGATCACCAAACAGTTTCTGCAACTTGTGCTTCAGTTTCCACGAGGGGTAATCACGTGGTCCCACCTTATCTTCTGGCGGCCTTCCTTCATTGAACAGTTCGATGAACTGCGCGTGCAATGACGACAAGGTTACCAACATCCTATCCTTGGCCTTTGAAAGTGCGGTCTTCTCGATTTCGTCACCCAAACGCAACACAGCCTTATCGACATCTGACAGGGATGTCTGTGCCTCTGCCTTGCTTCGGTCAGCCTTTATATTTCTGTCTGAAACATACCGACTATAACAGGACCTGTGATATTTTGCATCGTAAGCAAAGAGGTCTGGGTGTGACAACATACGCATGTGAATCTCATCATCCTTTCTGTCCAAAGCTGCCTTTATGATACGCTCACGTGTTGACGATCCAGTCCCAGTACTAACGCATGTCAGCTTCTCTTTGCGAGTGTTTGCAGACCCACAGAGAAAGCAGTCTGTTCTAATGTTAAATGATGATGTGTCGGAACGTCGTAGACGTACTGGCCCAGAATCACCCGGTGGATCATCTATGTCAACTACAGATGTTCTACTCGAAGGTTGTTTCTGGACACAGTTCAGGTTACTTGCAGATGTATACCAAGCTCTGCATTTTGTGTGGTATCGGACTGTTACAGAGCCATTTAAGATATCATCTTTGATTTCCGATAAACGCGCGTATACCTCATCTTGACGGATATCAGCAGCCTGGATAATACCTGTCATACCACCCGACGTCGGACACTTTACATATGGACAGCTATCATCTAAGGCTTTACAGCAGATCACACATTTGTCGACGTATGTTCGTTTCTGCTTCTTGGTTGTTGGCTCATTGCAGTAGGCCATCTTGTTTCTGTATTCTGAAAACAAAGACCATAATCACATTAATGACGCCATTCAAGAGGCAGGGAGGACCTGCAATTCAGTTCCTTCTCGCACATATCCTAATATTTTTCCCGATATTTGAGCATTATTGGACAGAACATTGTTTTTGGTAAGTAGATGTCTAACATTGTTAGATATAGGGTTAACCGTAACCCTAACCCCACCGGTAACCGTAACCCCACCCATCACTACTACAACTACTAGATATTCATTAATCGGCGAAACGGGATTCGGCGAAACGGGAATACAGCAAATATTATTTCCATCATTCGCAAAATGTCCAATCCTGATAATTGACGCTTAGTAGCCATTTATAGCCGTTTACTTAGCAGCATACTACTGTAAACAAACATAGAATATTTATGACCTACGATAACCCGCTTGACAATTATTATGGTAACATTACTTACCGGTACTGACCGAGATTTGTCATCCCACGCAAGACACAGGATCAGGAAACCAGTCTATACATGTCATACCTGAAAAATTCCGGGCCTAGAACTGTTCAAAACTAATTAGAATGCCTTTCTTTGTATGCCTGAAGGTTTCTTACATGAAATAAATCGATATGAGGAAGTTTGATTGGAATTGGGGCTGGATATTCCAAGAAATAGGGAAAAGAGTAAAAAAAAACGTTTTTCGCCCCTTCGCCAATAAAGGCTTAATTTGACAAGTTTAAGCACATCTGTGGCAACTACAATATCATTTTTTGAATTCTACACACTCAGACGATTAAAATGACACCCATTGCGCCCAGTTATAACGTTGTTTGTCTCAACAAATTAGAAAGTTATGTCGTTATTTACGTAAAATTCGCTGAAATTTCAAAGTTTTTGGTATATTATCGACCCTAAAGTGTTCCAAGGTACTTCAAATTCGTTGATTTGTATGCCTGTAGGTCTTCTCTGTGAAATAAATCAGTATTAGGAAGTTTGGGTGGAGTTTGGGTAGCATATTTCAAGAAATAAGAGAAAAAGTGAAAATGGCCATTTTCGTCGGTTTTTTGGCAAACAAGGGGTTAATTTGGCATGTTGTACACAAAATCTGCAATTACAACATCATTTTTTGCAAACTAGACATCATTCCGGTCAAAATGATACCAATTTCAACTTGTTATACCTCCGGTAGGGGTACCATCAAAATTTCCTGGGTATGGCCGCTGCACTATAAGTATTGTAAGAAACATGGAGTTGCAACTCATGAACAGACCTGGGCCGAAGTCACCCCAGTTTACGGCACTTTTCAAACTTCACAACATGTCAGCAATTGGCACAGTGCATCAATGCAATCTCAATTCTTACAGCAACAAGATTTTCTGACGCAAGCGTTTCAGCTGTGCGAGTCCAAATCGTTTTCTTTTTCATACTCTTGTCTTTGAGCAGGTGGTCTTTCTCGCGACAGCTCTATGAGCCGTGTCACAGACGTCTGGTTCCAGACTGAAGTAGCTGTACATAAAGATGAGCTGAATGACATCAAGGCTAACCACAATACATGTGGAAAAGTTTACACGGTATTAACTGGAGAATAAATTATTAACTGGAGAATAAATTACAGTAAGAACTGTTTGTCAAATCAGTGCAGACGGCTGCACTGATGCAGACGGCTCACTGCTACTGGCTGCAGCTGCTGGCTGTTGAGGTGCTTTGCTAACATCTAAAATGCTGTAACTGTCACTGCATGCAAGTAACTTAAATGATCATTAAAATCTGTTCCATACAATTTCACAATAAACCACATTCTTTGTTGCACGCACTGAATGATCATTAAATTTAAACAGTATTGTTGCAGTAAACGCAGTTTCATTATTGCAGTATAGGCAGTTTCGTTATACACAGCATGTGCTGGTGTTGATTTTTACCCACAAAATAATTTGTGGCATTGTCCCAGGCCCATATGTCACCACTATGCCAATCGAAATTGGTCTGTGGCCTTCCAACCAGCAAGGGTCAGAATAACGAATTTAAATCCCAGAAACCCAGTCTAGCGGTTGGGGAATCATTGTAGATTAATTAGGCCTACTGGGCCACGACATCATCGTCATCCATATTCGGCATGTTAACAGGCAACACTGCATCCACCGCAGATCTCTTTTTGGCCTTCCTGGTGCAGCACTTGTCTTCATCGTTACATTTAGCTGAAATGGCCTTGCACTCTGTCGACTCAGTTTCGCCGCGAAATTTTGTCTTAATGAACTCCGTACAACATCAACAGACAATCCAATCTTATACACTGTATATACAATCCATACGCAATTAAGTTCAATTATTAGCAGTATAGAGCGAAAATCCTTTGCTGTGTCCAGTTGCTCAACCTGAATGATTTGATGAAAATGGAGAAAGTACTACTGTTTCACTGCTCGCTGATTACGCAGATTTCGCAGTGTAGTCTCTCTTGGCAGTGCCATCATCTAGGAGGTTCAATCGCAGATTTGCATATTTTCCTCCATAACTGTAATTTTTTTGAAATAAAAAGACAAGAATGCATTATTACTACATAAAACAGTCTAAGTTACTCCACTCAATCACTAATTTATTCATATTTTGTTTTTAACCTTACACATTTTGCATAAATTATGCAAATTTGGCGAACGTTCAATTTTCATGTATCTATGTTACATTTCTTTGCCAAAAACATTATACAAGAGTTATATTGGTGATTTTTCATGTAATTCCACATAATATGCATTATATTAGGAATTTTATGCAAGTATAACTTGCATAAGTGTGTTTTGCTACCTAATATAAACATCAGTATGGCATAGCGTAAGTGAAACAAACATTGTAGATTTATATTAGAATCTAGAAATAGATTTATATTAGAATCTAGAAAATCAGATAACTTTGATCGCCGGCATCACCTTAAAATGTCCAACAATGCAATAATTATTTAACTTATGGTAATTATAATTATTTCGAAAGTCTATAGTATCTTCCAGCTGTGTCAGATTACTCAGACTTATCGATCGGAGTAGTCACTGTCAGTCACTGTTTCTGAGTCACTAAGTACAAGGTCACTGCTGCTGCTGCTGTCGGATGTGGGTGAAAGTTCTACAACTGATGTATGGAACACTGTTGAATGACTTTGTTGTGATGATTTAGTAGTTTCACTCCGTTGCTTCTTCTTTGGTGGTTCAGCAGGAGGCAGTTCCTCACTTTCGTCATCAGCCCAGTCTGTCTCCTCACTGTGCTTTTGTCTGCGAGGTTTCCTACGTGACAGACTTGGTGGAAACTGGGAGCAGTGGAACCAGACTGGCACAATGCTATTCTCCTCTACTTGCCATCCACATTCCTCTGGGTTAGGATAGTTAATGTCTTTAAGGACACATTGTTTCCAAATGTAAGCTTGGAGGTTTGACTGTTTAACGTGCTTGTGTTTGTCGGGTAGTAGAGTGAGGCTGGACTTGTTTTTCTGCTGTTTGTACATGCAGATTCTTGTCTCCACAAAATCTTCATCTTGTTTTCAAGGGTATGTGATGGTCTGCATGAAGTTCAGGATCTTCTCAGCATCTTGCTTGGAGATTCTCTGTTTTCCTAGTGGAGCCAAGAGGTTGGACTTGCCTTGAGTTATCATTTTCTTGAGTGCTTTCATTTTTTCAACCTTGTATGGATATGAAGTAGTGTCACACCCTGTAACACTGATAACCAGGCAATGCGTCACAAATCTCCTCTCCATAGGCCTTGCAGGTGTCACCGATATCCAGGTATCTGTTTTTCTTTATCTTCATGAACCACTTCTCAGATGGACGGCTTTTGTGGAAGGCGTAAATCAGCAAGACAAAAATATCTGTATCTGCAGCAAGTTAGCAACAATCATTACTGGTTTGTCAGACAGTGACACATGTCTGACTATTCTGGTGTCCACTTCGTGATGGTTACAAGTTTCCAGTAAGGTGACATCTTCTGGTGAAACAAGCCAAGTGTTGCAAGTCTCTGTAATGATGAGAGGAATCCTCAGCTTTGACCTGTAATATGTAAAGAATAGAGTAGACGTGAAAGTATACAAATACATATATACAGCTATCACTCAAATAAAATTAGATATCAATCAAATAATATTACATAAAGGGATATAAGAACAAGATTGATGAAAAATACACCTGACAGCTTGGCTTTTGTAGTACTCAACCAGGAAGCGAATCAGTTCTGTTTTGTTCTCTCCACTGCTGAGGAAGGCAGACCGATCTTTGCCCTGGGGCATCGACTGTCCTGGTTCAGTGGTAAAGATCCTTATCATCAGTGTGTGTCAGTACGGGTACCTCTTCATCTACCTCACTGGCTTGAGCAACAGCAACTGTGTTACTGTCCTGTTGAGGAGTGTTCAGTGCCACTGGCGCCGGTGTCACTGGAACACTGCTTGAAGCTGCCTCTGCAGCGGCATGCTTGAAATATTTATAACTTTTCTCAGCTTTGGAAAGTAGCATTTTGTATTGTAAGGAATTTTTGGCAATTTTATGTGACTGTAGATGAGACGGCAGTCGTTTGACTGACACAGAACAACCTGGAACAGGACATGGTCGCAATTTGTGATAATCTTTGTATTTCTGCTTTCGCTTCACTTCTGGTACACGTCGTAACTTGAATCTCTGAACAGCTGCTCTAGCTTCTTCGCTTGTCCAGCCATGGGAATTACGCAGATGTCTGGGTATATGAATGACTGGAACTCTGCACACAGGACAGCACTTTTGCACGCGGCAATAACTTCCTTGCACGGCAGTAGTTTCATTCATCTGTGGTGAAACAGCCTTGCCATATGGGCTCTTCTGTCCATGGCACATTAAGTCGGCAAGCTGGCTGCTCATCTGCGGTCTCTTCTCATGCATTGTAGATACAGCAGTTTTCCTGACTAAATTCAAGGTAATGTGCTCATTGAGTCCAGCTTTGTTCCATATTGACTGGACGGCTCTCGTTATCTGTCCACTGGTCAGTGCTTCACCATTCCAGCTGAGAAACAGTTGTTCTGGAGCAGCCTCAGTAGTGATTATGCTGGGATGCAATTTTTGAGCATAAAGATCAATCCAACTATGAAGAGTTGGAGTGAGAACAATCTTGGCAGGGCCGTAGCTGTATGCTGTCTTATGGTCAGCAACAGAGACAACATACTGACCATCAACCAGCCGTGCTTGTAAGAACTCATTCATTGTCATGTTAGCCAGCACACCAGATCGGTTAGCATTGCCAACGGCAATTTCAGTCAACAGAAAATCACGCACAATGACAAATTCGGTTTGCATTGTGACGTGTGTGTTATCAGAACTGGTGCCAAGACAGCTGCCAGCGCAGGCTTACTTGCTCTAAACTGACTCACGTGTTCTGGTTTCAGCAGTTTCTTAATGTCCGAGTCCATGTTTGCCAGCTGATGACGAGCACAATGCTTTCTGTATGATGATATCCAGAACGTTACACGGTCCTTCATGCTTGTAATGGTCTTAATGTCGTCCTGACTAACTGACGATGGATCCGACAGTACAAAGTTGTAGAAGTGCTTTACACTATTCAAGTATGACTTGCACGTGCCTGACAAGTACTTAGTTAGTTAGTTAGTCAGTACGTTTCCAAGGCGCCAGTTCATAAGTCACCAGCAGCACCGCGACCCTTAAACAAACAAATAAGTTTTCAGCAGCTTTTTCCGAAGGTTGACGGCGACAGTGACGGATCACAGATGGCAGGAGGAAGGCTGTTCTGCTTGTCACTGGCATATTTCTTAAAGTCTTCAAGTACAGTTTTATTCCACATTGCTGTTTGTTGCAATGCTGCGAGTATTGCTTTCACCTGTGATCTGTGTTGTCTTGCTGACTTCTCGTTTTTCAAACCACCATCTGGAGACATCATCCGGTTTAAGAACGTCTGTAACTGCAGTTCAAGATCCTGTTCTTCCACTGCACCACGCGTTTGTTCTATATTTCTGCTGTCATCATCTGTGTCCATAGCAGTACACTGTTCACTGTTGTCGGTCTCCAGTGGCAGAGTTTTAGCCTGATTTACTGGTGGTCCAGAGGTTTCCTGGTGATGCATAGCTGAAGAAATGTCCTCATCAAACACATCAACTGCTGCTTGTTGCCCGCACTGGTTGTGCCGAGGGGGACGCTGAAAACGCGAGACCTGACATCACGAGACCATCAAAATTGTGGGAACTGACATAGTGAGACTGGACAATGCGAGACCATATAGCAAGGGTGGACATCGCGAGACCAGACAACGCGGCACCAGATAGCAGGGGTGGACATCGTGAGACTGGACAACGCGAGACCATAT
>Ga0209637_1000484_pt1 | contig 12324 bp, 10 predicted proteins | sample OlaalgELextract3_2_FD_187379 | JGI IMG/M metagenome (GOLD analysis project Ga0209637, IMG submission 187379) | Olavius algarvensis symbiont microbial communities from Tuscany, Italy - Type G ELBA extract 3 (SPAdes) (version 2) | ecosystem: Host-associated > Annelida > Digestive system >... | reverse complement strand
CACGTATCTCATCGCCGATCTATACCGGCAACTTTGTGGATCGAGACGCGGTTTTTATCTGTGGCTGGCGGAACTCAAATCGACTCTATTCCAGCGACCCAGACTCGAATTCGAAGTACTTAAACGGCGACGAAAATGGAAATCCGATTTCCAAATACATCAAGCACAGTTGGCATTATGATTTATTCCGGACAGCAGTGCGCGTAAGCGGGGATGACGTCCAAAGTAAGTGCCATTCAGGTCATAGACCATTTTTCGATCGATGCCGCACCGCTGCGGATATCATCCGTCGGTGGCTCGGTGCGATTTGAAACCCTAGAAACGGAAGCGTAGTATCCTCGCCATGATAAAACTCTGCTGCAGTTTCGAAGTCCACCCGCTCAGCCCCGCGCTCGGAGCCGAAATTCGGGGGGTGGATATCGCTTCCGGTATCGACGACCGGCAGTTTGCGGATTTGCGCCAGGCCTATATCGATCACGGGGTGATTTTTTTACGCGACCAGGATATTACGCCCGAGCAGCACATCGCATTCGCGCGCCGCTGGGGCGAGATCAACGTCAATCGATTTTTTCAGGCGGTGGCAACCCATCCGCTTATTGCCGAGGTGCGCAAGGAACCCGGGCAAACGAGAAATATCGGCGCCGACTGGCATACCGATCATTCCTACGACCAGATTCCTGCAATGGGTTCGATTCTGTATGCGCGCGAAGTGCCCAGCGTTGGTGGCGATACGCTGTTCGCAAGCCAATACGCCGCCTATGATGCGCTATCGGATGGACTCAAAGCGATGCTGTCGACGATGCATGCGGAACATTCCAGCCGGCATGTCTTCGGCGTGGACGCCTTTGCCGCTAGCGAGATCGAGGATCTCGACGGCCGCTTGGGCAATACCGCGGCCGCGACCCAGGACGCCGTGCATCCAGTAGTGATTAGGCACCCGTTATCGGGACGATCCGCGCTTTATGTCAACGGCGATTTCACCGTCAAGTTCGCAGGCTGGACGCAGGCCGAATCCCGGCCGCTGCTCGACTATCTCTATGCGCATGCCTGCCGCAACGAATTTACCTGTCGGTTTCAGTGGCGCCGGGGTTCCATGGCAATCTGGGACAACCGCGCCACCCAGCACTGCGCGCTTAACGACTACCCCGGTGAACGGCGTTTGATGCACCGCATTACGCTCGACGGCGTCGCGCTCGAAGCCGCGATGGCCTGAGCGGCTGCCGCTGCATGGGTTTTAACCGGTCGCTTTGACTTCGTGCATGTATACGTCTTGCTGCGGGTAGGGGATGCTGATGCCGGCCGCGTCGAATTTGAGTTTGATGTGTTCCAGCAGGTCGGCGCGCACCGGCCAGTAATCGCCTGAATTTACCCAGGGACGCACGTTGAGATTGACGCTGCTGTCGGCCAGTTCGCCGACCGTGACTGCGGGCGCTGGATCCTTGAGGATGCGCTCGTCGCCTTCGATCACGGACATGATAATGTCGCGCGCCTGGCCGATGTTGTCGTCGTAGCCGATACCGAACACCAGATCGACGCGCCGCGTCGGTAGCGCGCTGGTATTGGTGATATTGCCCCCGATAATCCCCGAGTTGGGAATTATCATGCGCTGGTTATCGCCGGTATGCATAAGCGTTGCGAATAGCCCGATTTCATCGACCACGCCCGAGGCGCCGCCGGCGGTAATGAAGTCGCCGATTTTAAATGGGCGAAAGATGATAATCATGACCCCGGCGGCGAAGTTGCCTAGGGAATCCTTCAGCGCCAGGCCGACGGCCAGACCGGCTGCGCCCAGGATCGCCATTAGCGAAGTGACGTTGACGCCGAGCGAATCCACCGCCGCGAGCACGACGGCTATCAGCAGCACCGCGTAAGATATATTGCCGATGAAGCCGACCAGCATCTCTTCGGTGCCCGATTTTCGCATGGCGCGCTGGAGCAGCTTACTGAGCATGCGCGCAACATATTTACCGACGATGAAGATCGCAATCGCGATGCCGATCTGGATTGCCCAGTCGACGCCGTTTTCAGATACCCAGTTAATTAGGTTTTCCATGATTTCGCCTCTTGGATATTTCTATTATTGGTTAATCGCGGCGCGATTGTCCCATTTGTCGGACATTTTTGGGAGTCAAAATTTATTAACTCGGCGACATATACTGTCGCCGAGTTTAAGATCGGTTAAAAATTACCGATAGCAGGGAAAGTTCGACTATCATGCGAGTCAAATACAACTTATAACTATTGGGGGTCGGTCAATGGAATTACCTTTTGTAGGTGACGCCGTAAATACCTTCGTTTCCGGTTTCCTGTCGGTTGCCGCGACTCTATTCGTGCTGGCATTCTGTGCCGGCCTGGTCGCGATCGCCGTCATTTATGTCATCGATGTTACGCAAACCAAGCAGGCGATACGGCGCAATTACCCGGTAGTCGGCCGCTTCCGCTACTTTTTCGAGCACCTGGGCGAGTTTTTCCGCCAGTACTTTTTTTCCATGGATCGCGAAGAGCTGCCGTTTAACCGCGCCGAGCGTTCCTGGGTCTACCGCGCCGCCAAGCACGTCGACACCACCGTGGCTTTCGGTTCGACCCGGGATTTAAAGCCCGCGGGCACGACGATTTTTGTAAACTGCGCCTTCCCGACGCTGGGCGCCGACGCGGTACCGCCGGGAGAAGTCATTATCGGACCTCATGCTGCGCGACCCTATGTAACCCGCTCGCTGTACAACATATCCGGCATGAGTTACGGCGCACTGTCGGCACCGGCGATAACCGCACTCGCCCGAGGCGCCAAAAAAACCAATTGCTGGATGAATACCGGCGAGGGCGGTGTGTCTCCGCACCATCTCGCAGGCGGCTGTGATCTCGTGGTGCAGATAGGGACCGCCAAGTACGGCGTGCGTGATCTCGACGGCAATCTAAGCGATGAAAAGCTAACCCAACTGGCGGCGCAGGAGCAGGTCCGAATGTTCGAAATCAAGTTGAGCCAGGGCGCCAAGCCGGGTAAGGGCGGTATTCTGCCCGGAGCCAAGGTCAGCCCCGAAATCGCAGAGATTCGCGGTATTCATGTCGGTGAGGATTCGATTAGCCCGAACCGCCATCCGGATATCAATTCGATAGAGGATCTGCTCGCGATGGTCGATCGTATCCGGCAAGTGACTGGGCGGCCGGTTGGCTTCAAGTCCGTGATCGGCGCCAGCGACTGGCTCGATGATTTGTTTTCGGAGATTAACCGGCGCGGGCTTGCAACGGCGCCGGATTTCATCACGGTCGACGGTGCCGAGGGCGGTACCGGGGCCGCGCCGATGCCGCTGATCGATGAAGTCGGATTGCCGCTGCGCGAAAGTTTGCCGTTGGTGGTCGACAAGTTGAATCAGCACGGCTTGCGCGACCGGATCAAGGTCATCGCCTCCGGCAAGCTAGTGCATCCGGCAAAAATCGCCTGGGCCCTTAGCATGGGTGCCGATTTTTGCGTTTCGGCGCGTGGTTTCATGTTTGCGCTGGGCTGTATTCAAGCCCTACAGTGCAATAAAAACACCTGTCCGACCGGGATTACGACGCATGATCCCAAAATGCAGCGCGGCCTTAACGTGCTTAACAAAGCCGAACGAGTGGCCAATTTTCAGGATCAGGTCGAGCACGAAGTCGGTATCATTGCGCATTCCTGCGGCGTCAACGAACCGCGCCAGCTGCGTAGATTTCATTGTCGTGTGGTGATGGACAATGGCCGTTCGGTTCCGCTTAACGAGTTATACCCGGAGCAGGCGCCGCCGGTGGCAAATGGTATCCTTGCTGCGCAAGCTTCCCAGGACTAAGGAGCCAGTATGAAAGCGAGTGACCTGTTTGTGCGCTGCCTCGAAAACGAAGGCGTCGAATACGTATTCGGTATCCCCGGCGAGGAAAACCTCGACGACATGGATTCGTTGATCGGCAGCCCGATCCAATTTATCACCACCCGACATGAGCAGGGCGCGGCCTTTATGGCTGACGTCTACGGGCGTCTGACGGGCAGGGCGGGCGTTTGTCTGGCGACGCTGGGTCCGGGAGCGACCAATCTGGTCACCGGTTTTGCCGACGCCAATATGGACCGTGCGCCGATCATCGGCATCGCCGGTCAGGGTGCGACCACGCGTATGCACAAGGAAAGTCACCAGGTGCTCGATCTGGTCAATCTGTTTGCGCCGATTTCCAAATACAGCGTACAAATTCGGGAACCGGAAATCGTCGCCGAAATCGTGCGCAAGGCTTTCAAGGCGGCGCAGGCCGAGAAACCGGGCGGCAGCTTCATCGATTTTCCGGAAAATGTCGCGGCGATGCCGGTCGAGGGAAAGGAACCGCTGAAAGTACAAAGCGCCAAACCGCCGCTGCCGCCGGGCGATAAAATTACCCAGGCGGCCGAAATTATTTCCGGCGCCAGTTATCCGTTGATCATGGCGGGTAACGGCGTGGTGCGCGCCGCCGCCAACCGGGCGCTGGTCGAGTTTGCGGAAAAACTGAATATTCCGGTTGCCACGACTTTCATGGCCAAGGGCAGTATTCCTTTTTCGCATAAACTGTCGCTCGGCACCGTCGGCCTGCAGGCCAACGACTATGTCGCCTGCGGTTTCGACCGCGCCGATGTCATCATATGCATCGGCTACGATATGATCGAATATCATCCGCATCTGTGGAATCAAGCGAAGCGTAGCAAGATCATCCATATCGATTTGAGCGCCGCCGAAGTCGATGAGCACTATATGCTCGAGTGCGGCGTGATTGGCGATATCGGCGCCGGTCTCGGCGAGATCGCGGCGCAAGCGGCGCCACAGGCGGAATCCAAGGCGCAAGTCTTGCGCGAAACCATCGTCGAAGAACTCAACGCGCATGCCGAGGATAACGCCTTCCCGCTGGCGCCGCAGCGCATTATCCTCGATCTGCGCAAGGCGCTCGAACCCGAAGATATCGTCGTTTCCGATGTGGGCGCGCACAAGATGTGGATGGCGCGCATGTATCAGGCGGAACACCCCAACACCTGCATCATTTCCAATGGCTTTGCCGCCATGGGCATCGGCTTGCCCGGCGCGATCGCGGCCAAGCTTGCGCATCCCGATCGCAGCGCCGTGACAGTGACGGGCGACGCCGGTTTTTTAATGAACTCGCAGGAAATCGAAACCGCGCTGCGCATCGGTGTCGCGATCGTAATTCTGGTGTGGAACGATAGTAAGTACGGCCTGATCAAGTGGCATCAGGATCGCCGCTTCGGCCGCGATACGCAGATCGAGTTCAATAACCCCGATCTGGTGGCTTATGCCGAAAGCTTTGGCGCCAAGGGATATCGCGTCGAATCCGCTGCGGCCTTGCTGCCGACTCTGCAACGGGCGATTGCCGACGATACCGTAGTGTTAATCGATTGCCCGGTGGACTATTCGGAAAATATGAAACTCACCGAGAAGCTCGGTAACCTGATTTGCCCGATTTAGTCGGTCGGCCGACCGTTGCGGGCAGCCGAATCCGATCCGATAAGCCCGGCGAGATGCATAGCCAGGAGACCTTATCGAGCGTGGCGTCTAAAAATTCTTTACTAGAGTCGTCGTGCCGTTGTTGAATTCATAGGTTATTACCGCGAGTTCCGTGCCGGCACGGCGGTATTTCCAGCAGCGGCTGCGGTTGATACCGCAATTCGCGTTGCCTGTGTACATTGCCCAGCCGGCGCCGCTGGTGTCATTGCGCGCGATGACCGGGGGTGGGGCGCTGAACATCAAGTACCAGAACCGCGTCGCCTGATTGTTGCGATTGGGTGTACCCGGCGGCAGGTGCGCGGCGTTTTGCATATTGCGTAAGCTGCCGTTGAAATAGCGCGCACTGATGCCGTCGAGATCGACATAGGTCGCGTTGTTCGGCGAACCCTCCAGCGCGTAGTCGATCGAATTCAGTCGATTCAAAGACCCGCTTACGGTGGCGAAAATCATGTTGACCTTGGCATCCTCGGCGGCGGTGGAGAGGTTCTGCAATTTGCCCAGTACGATCGCGCTGACGATACCGAGCACAACGACGACCGCGATTAGCTCGACCAGGGTAAATCCGGATTGTCGGCGAAATTTTGCGATGACGCTTACCGGGAAACACCTTTATGCTAAGTAAATATAGCAAAAATACAGTATAACTATTTGAAATAGTTCAATATTTATAAAATTAGCCGGTTTCTCGATCAGACTGGACTTAGCCGCCGTGGACGCCCTGCCTGCGAGCGATTTGCGCGTGCAGGATATTCTGGTAATTTCTGATTTGTCTGACGTAGGTCACCGGTTCGGTACCGCGCGCGTAACCGTATTTCAGATTCTTGTAGTATTTTTTTTGTGACAGCAGCGGCAACACGCCTTTCAAATCGAGCCAGCTGTCGGGATCGAGGTCGAGATCCACGGCCAAGGCACGCGCGTCGTGAACATGACCCATGCCGACATTGTAGGCCGCCAGCGCGTACCACCAGCGATCCTCGCCCTCGATACCCTCCGGAATTCTACGCTCCAGACGGCTGAGATATTTGGCGCCGCCCATGATGCTTTGTTCCACGTCGAGCCGGCTTGTAACGCCCATTTCCTTGGCCGTGACCAAGGTCAGCATCATGATGCCGCGCACCCCGGTCGGGCTTTTGGCGCGCCGGTTCCAGTGCGATTCCTGATAGGATTGCGCCGCCAGCAGGGTCCACGGGATGCCGTTTTTAGCGGCGTATTTTTCGAATAGTCGCTGCAGCTGCGGCAGGCGAGACTTTATGCGCCTGATGAAGCTGCGCATATCGACATAGTCGAATTTCTCGGCCTTGTAATGCCGATCCTGCAATACCAGCAAGCTGCCGTCGCCTTCTATCGTTTCCAGCCACTGTTCGATCGAATCCGACAGTACTTCCCATTCCGGCGACAAGTTCCAGGCCAGCGCCTGCTGTTCCTCGATGGTGAATGCCACCTGTAGTTCCGGGTAAAAGCGGCGCTTGATATTGACTTCGCTCGAATTGGCGATAGTGCAGTCGATTTGCTTGCGCCAGACTAGCTGCAGCAAGTCTTCGACGCTCGAGTCTTCGGCGGATTCCCAGCTCAAGTCGGAATAATCTTGTTGTAGTTCGAACAAACGCGATTCGTAATGCGAGTCCGCGGCTACCACCAGCTCCACTTCGGTCAATTGAGCGGGATTGCGCGGCAGCTTGCCATGATTGCGGCGGCATACCACCTGGATATCGACATCCTGGTAGCCCGGTCCAAACACGTAACCCTGATCTTCGAGCGGCGGATAAAAGGTCATTCCTGCAGTAGCGATATGGCCTTCGTCGTTGGATATGGCGTCGAGCACCTCGCGCTCGCTATCGCGTATGTCGAAGCGCAATTCGACGCCCAGAAATTTGGCGAAGGAATCCAGGTAGTCATATTCAGGCCCGGCCGCGCCTTCGTTGTCCCGATACAGCGTGGTCGCCGATTCCCGTGCAATAACGACGAGTTCCCCCGATTTTTTCAGAGCTTCGATGCCGGAGTCTCCGCCCAATAGCAGCAGCATCAGAATGAATAAAATCAGAACCACCGTCTTGATCGGTTGCCGGTGCCTGAAAGAATCCGGCAGCAGGGATTCGAGCCCGCGCTCGAATCGCATCAATGGAGCAATGATGAACCGCTGCAACTGCCTGCGGTTGTCGCTGGTATTGAGCAGCTCGAACAAATCAGTCAGGCTATGCCAGCAAAATCCCGCCATCGGCAGCAGGGATGTCCTGGTAACGGCGACCAGCTCGGTTGTTAGCAGAACCAGGAAATCCCGGGAAATTTTAAGAATGTTTTGTAAAATCTCGGCCATAGTGTCTTATTGCGGTCTGCGGTCAGCATAATCACCCTAATACGGAATTACCACCGTTAAGCGCGAATGCGCCGATTACCGGGGCCGCTGGATGCACGGATGCCAAAACTCACGGCCTGTAGTTTTCAATTGGCCGAATTAGGGACCGAGTTCGCTGCCCGGCTAACGGTCGTCGCGCGGGTACCCGGCGGCAGGATGTCCTGTGCGGTTGGCGGCAGTGAACTGTCCGATGCTTGTGAATGGCAATGGGATAGAGTCGCCCTGGTTCAAGTCTTGGTGATTGTGAGCTCGAGTCCCGCCACCCTGAGTAAGTCGACCTCCTGCTCGAGGTCGGCGGCGGTGAGTGGATGATGCTCGAGCCAGAGTCGGGGGATTTTGAGTGTCATGCCTTGCGCCGCATCAAGCTTGACCTGAATCGGCGGCAATTCGATCGGGGTGCGGCCGCGCTTGAATAAAACCGCCAGGCGCAACAGGCGAGTCATCAGGCCGAGCGCTTCCGAGCGCACGTAAACGTTGTCTTCGATCAGCTCGGCGTGAAACCGGCGCCGGTGCAGGCGCACCATGATCGACAATGCACCTTGTTCCTGGCGCGAAAACCCGGCCAGATCCATGTTTTGCAAGACATAGGCGCCATGCCGGTGGTGCTGGCTATGCGCTATCATTAGACCGATTTCGTGCAGTTGCGCGGCCCAGCCCAGCAAGCGGCGTTCACGCTGTAGCAAGCCTTGTTGCTTGACCTGGTCAAACAGCATCAACGTAGTTCGGCGCACGCGCTTGCCATGATCCAGATCGATGTGGTGTCGTTTCATCAACTCGAGTACGGTGGCGGCGCGCCGGTCTTCGTAAAGCACGCGCCCGATCAGGTCGTGCAATACCCCCTCGCGCAGCGAGCCGTCCGAAATGCGCATGAATTTCAAGTCCAGTGCCTTGAAGATCGCCATCAACACCGCGACACCACCGGCGAAGACCGGACGCCGTTCATCGCTGAGCCCGCTAATTTTAATATTGTCGCTATGCCCGGCCTTGACGATTTTAGTAACCAGTTTCTTAAGGCCCTTGCGGGTGATTCCGGTTTCGCTCCAGCCGTTTTCGTGGATCACGTTGTCGATCGCACGCGCGGTACCCGAGGTGCCGATGATGTCTTTGGCGTCGAGCGCTCTCAGCCTTGCGATCCGGGGCTCCAGCTCGAGCCGCGCGCTGAGGATGGCGCGCCGCATCCGCAGGTGGTTGATTTCTCCATTGGGGAAAAACTTTTCACTGCTGCTGACGCACCCCATGTAGAGGCTTTCGAGAAATACAGGGTCGCTTTTGTCGGCGACGATTAATTCCGTGCTGCCGCCGCCGATATCGACTACCAGCCGGCGGCCGCGGTCGCCCTGCAGGGTTTGCGCCGCGCCCAGGTAAACCAGACGCGCCTCTTCGTAACCGGAAATGATTTCGATCGAAAAACCCAGCGCCCGTTCAGCCTCGCGGATAAATTGCTTCGAATTTTTGGCCTTGCGCAGGGCATTGGTGCCGACAATACGCACGTTGTCGGACTTCAATCCCCGCAGGCGTTGGCCGAAACGGGCCAGGCAATCGAGCGCGCGTTCGCTGGCTTCCGCCGTGAGCAGGTTGCTGGCGTCGAGCCCGCCGGCCAACCGCACCATGTCGCGTTCGCGATCGATTATGGTGAGTGCATGTTTTTCTTCGCGCGCCACTACCATATGAAAACTGTTCGATCCGAGATCGATCGCGGCAAACTGTTCCATCTCAGCAAGCGTCCTGGCTGGGTGACGGCGACAAACCGGAATTTTCGTACCGATCGCAAATCTTCATGTTGTCACGACGATATTACCAACGTGTTTTTTCTGTAGAAAAACTTCCTGGGCTTCGCCCAGTTGTTGCAGCGGAAAAGATTGCGCCAGCAGCGGTTGCAGTAAATCCTGTTCGATCAGGCTAACCAGTCTTTGCATCGTACCCGGCGGCACGATGGTAGCGCCGGTCAACTGCAGATCTGTGTAAACCAGCTGGCGCAGGTCGAACTCCACCAGCGGCCCGGCAATCGAACCCGAACTAGAGTAACGCCCGCCCTGGCGTAATACATTGATCAGTGTCATGAAAGCGCTGCCGCCGACGACGTCGAGCGCGACGTCAACCGGGCCGCCGTGGCCGGTTAGCACGACGGCTCGCATTTTAGCCGGGAATGTCATCGCAACTCCGAAACAGTCAACGCCGTGATGTTATGCAATGGCATACTGCGAGTCACGGATTTTTTAAATAGTAATTCCGATGCGAAACCCGAGGACGAGTGCAAGCCGACAAGATTCCCGCTTGCGTGGGCATGATACTAGATGGTTTACTAGGCGTTATGCCGGTCCTAGGGCTGGTAGCCATCGCATACAAAGAACCATTTAAATCGGGCAGCATGCGATGGCGTCCGGATTGGCGGCAGGCTTGCGCCAAACCGGCCCGGAGCGATACCAGGAGGGAGAATGACAGAGTTGATTTCTACGCAGGATTTCCGCGCATTATTTGAAAATGATGCCGAATTTGCAGTGATCGATCCGCGCGAATCTTCGGACTTCGCCGCTGGACATTTACTGGCTGCTTCCAATCTACCGCTATCCCGGCTTGCAGCCACCATCGGCCAAGCGGTGCCGCAAACCGATACCCTGTGTGTGTTAACCGATAACGGCGGTGGTGAGGCGGCGTCAGCCGGCCAACAGTTGCTCCGCCTCGGCTACGATCGGCTTGCGATTCTCGACGGTGGTGTCGCGGCCTGGGAGACTTCCGGCGGTAGCGTCTTTTCCGGAACCGGTGTGCCGGCCAAAGCCTTCGGTGAATTTGTCCGGAAGCATAGTGCCACGCCGATGATGAATGCTGCCGAACTATACCGTCGCCGGCAACGCGATGATGCAACCTTACTAATCGATGCGCGTAGCGCCGAGCAACACGAAAGTTACTCTATTCCGGGCGCGGTATTCTGCCCCGGCGCCGAATTGATCTATCGGGTATTGCCGGTCCTCAACGCCGACACCGAAATCGTGGTTCACTGTGGCGATCGAACGCGCAGCATCATTGGCGCTCAAACCTTAACCGAGGCCGGTTGCCGCCATGTGTACGCCCTCGAAAACGGCACCATGGGCTGGCAATTCGAGGGTTTGGAGCTCGAGCATGGCAACCGCGAGTCCCTGCCGTTACCCGATAGCAGGTCGCTGATTTTGACCCGGGCCATCGCCGACCAGTTGGCCGAGCGCTGGCATATAAATCGTATCGACTCGATTGCCGTGCACGCACAGCGCAGTCGCTACCTGATTGACGTGCGCAGCCGGGAAGAGTTCGAGGCGGGACACATTCCCGGTACGCTGCATATTCCCGGCGGGCATTTACTGCAAAACGTCGAGCATTACCTGGCGGTGCGCAATTCGGTGGTAGTACTGATCGATTCGGACTGGGTGCGGGCGGTTACCACGGCTGTTTGGTTGCGCCGCATGGGATGGCGGCGGGTTTACGTGTTTACCATCGAGTCCGGGCACGAGCCGCTGGAAACCGGAGCCGGCACGCAGATCGAGATGCCGCAACAGCGCAACCTCGATCCGAACGACTATGCCGACCACGATACGCTGATGCGCGAAAATCGCGCTTATCTGGAATGGGAGATTGCGCTTATCGATCGGCTTCCGGGCGACCCCGCAGCCCCCTACATGGAGATTTAGAAGATCGCCGATTCAAGCGCTTTCGATTGAAAGCAGGGTCGAATTCGAACGGTTTTACAGCGAGCTTAGCTGCTGCAATTCGCCTGAATACGAAGCCTTAAGCTACAAGGGAAATGTCGATATCCCCCATTACCTAAATTGGCTCTGATCCGGCCGTTTCCTTCACCGCGTTGACTTTTAAGGCCCCTGCCACGGCAAGTTCCTTGGCCCTATAAGCCGAATTAGCTGGCATGGCCGCCATCAACCTTTAGCAATAGACTCTCGATTTGACTTGCCTGGAGCCCAGGCAGATACTGCCAGTCGCACATGGATTCCGGAAATCGCGCCATGCGGGCAATGCGAATTTGCAGGAATACAGGCTCGCGTCCACCAGGCGTAACGCGACAATGGCGACACCTCTCGTGCCCCAACCCCACCCAATTCCCATTCCCCGAGAAACAACGGGGATTCCTCGACGCGGTTTTCTGCTGCCCGCAAGCGGATAGGAGCGCGTTCAATCACTTACCTATAGAGAATGAGATTATGAGTATCACGAAATTGAAAAATATCTTGCTCGGCGCCACTGTTTTGTTGTTCATGATTGCGGCATTATTCACGTCACAATCGGTATCGGCTAACGACAATCTCCCGAACTTCCACCGCTGGTATCTCCAATTCGGATTTGATGTGGCCGAGATCGGTTCCCGCTTTGTTTGAATCGCCCCGGGTTTGTCGGAGGCTCAATTTCTTGAGAGGATTGGGTAATGAAGACAAACAAAAGATATTCCCCGGAAGTCCGGGAACGGGCGGTTCGTATGGTTTTCGAGCATCAACATGAGCA
>Ga0209637_1000483_pt1 | contig 12365 bp, 3 predicted proteins | sample OlaalgELextract3_2_FD_187379 | JGI IMG/M metagenome (GOLD analysis project Ga0209637, IMG submission 187379) | Olavius algarvensis symbiont microbial communities from Tuscany, Italy - Type G ELBA extract 3 (SPAdes) (version 2) | ecosystem: Host-associated > Annelida > Digestive system >... | reverse complement strand
AATTTTGATCTCGATGGATTTTCCCGCCTTCAAGGCAAACACTGCCGTGAACTCGTAGGCCTCGAAGCTGTCCGGGCTGATAACGATTCCTTTCTCCCGGATTTCCTCAAGGGTCAGCGGCCTGGAGGTTACCTTGCTTATCAGGATCTCATCGATCACCTCGATGGGCACGGTGCTGGGCTCCGCGGCAAATAGTGTATCGCCGTTGCGCGTCAGGCGGATGTTTTCCAGCAGGTATTTGCCTGCCATTGGGATGGCCGGGATGGGAAGGTCGCCGTTGGGTAGGCAGTTCAGTTTAAGAGGCGTGGAGTAGGCCGGTCCGCGCAGCTCTGCCTCTACAATGGTATTGGCCAGATACTGGGCGACGAAGGAGGCGTTGTCGATCTCGTCGGTGGGGAGTGCGATCTCTGTGTTGAGGATGGTTGGGATGTTTCGAGGCAGGGCAAGGGTTTCCTGTTTAACGGTGAGCTTTGGACCGACAATGAGGAGGTGGAGGTGGAGAATGGGTTCTGTTTCCTGCGCCCGGGCGGAGGTGACCATGACGCCCGCCAGAGTAAAAAAGGCAATAATGGCTGCGATAAGTGGAACCTGTTTTTTTCTATGTCGCCCCATGATTATACCCTGAAATTTCGGTTATGATTCACCGCAGAGACGCAGAGTTCGCAGAGGGGAGTTTGTTTTTTTACTTTCCATTGAGAGGATGGAAAGTAAAAAGATCCAGCCCTCCGGGCATGTTTCGTCGTGACGGCAACAACATTTCTCGCCATCATGTGTCTCATGGCTTGCGCACCGAAAGCATTAGGTTTTATTCCTTTCTGGCCTCTCAGCAGAAAGGAAAAAGAAAAAACTCTGCGCACTCTGCGTCTCTGCGGTGAATAATCATTTCTTTAATTCATTCACAATTCGAACAATGCCGTCCCGCATGACAGGCACATTAAAATTGAGCAGCAGGCCCAAACTCAGCCTTGATAACTTCAAGTAGGTCAAAAGCTGCGCTCTATGAATAGGTTCAATTTTCTCGCATGATTTCAATTCAATAATGATAGCCTCTTTTACGAATATATCCAGCCTGTAACCGCAATCCAGTTTCTTACCTTTATAAACGACAGGTAAGTTCTTCTGTCTGTCAAAGGTTAAACCGCGTAGTTTCAGTTCATGACAGAGGCATTCTTCATAAGCTGATTCCAATAGCCCTGGGCCAAGGGCTTTGTGTACCTCAATTGCTGCACCAATGATTTTACTGCTTAATTCGTTTATATCCATTATGATTCACCTCAGAGTCGCAAATATCGCAAAGGGTTGTTTGCGGATGCACCCTAAAATTTTTCCCCAGGGATGTTGTTTTTCATTTCTGTCCTCTCAGCAGAAAGGAAATATGATTATATAAACTCTGCGTCCTTTGCGTCTCTGCGGTGAACACAAAAATTTGACAAAAAGGCATTCCAATGGTACATTTTCTTAAAATTCTAAACCGATATATGAAAAAACAATCCATAATTCATATCCAAAGGAGATAACCATCATGGAAGTCGAAAACATTAAGGAAGAAACAAATCGCATTTTAGATACCTTACCTGATAAAGCAACATGGGACGATCTGATGCATAGCATATATGTCCGACAGGCAATTGAAGCGGGAATAAAAGACAGCGATGCCGGCCGCACCGTCGATGTCTCGGAAGTCCGCAAACGGTTTGGATTGTCAGAATGAAAGTTCATTGGACCCAAAATGCTATACGCCATCTCGTAAATATTCATGAATACATTGCCTTAAATTCAGCTACTTATGCAGTAAGAATGGTGGATAAAATAACGTCCCGTTCACAGCAAATCGCTGATTATCCGCTATCAGGAAGAAAGGTTCCGGAATATGATGCCGAAGATATTCGGGAGTTAATTGAGAAACCGTACCGCATCATTTATCGTATTAAATCGGATCAAATTGATGTATTGGCAGTCATTCATGGTTCGCGCCGGCTACCGAATGATTTTTAGAGTATCTTTCCCCTTTTTTCAAAGAACAAATAACAGATCTAAAGTGGGCGGATTTGGCCATTTTCAAAATGCCGATCTCACCGTAAAAGATTTTAATGAGCTATGAATCTTATTCTTCTCTGTGCCTCTGCGGTCTCTGTGAGAGATTTAACTTTCCGATTTCCCGGATCTTCTCCTTTGTTTCAATTTGTCAAGAATGAAGACCTGATCCCTACTTTTTTCGTTTAACCATTTAAAGTCGCCCCCTTTTCAGCCTCAACTCTTCATTCCAGTCTTTTGTCCTATGTCAAGTGTTAACCCCAACTCTTTTCCCTCTTATTTAGGGACGTTACGAGTTTTCTATATCAATAGTTTGTTAGGTTTTGTTTCACTCAACTCTAACCTACATATAAATTAACCCAGATTACGCTGCTGCTTTAGGTCTACCGTAAATTACATTTTATTGAATATTCAAGATTCAAGACCTGACCCCGTTGTTTTCACTTGGATAGTATCTACCCTACTTGCTTTATTACTGTTCAATTTGAGTTTCTTATTTTCTTATGGACGTCCCCAATTAAGGAAGTAAAAGCAATTGGTGGATAGAATCCACCCTACGATTCCACCCAACCTGGCTCCCTCCGTGTCTTCCGTGCATCTGTGGTAGAAAACCATATAGACCTCTTGGCGGTTGTTCATGGTTCACGCATCATGCCGGACGAGTTTTAGACTCACCTCCCTTATTTTCACGGAATTTTTTATCTCCCATATTTGCCACGAATAAAGGTTTGACCCAATAGTCCACTTACTGATTTACTTATGGACGTCCCGCATTCCCGGAGATCACATAGAAGAACTTTTATATTTGATCTGATTTTTTAAGAGGAAAAATCAGATTAAACAGTCAGCCACCTTCGTAGCAATTTTATGGTATTCTATCCTTTGCTATGGCAATTATGACCCTCAAACTTCCCCGAAGGGTAGCACCTTGGGTTGAATTCCTCTCTCTGGAATTCATCCCAAAAACTTTGCGTTCTCTGTGAGAGATATAGCTTTCCGATTTTCCGTATCTTCTCCTTTGTTTCAATTTGTCAAGAATGAAGACCTGATCCCTACTTTTTTCGTTTAACCATTTAAAGTCGCCCCCTTTTCAGCCTTAACTCTTCATTCCAGTCTTTTGTCCTATGTCAAGTGCTGACCCCAGTTCTTTTCCCTCTTATTTAGGGACGTTACGAGTATTCTATATCAATAGTTTGTTAGGTTTTGTTTCACTCAACTCTAACCTACATATAAATTAACCCAGATTACGCTGCTGCTTTAGGTCTACCGTAAATTACATTTTATTGAATATTCAAGATTCAAAACCCCGTTGTTTTCACTTGGATAGAATCCATCCTACCTGCTTTATTACTGTTCAATTTGAGTTTCTTATTTTCTTATGGACGTCCCCAATTATGGACGTCCCCAATTACTTCGTCTGGATAAGAGTTTTTAATATTGTTCGCATCCCAAATTCTACATATCATCAAAGGGATACCCAACGGCAGAATAAGGACGCATATTAATTTTCGTATTAGACTTCCAACTTATGCTTACCCAATAGTCAACCGCCCACACACTGCTTAGGGCTCTCCTTGTCAAGCTTCTCCTTATCGGTAGTCGAGCCGGAAATTCTACAACTTTATTTAGAAATGGCAATTCGAATGCGAATTTAGTATCTACTATCTGTATTCCAGCCGCAGAGGAAGTCGCACTATATACACCGGGTCCAGAAATCATGGTAACAATACTAGGCAGCTCTCGTATTGCTTCTGATAAAACCACATCAAGTCCATGGTCGAAATTTGGATCAATCTTGTCAGTCCATGTAAACTTCAAATTATCATACCTAATTAAGCAGTCTTTAACTTCTGGTTCAGGGCCTACTATTAACATATATTTCGTTGCATTCAGGAGCTGATAGCCATTGAAATAGCCTCTTTCAGTTCGGTCAAGTTGCCCGTATGTGCTTATGCGAACCGGTCCTGATTTCGCGTTTTCCCACCGTAAAATTGCGTCGTTTTGCAATTCTATTTGAAGTATAAGTTGTAGCATTTTGTCTGCCTTCATATATCCAGACCAGTACGGATCATCTTCATCAATAATAACACTCCGACCGCGACCTGAAAGCCAATGACTAAACAAGACACCCCACGCTTTATCAAATGTTTTTAGACCCAAAGTGTCAATATTGCCTATCGGGTCGTTTAGGCAAAAATTATATAGCCCGATTCCACCATCTTCGCCAAAAGGGTCTCTTAAAAGCCAGCGACTCAAGAATGTACTATAGTATCTATAACCGTAGTAATACAGTTTATTTTCATTGCCAAAATACTTTGTGCTGAAACGGTAAGGATTATCCAATGTATTATTTCCGTTGGTCCGAATTTCATTTCCATATGGATCGTACTCATAGTGCGTAAAAATACTGCCATTCATAGAATCCATAAACTGGCCAACATTTCCGTTGGCATCATAAAAATACTGGTAAGTATTTTCTGATGACAGATCGACTAACGCAAGCAATCCCCCTACTCCTCCAGCCCCCTGTAATGTTTGACTCAGATCCAATCCCCAGAGGTTTGACCTGACCATTCGTTGTCCGTTGCGCATAGTCTCTTCTGAGATCATATTCCAGCCGTCATAGATGAAGAAGGAGTCAGAATTCATGAGCCAGGAGCCCGAATAGTAGTAGTACACCTTTTTAACTACTCTCCTGCCCATGTAGTCGTAGGCAAATTCAACTCTTTTAACTCCTTCGACGGGATTCTCGGGCTCGACCGAAATCAGCCGATTTTCAGCGTTATAAACGTATCTCTTATCAGATGTGCCGGATGATATCGCAGTGAGGTTTCCATCAGCATCATACGCAAGATTCTCTGTTGTTTGCTGGCCATTAGTGTTTTCAATCTGACCGTACTGATTGAGTGAATTCGATGCGTATGTCGATGTCAAACTGCTTTGATCGGCTCCATCCCAATTGGTCGCCAGTGTCCGATTCCCGATTGGGTCGTAGGAATAATTCCGGTATTCAGACTGAACCGGGTTGCCTGTATCCGAGATATCCGATCCTAGGTAACGTGCCGACTCAATCAATTCGTTTCGATCATTATAGCTGTATTGATTGAATGCTTCAGCAGCGAATGCCCGGCCGTTGTTCATAACGGTGCTTATTCTACCCAGTGGATCATAGATATAATCATACTTGGATATTAACTGTTCATCTAATTCGTTTTTAACCTGAGTTTTGAGATTACGATTCGGTTCATAGGCGTAGGTTGTTTCCAAACCGCTTGGGATGGTTAGTTGATGGAGCAAATCCGAGTTTTGCAGATAAGAATAGGTGGCCGTACCCTGTACGTCGCCGACATCCCACGCAACTGATGAAAAGCGACCGTGGCCTTCATAGCCATAGGTCACATTGTAGTCTGAATCCAAAGAAAACCCGGTGTGCCTGCCATTTACATTGCCTGTGTCGTAGGTGCGCGTAATGACCTTGTTGTACAAACCGGTAATGGTTTCAGACTCAAGTTGTAAATTTTGGTTATAAGCAAACGTCCGGGTCCCTACCGCGTCCTCTACTGTGTTTAAACGGCCGAGACGGTCATAGGTATAGGTGATATCGGGAGTGGCATCAGAATAGTCAATATTCAAAAGTCCTCCGGTTACCGGGCTGTAATTATAGGCCGTCACCAGTGGATTACCTTCAACGAGCCTTGCCCAGGTGCGAGTGGCGAGCCTGCCGCCGGTGGAGTAAGTGTAGGTTACGCTCTGGTTTGCAGCATCCTCCTTGGCTGTCAGGAGCCCTGTGCTGTTATCATAATGCCATTTTGTGATATCTGGGGTCCCGGTTGAGCCTTCCGGCCAGGTTTCCGAATCCCAATTCTCACCGGAACGGTAGGTGTGCATCTCAACCTTCTGGCCGTATTCATCATACGCATAAGTTACCGGGTAGGTGGCTTCACCCCAGGTGTGGATGAGCTGTCCACGGTCATCGTACGCATAGCGTATCGCGTTGCCAAGGGCATTGGTTTCACTGATCCTTCTTCCTGTTCCTGGGGCATAGGCATAGCTGGTTCTGTTTTCAGCCGGATCTTCAATGTAGTCTATTTGTCCGTTTTCGTTGTATTGTGTGGCCGTCGTTCCGGTTCGCAGGTGAGTGACACCGGTTCTTCTGCCGAGGGCATCGTAACCATACAGCATCTCAATGCCGGTTTTGCCCGTTGAGGACGCCAGTCGACCGTTAACACTTACGGTGGTTCCATCGATCGTTGAGTCCGGATAATCAATTATATTGGTTGCGGTTTTATTGTCCCGATCGACAAAGATCCGGGTTGTTGTCTGGTTTCCGTGGATGTCAATGGACACGCTCTCTTCTGTCTTTCCTTTAGTTCCCAGCCCGGAAAGTTGTGATCTTCGAACAGCCGTTGTAGTGGGAGTGCCGTCAGACTCGTTCGCATAAACGCGCTTGATAGTCTCCTGCCACCATCTCTCGTTTATGGACGTATAGCGGGTTTCGGTTTCGTTAATGCGGTCATTGGAATCTTCCTCCAGCTCACCGCTGCGGTTCACATCCAGGCCGCTTTGGATCTGGTTGCCTAGTTCATCATACTCATACAAGGTTTCAGTCATTCCGGCCGTCGTGATTTTTACGAGTTGCCCCTTGGTATTGTATTCATTTTGGATTGTTTCAGTACCTGTAAATCCAGGTTTTTCGATTCTTATGGTTCTGCCCAGCATATCCATGGTGGTTTTCTCCCACCTGGGAGAATCCGCGCGGGCAACAGAAACTTTGGTCCATTGCGTGCCGTCCGGATTAACACCGTATTCATAATACTTGGAGAAAACGCCCGTTCCAGTTACGCTCCTTACCCTACCGTCCAGGTATCTGGTCGTGACTTCAGTGGCACCTCCGGGAAGAGTGACGGTGGTGACACGTCCGCCCTGCTCGTAATCATAACTGGTCACAAGGTTTGCCGAATCCGTGCTGCGCCTGAGTCGGCCGGCCAGGTCGTACTGATTTATGGTCGACAGGCTCAATCCACCGGCACTCACAGTCTCAGTCAATCTGCGGCCGGCGGCATCGTAGGTGTAGGTGGTACTGATGTCGCTCTGCGCGGGCCATGGGCCTTGCTCGATCCCTTCCTTAATTTCTGTCTCGAGGCGCTGCAAATCATCATAAATATAGGTTCTTTCGATACCTCGAGTATCCTTTTCAGATTCCCTGGCGCAGCAACTCCATGTGCTATCGGCCTGTGTGCCGTTGGAATGTTTTATCGTTTCAACACGGCCAAATTCATCAAAATATTGTTCTGTCCATTGAATTCGCACGTAACCGCTTCCATCGTAGACATAGGTTTCCCGCAGCAGCACATTGCCGAACTCATCTCTTACGCTGGCTTCTTTGGTCGTCTTGTAAGCTATTCCCTCCGGACGTTCGGTCGTTCCGTGCACCACGTTTTGACGCATGCCGCTGCCTGAACCGGGAGAGAAACCACCTTCGACCGAGCTGTATGTGCCATATTCATATGAATGGGTATCCAGGCGACCATCAGGGTAGCGTAAGCTTCTGATTCGCCCGGAATCGGCCTTCTCGGTCCCAAAAGGATAATATGTATTCACCGTGCGAAGATTGCCGCTGTCTCCATAGACCGATGCAGGATTAACGCAGTGTTCGATTATTTCGGTGCGCTCCCGGTCTTCATTGGTGAGGTACGCATAATAGGTTTTGCTGACTGTTGTCCCCTGGATTTTCTCGGTCACGGTGCGCGGGCGGCGAACGTCAACTGGTGTTCCTGAATCTCTTTCGTCTACAGGCGTGTAATCGTAATAGATTGCCCGCGCCGATGAAGGGGCGGAATCCATTGAGACGTCGAGCCATGATCTCACTTCCGCGGTCTTGCGTCCATGCTCGTCATATTCGTATCTTGCCCACGACCCGTCCGGATTGACTCGAGATCGGATTTTTAGATAGCTGCCTGTCTCATTTGGATCTTCATAGTACGTCGTTGTCGTTGTCAGAGCGGCACCATCAGGATCATCGATTTGTTTTATAATTTCTTCGACAGTTTCTTGTCCCAAAGAATACTCATGGTAGGTCGTTTCAACTATCGAAGCGATATTATTCGATGCGTCCTTTATGGTGTGCGTAACGATACGATTATTGTTTTCACCGTCCTGGACCTCGGCGCGGGTCTCAATTCGCAGGCCGTTCCCTCTGATCAACGACCAGGCATTTTGAGCCTGGTTCCATACATATTCATAGGCTTTGGAAGTATCCCCCCGCATCTCAGTTATCTTGAGTCGGTTGTAAACCTCAGACGATGCATCAGGGTTTTCAACGGTCCAGATTGCAAAAGGAGTTGCAGACGGATCTATCTCGTATAGGTTGTTTGTCCTGCCGGTTATCTCATCCGGCCTGTAAAACTCAATTTCATAACTGAAATCATTTATAACAACAATATTCGCCAATGATCTGGGAGCGAGAACCTGTCTTAGAGTGCCGTCACTTTCACGCAGGGCCATCACGTTTCTTGCAAGTGAGGAAAATTCTAGAGCCTTTGGAGATGCGAGATCGACCGAAGGCTTCTCGGACCTGATAAAAAAATCACCTGCCGACTGTCCGCCCCGGGCCCGTCCCAGGCTTATTCGAACATCAACACTCGACAGCGTGCACGACCCACCGCCTTCTTGCACCTGGCAATACTGAGCGTCAGATTGATCGCACTGGGAGCATCCAACATACAACCGCTCCTCTTTGAAGCAAGCATCGTTCTCGGAATCCTCTGCCCGTATTTTAATCCATCCGGATTCTGTTTCTTCCTCTGCCGTAATAACACCGGTCGAAGGATCAATTGATGCCTTGACACCAGGTTCTCTTTCTACAATGGACCAAGTAACGGTGCGGCCCACAGGATCGGTGACAGCTTTCGCAACCACGCTTTCGCCGGGCAGCAGCGGAAGCTTGTGTTCGCCATCTTCGATGTATATTAACTTCACACTGCATCCAGCGTCGGCAAGTGGAATCTCGATAGCTTTGACCCCATTTTCAATGGTTACATATGCACGGTTATCTTCGAGATCAATCCCACCCTTGGCCGGACCCCCCAAATCGACACTGCCTAGTTCAAAGAAAGTGGACGACAGATCTTGAAGATTCAGGTTCTTGATGTTGACGATGCGCATTTCACCGTCGCTGTCCGACAAAACAACAATCCCCGCATCTTTATTCACATCCAACCCGGTCACCCGGCCTATATTATCCAGGGTGTAAAGGTAATCAGGATTTGCGGGGTCGGTCACGTCGACAATCGCGAGTCCCTGTTCAAGGCATCCAACCAGAGCCAAATTTAGGTAGTCAAATCCAGTGGGATCGGTATCATCCTTGACTCTCAAGTTTTCAATCACCTCAACGCGATAGGCATTCAGGGGTCTCCCAGGCGCGTTGCTTGGAATGTTTACCCTGTTTACCTCTGTCCATTCATCGCCTATAATTCCCTGATCATCCGTGAATTTAACGATTATCAATTCACCTGTCTGCCCATTGGCCAAATAGGCAAGATCTCCGCGTACATCAATATCTGACGCACTGCCTGGTGGGTCGGCATCAATTTCGGCATATCTCAAGAGTAAAGCTTTGTATGTTTCTGTTGATGTGTCCCCAATAACCGCTCTAACCGCATCCAGGAATCTCTTTTGCCCTCTGTAAACCGTATTCTTTATGCTTTGCAAGCTTGCAATAATGAGTGGCGGTAGGCCCGCGGCCTCCAGATCATTAATCGACGCATCCGTTATCTTAAAAGTCACGGAACACCTTATGTCCGAAATAGCCACGGGTGAAGACGGATCGTGAACATCCATGATCTTGATTCCGTGGTTCATCATGGCGAAAAAGGCGAAACCCTCCGATACCACAAGACGAGATGGAACGACACCGGCCAGGGTGGTCGCTGTAGTGAGTGGAATTACCTTGTCCCCTTGGGAGGGTTCCACTCTAGTAGGATTCAGACGATTACCCTTATTTACATCCCAAATTTGAAGGGTGGACAAAAGCGTGAAGGTGCCTGGAATGACCTTACCCACCGTTATTATGTACACATAGTCACTGTTTATTTTTACTGCCCAGGAGGAGTAATGATCTTCTCTTAAACGTACCTCCCCGTAAGGTAAAGATTTTAAGGGGTCTATTGTTGGATCCGAAAAATCTATAATTGTAAGACCGGTCTTATCACTTTGATCCGTATCGGTAACGTAAGCAAAAGATTCATCGACTGCGATATCTTTTGCATTTCGCATTGAAGTATATTGGCCTATGATTTCAGGGGAAATTGTTGTGAAACTTAACGTGTTAAGTTGAGGGTCAACAGGCTTCCCTTCGGTGTCTTTGATTCCGTTAGGGCCACCTAGTGTAATTGCGATCTCATAATCATTCCCATATCGGAGTCTGGTGGACGGAACAAATGTTACAGTAGAATTATAATTCGTAAAGACAAACGATCCCTCAATTGGTACGCTGGCGTGTTTTTGGATGACTGATTCGTATGTCTTGGTTTCCGCCGGTCCAATTAATGTTATTAAGATGTCATTGAAATCCTTCTTTCCTATGGGTGACTGATTTTTTATAGTTTCTAACTGTTGCAGGACATGGTCAGGTACTCCTTCTGATTTCAGATCATTCAGGACGTCATCGGTGATTCTGAAGCGATTAAAGTCTTTGACTATTAAGTTGTCTTGATTAATTGTAGCAGAAAGCAGGGGCTCGTTAAAGTTAATGGTGATACTGGTATCGATATCAACTGATTGTTGATCGTCGGCATAGTCGAGGTCATAGGATAGAAGTTCGGGAGGACCTTCCACCGCCCCTGGTATACCACCGGGCTTTTTTACCAGGATGTATCTCTGTTCGGAGGCATCATCAGATGTTGGGGAGTTATCGCTAGCAATGACCTCAATGAAGTAAATTCCGCTTTCTATCTTTTGAATCACATGCTGATAAAAATTGGGAACACCCACGTGCGTTGATTTGTTGTTTATGATTATCTCTTTTATGTACGGGTTTTTGTCTTTATTATCGGTTACGTTTATATTGATATAGAGATCGTGATTATTTTCCATGACATCATCAACCAAAGTGTCTGCAACAAATGTGATGTCTATGTTTGGTGGCGTATTATCTTCTCTTATCTCCTCCTTGGAATACAAATAAAATGGGGTCTCAAGAACAACAGCATTTATAATATTCCATTCGGGATAAGTTTTGGGTGATTGAATAATGGGCACCATACGCTGCTGTGTAATTCCAGAAAGCGGATCAGTCACCATGATGGGAAGTTGTCGTTTTGGATCGAACAACCCCATTGTCGTAATTGCCGGGATGACAAATTCTCCGTCTGCATTGGTTTCTGCAAAGTAAACAGGGACAACCTGGCTTCCCAACAGCCTCACTACCGCTCCTGCTACAGGGTGCTCCACAACTTTTCCGCTAATTTCAGTAACTTTCCTGATGACTTTCCCACTCAATACGCCAATGGTCACCTTTGGTGCAAAATAACGAACAATTAGAAAAGGTATAGCTGCCGGTGAAGCAAGAAAACCGGGAAATGGCGGCGAAGCCGTGGTGAGGCGCATCTCTCCGTCAATCTCTTTTATGGTGGCGACATCAATCACTTTGAACCGACTGACAATGCTGGTCTCGTTTTCAACCAGCTCGTCAGTGTCGATATTGTAATGTTCACCACCCAGTTCAATCGCCTCGTCCTGAACAACGATGAAGGTATCGCCCACCGTATAACCAGACGGTGCAGGCACGGAAAGGTCAACACCGTAATTGAACTGGACACCGTCGGTATCAATCTTTACCGCCGAGACGACTTCATAATTGTCATCAAAGGCCTGTGCAAGATCGGGATCATTCTGGATGTCGTCGGGTAACTCAAACGGATCATCCACTGGCTCGACCTTAACGGTAGTTGCATAGGGCAGTGCGCCGGCCGGGATGTTGATCTCGATGCCGCCCTCGCCTTTAACGGTGCCGCCCTTGGGACCGATGACCACGGCGCCAGTGGTTTCGTCCTGAAACGGTCCCGGATTTAAGGTGGTGGAATTTCCGCTGGCATCGACGATGGTGATGATGATCTCGTCGTTGATGTCGGTCAGGATCTGCTCGCTGAAGCTGCCATCGTCGGCAGAGGGGATAGAGACGGTCACCACCATGCCGCTGGTGTTGTTGATGATGTAGACAATGCTGTTAGGCTCGGCAGTGCCGGGGGTGCCGGTGACGGTGGTAAAGCCGTTATCATCCGGCATGGAGAGGGACAGCTCACCCTGGCTGACCGGCGGGGTGAGGTCCTGGG
>Ga0209637_1000477_pt1 | contig 12519 bp, 8 predicted proteins | sample OlaalgELextract3_2_FD_187379 | JGI IMG/M metagenome (GOLD analysis project Ga0209637, IMG submission 187379) | Olavius algarvensis symbiont microbial communities from Tuscany, Italy - Type G ELBA extract 3 (SPAdes) (version 2) | ecosystem: Host-associated > Annelida > Digestive system >... | reverse complement strand
TTGGCATTCGCGCGCCGATATGAAGAGTGTATGTGTTGGTTACTGGATCGTATGTATCTATCTGGCGTTTCGAAAGCAGATGCCGAACGTCTGCATCCTTTGCTCCGGGACGAATATGAGTGGACACGTATAGCTACGCCACCCCATGTTGTTGAAGAAACTAAAGACGAGACGCTATTCCGTGTGTTACGCCCCGTAGCGCAAAACGGAGGGGTAATGATAAGAGACTTTCTAAACGCGCAGGGGTTATCTCCGGTGACTATATAAGTCCGCAGACTTCAGTTACAACTTAGTCAAAGAACCATGGGGCAGTACAAGCTAATCGTGAAGAAGACAAATGATGAAGACAGCCTCGATTTACATTGGGTTATGGCTATGTTCGACTGGAATGTAGCTGTAAACAGTCCTCAAGACATGCTCGAAATTAAGGAGACGGATACTGCGCTATCGCTGAAGTTTACATCTGAATGCTGTCTATACTACGCCATGGGTCGTTTTGACAGAGATGGCATCCACTACTACAAGCCTGACAAAAACGCTAGTATCCACGACATGAGGATTCGACTGATCCAGCGACGCATTATGAAAAACAGTAATACGCGCAGCGAAGCGAACCACAAAATATACGTGAGAACCGTGAACCCTGCGAGCAGGCTTGACGAATCTCAGCTGTGGCACGATATGAACAAACGACACGACTTGTGTTCCGTTTGCGTGAAAGCCGCATCACGATACGCTTTCCTATCTTTCGCGACAGCTGCTTCTGTGTGGTATACTGTCGGCTACTTTGAACTCGACACGTTCTACGACGTCCAAGTAAAGAGGATGATCGCTGAGTAACAACTATTTACATGCTACTGAACAACGAAGTACATAACGTGTCGTAATGGTCGCTTTAATTACGGCATCGTGTATGCCTACAGACGGACTATACGTTTTTATTATTTTCGTTATGATGAAAAATAAACTTTGTTCATTATCCTGTTTGTTTGTGTGCTTCAGCTACATGTTGGTAGTCAGCTACATGTTGTTGTTTACCGTACCTCCCAAAAATGAGATTCACGTAATCTCGAATAAATTGCTGTAAGTCTGTTGGAATGAAATTTAGCACGTGATATCTAAACGTGTACATAATTTGTCACATCGCTTTAGTTCTGTTTTTACTTTATAGCTGACATTGCACAAAAGCCGAAACGCGACACTGATGAGTTGAAGCATAAAGGTAAAGGGACGTCATTTCGAACACCTATTGTGATCTAGTCACACAACTGGCTCTTTTCAGAGCCACTCATACTATTGAGAGGAAGACAACATAACTTTTAGGTTTTTTTGTGTATTATCGGGTAGTGTCGAGTGTCGAAACATGGTGATGTGGCAAATTATGTACGCGTTTAACAGCTACGACCATCGTGCTAAGTAGACTTGCAACTGTACATGATATTCAAGATTATGAGAGTCTCATTTTTGGCCGGGACACGGTGTAGTAAGGAAGTTAAATAAATGACTGTGTGTAGAGCAAAAAACAAACGTTATGCGGTAATTATCATTTATTTTCACATTCTGGCGTTACGTATATAGGTGCTGTCGCTTGTCCAAACAGACACATTCCCGCATGATCAAGTAGTTGTTTGCCGTCGGTGAAACGTTCGCCACACGTTTTGCACGTAGTTTCACGTGGACTTTCTTTTGAATCGACTTCTCCGTCGGTGCAGTACTCACCCCCATCTATACCAGCACTAGAACCGTATGTGAATCGCGGTGCGACTGCCTGACTTTGTAAGAAATTTTTCAGAAGTGAGACATAATCCAACATCGTTCGTCTTATGCGAGCATGCTGTGCTATAATGTATTTTTGCTGTTCTACTATTTGCATACAATTCTCTCTGTCCTTGCGTTCCTCGTTAAAATCTTGCTGAAATAAAGATACTTGAGCACGAAGAACGGCGTTGGCGTTTTCCAACACTGATACTTTGTGTGTCAAATTGTTTACACGCGCTTGCAATTCTGCACGTTGTCGTTTCAAATCGGTAATCTGTAACTGATAGTGTTGCGCTCGAAACTGGTCGTCAATGACGTATTCATCGTCGCACTCAAACGTATAGCTCCACCTGCCAGTTTCATCCATGCCTGTATGGAAGTGCTTTCCTCTTTACGACAACGTAGCGCCGTGACAGGTACAGCAAAAAAACCAACTCAGATGAATGTGACGCGATGTGATTTTCGCAGTTGTTGTCTATTGTAATGGTGGTCTAGTATGAGAGAGGTTAAGTTAACAGCATCGCATAATCCACGCCTCAGATTCTGTCCGTTAATGGACTCTATGTGCGTTATAAGTTTAGTTGTCTTTCGACGGAATATTATTTTTGTCCACAGAAACGGTCGTATCAGGGTGTCGATTAAATACAACAATAAAACGTGCACGAACATCGAACAGATTTTTATTTGTGAAACAAATACCATTCAGTAAATTCATCCACACCATCAAGTGTACAAGAAAAAATTACGTCCAGAACAACATCGGATCGCTATCACATTCGGAACATGTTGAGCCTCCGTAATCCATGCATGCGTGAGTTGATACATCTTTCCAGTTTTCCATGCACCCCTTGCACCGCCGATGAAGGTCGAACATTCGACATGCGTCACACATCCGATCTCGTTCTTCTTCTTCTTCTTCTTCTTCTTCTTCTTCTTCTTCTTCTTCTTCTTCTTCTTCTTCTTTTTCTTCTTCTTCTTCGTTTTCTTCTTCTTCTTTGTTTTCTTCTTCTTCGTCTTCTTCTTCTTTGTCGTCTTCGTCGTCGTCATCATCATCATCTTCTTCTTCTTCTTCTTCTTCTTCTTCTTCTTTTTCTTTGCCGCTGGCGTCATTTTCTGGCAGATGTTCGGCTAGTTGTAGCTGTGATCTCAGTTCGTTGTTGTAGGTGTCATTTTGGTTTTCTTGTGGTAACCGTTTTACTGGTTCTCGTGGCATTTTAACACCCAGCCACTCCGGCATTCCTGTGTTCATATGCGTCTGATCTTCCATTCTTCTTTTCTTGTTGCACATTACGTCGTTCTGGTTTTCTTGTGGTAACCGTTTTACTCGTGGATCTCGTGGCATTTTAAAGCCCAGCCACTCCGGCGTTGCTTTGGTCATATGCGTCTGATCTTTCATTTTTCTCTTCTTATTGCACAGTATGATGAAGTCGTGTTTGAATGTGTCTTCCCTTTAATAGAAAAATTGGAGAACCTCTAGAGTTCCTATGTGCTTATACTCCAGGAGGCTTAGCGGGGACTGATCACTGATAACGCGACTTATAAAAATCTTTATTCCAAGACAGCAGCAAAATAGAAGTGGGTGTGTGTGTGCGTGTGCGTGTGTGTGTACAAACTTAGTACTACAGCGAGGAAAGATCTGGCAATTAGTCTGACTAGATCGCGGTACTTCGACAACACCGTCGATAAATTCATAGGTCCAGTATGAGTAGCCGACGTAAACCCCAGGATTTGTGTGTGATTTGCAACGAAATCGTATTACAAAGACATCAAGCTGTAGATTGCGATGAGTGTGGTTCCTGGACGCACCGCGTCTGTTACACAGGTTTAGAGCCTATTGTTTATTGTTAAAAATTAGCAGCACGTGTGTGATATTCAACCGTAAGTTACGATGTTTATTTTCATGTTTAATCGTTATCGTTGTCTGTCTGTTTGTCTGTAACAGGTATATCGAAAGAAGAATATCTAACGGCAGTTCGAAAGGGTGGAAACTTTTCTTTCGTTTGCGCCACATGCGTAGATTTAGCGTACAGGACCGCGTACGACGATGAACAGCGAAGAAAATCCAGTGCGAGGCTTGACGTGGCCACAGCATCTACCTCTGCCGTTGTCGACGACGACGACGACGACGACGACGATGACAACGATAGGTCTAATGTCCAAGAAGAGATAGAAAGTTCCACTGATATGCCTCAACCTATCCATGGCGATCATGAGTTCGTTTCTGTAAGCAGTAACTTGGTTGTGACACGTTATTTACTCTCTTGTAAGTTAGCATGTTAAAGCCGACAACTTCTAATAATAAAATACCAACAAACCAGTTAGTCACAATAAATACAAGTGTATAGACGTCGCAGTCAATGAAGCTAACCAACAGAAACACTTGTCTTGTTCAAATTCATAACGTGGTCTGCGGTTTTTTTGTGGATACGGTGTACGCGTAATTTATTTCAAATGATCGTCTGTGTGCGCATGTTTACAGGGTGATAGCGACAGCGATGCGGACGATCAGTTGGTGAGCGACGACGATCGTGATCGCAGCGAGTCGTCTCTGGATGAATCGGAATTACCACTCGCTGTAGCAGATGTCCAACATTCGGTATGAAAAATATGCAATGATCAACGCAATCATATATTCATGAACGCAAAGGTAGAGACAGACAAACAGACTGCTCGTACAACTTTTAACAATAGTTGGGTGTTCTATACTGCTGCTCACATTATCTTGTGCATATTGGTGTAGGATAACGATTCGGAGGAGCCGTCAGCTGATTACGAAATAATTCCCAATGGATCGTCGAAAGGTAGAGACCTACTTGTGGATCCACACGGCTACCAGTACACGAAAAAGCCGCCGCCTAAAGGAGAAAAACGCAAAACGACGTACTGGCGATGCGTTGTGCGAAACAAGGACAACAACTGCAGAGCGTCCGTCATACAAAGCAACGACGATGGCACTTTTACACGCGGCGTACATCAACACTTACATGAACCATTACAGGGCGGTGCAATGGCGCGACGAATCTCTTCTAAGGTAAACTATACACACATTATGCATGCGTACGTCTGTTTTCGTTGAACATTGCACATTTTATATTCCTAACATCCATAACGTTTTTTGTGCATGTGTATGGTGATATGCAGGTAAAACAGGCAGCTGTCGCAAATGTGTATGAGTCGGCGGCTGACATTGCGGAGAAGATCGTCGTTGAAGAGTTGTCCGATCAGTGGTGCCCAGCCTTGCCATCAATATCTAACCTCTCGCGAGCCGGCAACCGTTACCGGCGTGTAGATCGTCCCACACATCCCACGAACCTCAGTTTCAAATTGCAACAGAGTCGTGTACCCGACGGTTTCTATCAAGCTGACATAACGTCCGGCAGCTCGCGACACCTTATGTTCGCTACCGACTGCATGCTGAAGCTGCTGAGTAAGGCTGTTACGTGGTATATGGACGGTACATTTAAAGTCGTAAAGGCGCCTTTTATGCAACTGTTTTCCATTCACGCATTCATACGCAAGAGCGGCGAAATGAAACAGCTCCCACTATGCTTTATCATCATGTCGTCAAGACGCAGGTGTGACTACGAGGCAGTCCTGAAAGTATTGTACGATAAATTACCCAGGCCTCCTGCTGTTGAAAAAGTGGTCACCGACTTCGAAAAACCCCTGTGGCAAGCCGTTGCCAACGTCATGCATGTTAAACATCGGGGTTGCGCATTTCACTGGCTACAGACCGTGCGACGACGTATGAGGAGAGTCCCGCATCTAAGTGCGCGTTACAGCCGAAATCAGTATGACCGTCATTTGTTGCGACAAGTTATGGCACTGCCGTATCTACCCGCAAACAAAATCGCCGACGAGTTTTCGTTGCTACAGACACAGCTAGAAGATCGAGGCTTCCGTGAGCTAACTGTCTACATTCAAAACACGTGGATTGCATCACGTCTTTGGCCACCGCGTGCATGGAGCGTGTTCAACCAACATATTCGCACCAACAATGACTGCGAAGGTTGGCATAATCGGTTGAACCAAAAAGCCAAGGGTAGTGGTCTCAATCTGTATTTACTTATCCAGCTGTTGTATATGGAGGCGAAAATAGCAGCCATCAACGTCCGCTTGTTATCAGACGATAAGGCTCGTCGATTACAGTCTAAGAAGACGAAGACAAGAGAGGCACGCATACAGAAGTACTGGGATCAATTTGCTCGAGGAAGGCGGACTGCTGGTCAATTGCTCAAGTCGTGTGCCACATTACATCTGCCTACATTCGTTGACGAACAGTAGATAGTTGCTAGCTTAACGTAGTTGTTTATTTGAGAATGATAATAATGAATAAACACATCGATTGACAACCGAATGTTTCTGCTTCATATCTGGTGTGCATATACACAGCTCCAAACACGGACATTACGCAATAATTGTAACTTTATTTATTAATCTTCGTGCCTATTACCTAAATGTAAGTCTTCGCAACTAACGTAAATGGTTTGCTATAGATTTGCGTGTTCCTATCCGTCACACTGTTGCGATGCTGGCTGTGCAAATTGAGAATACATCTTTATTCACTAAAATGGTAGCAGACAAAAAAAGAAAATACAAACACAAACAAACAAGCAGTATAAAAACACACTAATCACAGACTATGTACATTTACAGAGCGTTACAGTATTGACAAAATGCGTTGACCGAATTTTCGTAATTACTGATAAATTTCTGATATCTTTCTTTGACAGTTGGTAGTACAGACAACGAAAATAAGTATGACATTCCTTAATTAACTCAACATTTAAGGGTTTAAACAATTTCATGCACATCCTATCACCGTATACGTAAAATCCAGAGAATGTAGGTTGCCGTTACTTAGTTGACACGGTTCTAAGTCGTATAAGAGAATGGGCATACATTTCGTCGTAATTAGTTCTGAAATCATCTCTTCCGAAGCGAAATGTAGAATTTTACTGAAGATGTCGTTGATTGCATTGTAAAAATTGCACTTAATATTATAAAGTGAACATTTAAAGTTACGCGATTTTACTATAAATATACCGAGACGAAAAAAAATAATTGTAACTCACTTCTTCTAAGATTCAAAATGACCATAACATACTTGTACAACCGTAAGTCTACCACTGTCGTTTTCTGTACCAATACGCTATCGAAACTATAATGCGCAATGTCAAGATCATCGAAGCTAATTGAATGAGTTTATATACAACTACAAACTAAGCTTCCTTTTCCGAAAGTTATTTGTGTCTTCCTTCGTTATCTCCGTCTTCTGCTGTCTCAGATGATGTCTCGCAAATAAGTCGGTGTCGAGCAGCTTCCAGACAACGCCCTTTCTTCTTAGTAGCAAGCTGATACAGCATTTGCAACGTGTATACCAAAGTGGGCCAGTATCGACCATCGTCGAGTTCTTTGAAGGTGGAAAAAGCTCGACGATCTGTCGAAAATTCGTTCCCTCGCTCTCGTTGTCGGCATAGCTTGACGATGTGATCCACTGCAGTCTCAATCATCATCACACTCATCTCGACCGGGCGTGCATCTGTCAAGAGGGCATCGTTGGCAATGCGTTTGCATTCCGTCAAAAATTGGTCCTCGCTCCACGCCTCCACGACAAGGTTTTCTCGAGCTGCTTTCAGACGATTCCCTTTCTCCTTAGTAACCACACTTTCATAGAGCACGTCGAATGTGTCCATCAAGGTCGGCGAAAATCGACCGTCGTCCAGGTGTCTCAAGACCTTACGAAGCAGCAGTTCTGACGAACTGTCTCTTTCCGGCTCTCGTTCACGGCACAACATGACTATCTTGTCCACTGCCTTTTCTATCGCTATCACGTTTTTTTGGATCGGGGGTCCCATTGTCAGAATTTTGTACTGGTGGTCGACAACGCTCTTGCATTCCGCCATAAGTTGGTCGTCGTTCCATGCCTTCGGTTCGAGAGCTTGTATTCGATCTTCTTCAACCGAACCGTCGAGACAGATCACTTCAAATCTGATGTTAAACATATTCATCTTTAGAGCGCTCATGACTCGTCTCTGCAACATCGTATTCCATGTACCGTACAGATCGTATGGTGACTTGTTGGACAGCATTATCACTTGAACTCTGGGTACGAATAAGGCAGGCAACGAATTGTATATCGCAGTAAACCTAGTTGTTCCGTCCGTCATAGCCATGAGGTTATAATAATTAAGTTTGTTACGCGCATTGCGAGCTTCGTCGAAAACATAAAACTGAGTATCGAGGGGCGCCGTAATCGACTTCGACGGTTTGTGTATAAAGTGGACGTTATACTCCTCCGATAATCGCTGCAGTTGAAACGTCATGTCAAATCCATTTTGTTTTGAATAGATGTAGTAATGTTTCCTCATCACATTCGTCTCTGCCGGTCTCCCAACAATCGTGACTTGTACTGGCGTGGTAGAGTTGGTGGGTTGTTCATTGCTACTGTCTTTTCTATATCTGTCGAATGTTAACGTCACCGAGCCGTCTAAATCCTTCTTTGGGGAGTCATCGAGGTCCAATACTTCCGTTACTGTATTAACCTTTTTGGCTTTGGGTAGAGCAATCGCATTATCTCTATCCTTCAACGACATTTCAGCGACAGCGAAAATTTCGTCAGACAGCTGTCGTGTATTGATCACCGGAATTCAACATCAACGTCTCGCCGCTAGACTCTGTTTCGACGTTCAGTAAACGTCTTCGTTTGCCAACTGAGCGATGCGTGTCGTGCAGCTTTCTGAAACACTTCTGCTATACGTCTGTTGACAGTGCTGCTTATATAGCCACCTCAATCTGTCGCGATTCGAGCGATATTTCTAGCGCCTCTATATCCAGATTATAACTCCGTTGTTTTTTGCATACCGCGGTTCGTAGAATCCGACAACCGGCGAAGCTGGAGCAGTAGGACAGACTCACTTCTATGAGCTGAATTTGCTCTAGCCGCCGCCATTCCTCCCTATCGCACGGTTATATGAAGGACAAACCAAGTCTTGATTTTGACAACGGCACATAGTAACTGCGATTAACAACTGCGTTAACAATGCGTTGAACGTAAAGTGTTTACCAGAACAGTAGCGATAGCCAGAGTTCATCGCTGTACTTATATTTCGCCATATGAACGACGTTGACGATGTGTCAGAGGGCAGTAATGAACCTGCTATAATATTGACCGCTTACCCTGACAGTAGCCGCCAGTCATAGCTCGGTGCTCTACACGCCACAGATGCCCTAGCAACGGCGTTTACGCTGTCTCAGAGATCAGCAATAAACGTTCCATTGTACATCGCTTACCAATGCTTGTCAATGTGGTCGGCCAAATTTTATCTATCTACGTGCCATCCTAGACACAGCCATTAGCAGCGACGGTGTTAACGATGCGCCACTGCTCGATATTGAACGTGTTATTGTCACCGCTTATCGCGACAAAACCGGCCGGCCAAATTCAGTTTTTCTACGTGCCGCATTTCGTCCTAACAACGACGTGAAGTTTGTCATGTTCTGTTTAACATCGAATTACTCCTTGTTAGGCGTATTAGGGAAATCTTTGACAGTTGTCGTGTTATCTGATATATTTCTATACGTTAGTTAAGTTTTCTGTATTTGTGCTTGTTTTTTCGTTGTGTATACTGTTATTCTTGGTGGGAAAATGTCTATACAGCATCACAGGGTATAGAGCACATTCTTCGCCACTGGAATCATCTGGCGTTAAGTGGACACTGCATTAAACTAATCGTCGCCATTAACATGCGAACAGTTTGCGACATCGTTGTGTGCCACTCTCATAGGATCGCGTTTCTCTTCTTACAGATACGAAAATTTATGGAATTCTATTTGTCGCTTATTTTGTTATGGTGCATTTTTGACATTCCGCCATGCGGTAGTGTATTAGTTACTGTTTTAGTAACGGTGTTAAGTACGTTATGTGAATGAGGCTTGAAAAATGAAGCGTGTGTCCAGTTGTCTTATCTCGTCTCTATTCTTGCTACGCAGCTTGCGATGACCATTCGAATCTGATGTCACAGTTAGCATAGTTCATATATGACTCACATAAAAAGAAAAAAACAACGATATGAGACGAAAATTTAATTAAAACTCATTCCTTCTAAGATTCAAAACGGCTAAGCTCGCCATTGTCTACTCGTACAACCGTAAGTCGACCAGTGTCGTTTTTTTCTGTACGAATGATAATATACCATATCGAAACTACAACGCACAATGTCAAGATCATCGAAGCTAATAAACTACGTAACTACAAGCGACATATTCCTTTTCTGGGAATTATTTTTGTCCTCATTCGTTATTTCCGTCTTCTGCAGTCCCAGATGATAAGCTGCGTTTCCTTTTCCGAGAAACATTCTGTCCTACTGCATTTTCTCCGTCTCCGTGTTCAGGATTTGCGAACATCCATACTTTGTCGAAAACCACCGACCTGTATAGCTCCTCGTTCATTTCACCCGTTGCGCTGTTATAACTGTGCACTTCCAGACAGGCACGGAAAACTCTTTCTTTGTCGTCTGTCTGACTGAAGTCAATGGAGTGTGGTTCATCTGCATAGAAACGATGCAGACGATAGATGGCAGTCGGATTTTTATCGAGGTATCTAGCCAGATCCTCAAGTCGCCTGCTACTGAAAGCTTTAGTCTCATTTGCAGTTTCCTGGCAGACAAGTTGTCTTCGAGCAGCTTCCAGACGACGCCCTTTCTTCTTCATAAACACACTTTCATAGACCATTCTGTGTGTGTTCACCAAGGTCGGCGATAATCGACCGTCGTTCAGGTCTTTCAACACGGTAAGAAGCCGCAGTTCTGCCGAATCGTCACTTCCCGACTCTCGTTTTCGGCACAACTTGACGATCTTGTCCACCACCCATTCGATCCATATCACGTTAGTTCGAATCGAGCGTCCGATTTTCAGAATCTTATACACATCGTCGACAACGCTCTTGCATTTCTTCAGAAATTGGTCCTCGTTCAAGGCCACCACATCCACATGTTCCAGAGCCTTATTTCGATCTTCCTCAACCGAGCTATCGAGACGAACCACTTCGAATCTTTGGTCAAACCGACGCATCATTCCAGCGCTCATGACTCGCCTCTTCAGCTTCGCATTCCACGTACCGTACAACTCGTATGGCGACTTGTCGGACAGCATTATCACTTGCACGTCGTCTCTGGGTATGAACGAATAACGGAACCACTTGCACTTGCCGGTGAAACCCTCAGCTGTCCCACGCGTTAAAGCCATAAGCTTTTCAAATTTCATTTTCAGATGCCCATGATCCACGTATGCAAAAACGAGAAATTGTGTACTTGGTGGCACGTTTAACCAGTTTGACAGATCACCTACAAAGTAGGCGTTATACTCGTCGGAAAACTTATTCAGCTGGTGTAACTTGCCAAAGTTCGGTACTTTTGAATATATGTAGTAGTGTTTCTTCGTCATGTTTGTCTCTGCCGGTCTCCCAACAATCGTGACCTGTACCGGCGTGAAATTGCCGGTTTTTACAGGTTGTTTCGTCACGCGGTCTGCTTTATACTCTTCAAATGTTAATGTTGTCGCTCCGTCTAGATCCTTGTTTAAATTCGCATTGCGGAGTTGTCGTTCCATCATTTCCTTTGCGCGTGCAATTTTGCACACATCACCCACTGATATGGTACCGTCTTCCACCAGCTGTTCGATGTCTTGTGAGAGAATCTTGTGATTCATTGCCCGCTTTCTTTCCATGAGCGACATTTCCACCGGTGAAACGTCACTTCAGACTCCACTTGTCGCCAGTAACCTCTGTTTTAACGTCCAGCAAACAACGTCTTCGTCCGCCAAATCAGTCGATGCGTGTCGTGCAACTATCTGGAACACTTCTCCTGCAGTACGTCCTTTTTACAGTGCTTATATAGCCATAACTTGGACCTGTCACGGTTCGAACCATAGTTCTAGCGCGTGTAATATACAGATTCAAAGTCCGCTGCTTTGGATACCGCGACTCGGTGAATACGACAACCGTTCAAGCCGGAGTATGACACTGTGAGCTGACTTTCCTGTCGCTGTCAATGTTCCTCTCCATCACATGGAAGACACACGAAGTGTTGAGTTTGTATTCCACCTATGCGTATCGGCTATCTTCAGCCAAGTAAAGAAACATACAAATCAGTTACAGACGCAGTTTTGTTCAAATTTGCACATACATACACACGCTTCACGATTTCGTAATATACATGTCTTTAACGTGTCGAAAACTGAACGTCTGCTTCGATAGCGATTATCGTCGTCGAGCAAACTATCTCAGTCAATGGTTGAAGCAACGTTTCACTGGTAATGTATCTCTAAGTAATTCTGCCATTCAGTTGTGTGGATGCCATTGCCGTCTCAGTAAATAGCGACCTTTTCGTTGTTCGGTGTCTATGACTAGGCCTATTTGTAATTTAGCGTTGCCGTTTGCCAGTTTGTGCACGTAAGCTTACGTTAATCCCGCTCCGTGTTTCTTTTTCAGCTACTATTTGCAAAATGTCGCAACCAACGTATTCGTGTCACGTACGTCACTGCGTGGAAAAAACCAGATTAGGGTACACGAGAGAGCACGTTCACTTACCTGAATCAGAGGTGACAAATGTATGTATGATATGTAGGCCTACAAAATGGGCCGTTACCAAAGTTCAGCACTGAATGTGTCTGGCCAGGACAAAAAGCGGCCAGAGTTCAGAGTGCACATTCCACCTCGCTTAGTAATCTTCCTATAGCAACGAAGTCATTAAGCGTGAAATG
>Ga0209637_1000473_pt1 | contig 12597 bp, 8 predicted proteins | sample OlaalgELextract3_2_FD_187379 | JGI IMG/M metagenome (GOLD analysis project Ga0209637, IMG submission 187379) | Olavius algarvensis symbiont microbial communities from Tuscany, Italy - Type G ELBA extract 3 (SPAdes) (version 2) | ecosystem: Host-associated > Annelida > Digestive system >... | reverse complement strand
GGTGTATATTCTGAGCTTGGTGGAGAGACTGAGTCTTTGCTGACGCCAGACTTTGTCAAGTTGAGCCATAATGGAGCCAGCGATGCCCAGGCGTCTGTGTATCTCTGGTAATAGCACTTACCGTTATTTTACGTCCCTGACGGATGGCAAATAGTGCTGGGAAAATATAATTGTCCGTCCCCAGGGATGGACATTCAGTGCATACTGACGCTATTTTCCGTCCTTAAGGGACGGACAGTAGAGATCTTACTACACTTTTCCGTCCCTGAGGGATGGACAGTAAACATCATCCTACGCTATTTTCTGTCCCTACGCAATTTAACATTCGGCAAGTCTACACAATGTGTACGGCGAGGAAAATTTATGAAAGTAAGTTATAATGGCATTTTAAGTGACAAATCAATATGAGATAATGTATTACCTGCGGAAAATGCATTTAAATATGTCAAACTAGGCCTACATTAACTATCAACACTCAACTGCATCAGCCATGATTGATGACTCCTTACGACGCACCATGGCCTTACGCGCTTGCTAGCATCGCAAAAACGGTTTTGCTGTGAATTGTGTCAAAGGATCATCACTAAATGATGACGTCACGGGATGACAGCCAATAAGGAGATTCGACTGAGTAATGGAAGAACTTTGAACGACACATTGAAGTCGTGTTAATAGAACTACATAGTGTAGTAGTCGCAGACGAGTTGAAAGTCTGTAGGACTTATAACAGAAGAAAAAGAACCTGTTATATTGTGGAGTGAAGCGATTGTTGACGACCTCGGCCGTTTGAGAGGTCAGCCGTTTTTGTTGCCAACGACTCCACAGAGATATACGTTCGACAGAAGACACAAAGATCTTTCTGGTCGTACGGCACGGTTGACAAGTCTGTGATCAACCGACAGTCAGTCACAGAGGAAGTTCAGGAATGAGTGGCGTACGGCAACATCTCGTCAGAAGAGATAACAAGTCAACATCTACCGTGAGATCTCAATACTAGCACCATTCTTCAGCATTGCATGCTTGCAGCTAGCATTCTTGCTATAGAAACTGTTAAATATACATGTATATAAATAAAGGTGCCAGCCTTTATATATAACATCAGTGTTGTAATTTAATTGTTTTATTTAATAAATTTTAATAACTATACGTTTTATCTTTGATTAATGTGACTCACTCTTAATTAACAACTCAACAACAGAACATTGTCCGAACTTGTCCGTCTGATTCTATCAAAGGTGGCGAACGGCCGCGACATACACATTAAGTTAGTCGGGTACATCGCATTTCAACGGTGTGTCTGCAAACACTTCATGGAGATGAAGGAGATGATCCTCGGCCCTCTTGCAGAATGTCCCCCTCAACACTTATCTGACTGCTCTACTAACAACCCTGTCATCGTGCAAAGAGTACAGCATTTCAAACTTGTTGGCATTACTATCTCACACGATATGAATAGACAGTTAATAACTGAAGCAATTTTGGATAACATTAAAAATGTCATCATTTGAGTGGATGTTTCAACAAAATTTAGCAGTGTTGTATGTAATTGTGTATTTTTGTAAAGGTGCAGTGACTTGAAAATAAAGAAAGTACATCAGTCCATCAACCAATCAACTTTATTAACTCTTGCAACGTGGCCCATATGAAAAAACAAACACAGAAAAGCAGACAGGGGCGAAACGTCCACAGTCGGGGCGAAATGTCCAGTGAGTGGGCGAAGTGTCCAGGTGGCGAAACGTCCAAGGGGCGAAACATCCAGGGGGCGAAACGTCCGGTGAAGGGGCGAAACGTCCAGTGAAGGGGCGAAACGTTCTGTTAGCAAATGCATGACATATGCTCAAAAGCTGATGGGTAGCCAGCATAGCTATCGCCACAGAGAACCAAACGGAAGATTAATGATGAGGATTTGATAATTTTGAAGTACTTATTGTCTGTCAGCATCTGTTTTCCAATATTAAATCTTAATGTGCACATTTATTTAGTTCATTGTCTGGAATAAGTATTCTGTCATAACACTAGTATAACTGAATACCTGTGTGCATGCATGCTCAGATCTTCACTGAATAAGCTACACTTCTGAAGTTTCTGTGCGGTGTGCCTGCCAGGTGTCTATGTACATATTTGTAGACTGCATTGCAGTTGCATTTGTACCTTTGTTGACCTGTGGCAGGTAGACTTTACTGCTGATGAACACGACGCCATTCAGTCTGCATTGCGACAGCACCTTGGACCGTCATTTATCAGTCAGCGAGTCGGTGCAGGTGGTCAGAAGGTCTGTGTGAAATACAGAAACATGAACTGTAGCTATATTTCCTATAGTCTTCTTTGTAATCGAGCTGCAGTACAGTAGCTGCTGCACTACTGCAGTTGTTAAACAGTAGACCAGTGTTATTGATGCGGGTCCGTACGGCAACAGATAATGGCTATTCGTACGGCATTACGTATGTCGTATGAATATCAGCACTGCTATTCATATGCTGCTATGCATTCTAACCACAACCCCAACCCAACTCAGCCCAATCCTAACACTACTGCATGCTAAGGATATGACGGTGTGACCTCGCACATTATCTTTAGAACCCATTCACTTCACCGTTCAGGTAGCCTACGTTGACATTTTTTGTACTGCAAACAATTTTGTACAAACCAATATCTAGCGGTGACGAAACATTCGCCATAGCATCCGCATTTTTATCATCCATGTTTCTGCAACCATGTTTGCAACAAACATAAACATGACCACATAAATAATCGATTTGAATATGGCTACTTGGTATATACATCACTTACGGTCACGTGGCGGCATGCCGTATGAATAGCAAACCACAAGTCTAGTACGGACCCGTACGAACAAACAGTGCGTAAACAATATGATGACTTCCAGTCCACAGCAACTGATGCCTTCTTTGTCAGGCTTGATGTACTGTTAGATGTGTTATACTGTGACTTTGCCTTCTGTTTGGTGATGATGTGCTGAATAGAAACTGCCGACTCACTCGTGGCTGTTGATAACTGTTGCAGCTAGCATACATTGAAGGTTGGCGATTGGTGAATCTTGCCAATGAAATGTTTGGTTTCAACGGATGGTCTCATTCAATTACTCACCAAAACGTTGGTATGTTTTGTTATGCAGTAACATTGATTCAGTGTTTTTCGCGGCCGAATGGCTTCTGTGCTCGGTAGCAGTGTACGTCACAATAGTGAACTTTTCTCGGTACCTGTAGATGAACCAGTGAGTGACAAGTGCAGTCGTCAGTATTTGTTAAACCTGTACGTCAGGAGTAGAAATGTCGAAACATAGAATAGAGCTGCATGTTGGTTTGAGCTATTAATGATAAAGCATCGTATGTTGTATGTCGTAGATGGATTTTTCTCAGTGAAGTACATTAACGACATAATTTTTAGTTAGTGTATTGTATGGTGTTAGTTTCTATACATTTTTTTCTTCTTCTCCATTTTCTGATTTCTGTTTTTATATATGTACTTTCAATCTTTCATGTATGATTTTAATAATAATGTGAATGCCAAAAAAACTGCAATATGACATTTGTTTGTTTACAGTTTTGTTTCGTGCATTAGTATGATTGAAGAACAAGAAACTTAGCTATCACAAACAGAATGCACTCAGCATCATATAAAACACAGGAACGCAATACCTCCAGCGGCCGCATGCTGACCACGAGAACTGTAGAATAGTCCCAAACAGTTTACTGGCCAGTTTTATACGGTGGTTCCTATGGATCAGTCTGAGTGGGGTCCTCAGATGAAACTGGTGTGGACACGCTCTGTATTAGCTATGCTATGTTGAGTGTATCAAAAACGATTTATTGGGTACGTTCGTAAACTAAATCTAGGTGATCTAGATCAATGCAGAGCGATCTCGTCTGGCGCTAGACCGTTCATAAACTACGTCCGAGCAATTCCATCTTGCGTTCATAAACTCTGATGCGAAACAGTCTGATCGCTCGGATTTAATCCAAGCGAAAAGTGCGACAAAGGCTCCACGCTCATTTGTTTATATTTTATCCGTGCCAAATACGGCATGGATAAATCAAATGCCGTAATTATTTGCAGTGGCAAAAAAGTGGTGCCTTTGGTTCCTGAAACTGCTAACATAGTTATTTCGTTTTCAGGGCAACAGTGACTTTAAATCCGTACTGTTGTTTCAAAATAATTTAAAAAATAAATGAACAAACTGCGTGCATGTAGGATCGTTCATAACGACGGTATAGATCGATCTCGTCTAACTGATCTCGTGGCGTCATCGGTTTAAACTAATCTCGCTTTTGTGAACGCACCCATTGAATAGCTAAAGCATTTCATTTTTGCAGCGTGATGCTACGATAAAGCGCAGCTTTAGCTGTCATGTGGTGTCTGTGTGTCTCTGTGTGTGTTTCTGTCTATCACGTTCGACGTTCGTACATTCTGTCAAAACGAGTACTCATATCCTCGGACATTTTTCACTGTCGGGTAGACTCATTATTCTAGTTTTTCCATCTAAACGGGAAGTCAATATTCCAACGGAACCCCCCCCCCAATGGGGGCCTCAAATGCATTGGTGGGGTAGGCAGAAATCGCAATTCTGGGTCTATATCTGGCTTCTTTGCCTGCTGTTAACGCTGCAACAGGCCAGGTGTTGTCAACACGGCCGGCAGTGGACCACGGCCACCGTCCCGCAAGTTATGACACTTATATCACTGGTCATATACTGCGGGTATGCAGGTATTCGACCACTAAGCGACACGCGCGATAACCAGTCACCGTCGCCGTGGTTCTACAGCGCGAGACCGACCAAGCGTGCTCTCGCACTATACACAATCACGATCGACCGTGAATTGTGTGTATGACAGCAAGGCTCAACGTTATGCCGAAGATAACAGAACAGAATCAAATTGTACGCACTGGTAAATCCGAAGCCGAAGTAACTAACAATAAAAAAACTGGACTAGATGTATTGTACTATTGAAGCAACGAAACTAACTACTGACAGACATGAAGCATCATGCAGCCTCTTTTGCGACAGCGGAACCACTTGTCTATATATTAATTATGTGTGCATTGCTTTAGTTCTGTTATACATTTGTAGTTGGCTTTATAGATGATGTGGATCTCATTTGACTCTTTACATTAGTTGTTTTGTTGTAGATTTTGTAGATTTATTCAATGGCAAATATTATGTTGGAGTGTGCGCATTCATACGAGTTCAGTTAAAAGTAAGTAAACTGACGGGATATAACATGAAAAGTTTTGTTTTTGTAATTAATTTGGTTTAAGCTTGCTGTAAATTGTTGATAGTAGTGGAGTCCGTTCTTTTGGAAACTTGTTATTGTTTTGTATTGGTTGAAATGCAAATGAGCTAAGTTGGAAATGTGTCTCTGATGCAGTATAGAGATGTAGGTGATAAGAGTGGAGACCAAATGCGAAATGCTATCATTGTATATAGAGTTAGTGATGAATGAACTACACAGGTGAAAGTAATATGGACAACAAAAGCTGTGATGTGTGACGGGTCTTGCAGCTGTTCAACCGTACTGGCACTGTTAAACTGCTGTAAACTATTTAACTGTGAGGTCTTAGAAAACATGAAAAAGTTGTAATGAAAAGTTGTAAACTGTTGAATTACATAGCTGAAGAAAAAATTATGGCCACATAGTTAATTAATAAAAATCATTACTGTTTTATGTTCATCTGTTATTTCATTTTATGTTAACATTCACATTGTTGCAAAATTGTGTCTAATAGGATGGAGTGTACCATGAAGATATTGGTTATGGTGTTAGTGAAGGCATGAAGTCAAAAGCATTATCTATAGAGAAGGCACGGAAAGAGGCTGTAACTGATGGCCTGAAGAGAGCACTGAAGTTGGTTATTTGATTTTATTTGATCTATGTCTTGTTTTTCATGTGTTTAAGAAAGATAGTTCTTGCCATTGTTACCCGACTCCAGGTATACCCATGGGGGTACTGCTTTTAACGGCGTCATGCTGTGTCTGGCTCTGTTCCAAAAAATGTTCAGCAACGGTCCCTCAATTGTCCCATTACATTTCGGAGGTTGAAAGGTCAAGGTCAACATTGTGAAACTAGTTAAATTATTTTTGGCTGTAACTCCGCCAAAAATGGTCAGATTTGCGTTAAGTAAAGAACAGAATGTTCCATAAAGGTCCCTCGTGTGGGTCCCAAAAACGTTATATAATGTGAGAAGTTTGCTTGCTGTGCCTTGCATTGCAGATTTTCTTGTTTTTGTTTGGTTTTTATCAGTAGATTTAATAAAAATCTTCTTAATTTAATTATTTAACAGTAGTAACTATGGTGCTTGTAGAAATGATAACAGACTGCAGCAATGCGTACATGCATCTGATACAATTATTAAAGTAGCCCATACTAAATTCTTAGATGCCGTACAGAATGTAAAAAATCCTGTAAGGATTACGGAGCTTCGTCTTCAGAAGGCTGTTAAGAGAAGCATACTATAGAGCTGCACACATTTCAAACACACTTACGTTGATGTGCATTATACAGCACTGTGGTACTTGATTATTACCTGCACCAATGATAGTTGGAGGAAGTCATGTACTGGTAATCGGTCCTGTTTGTGTGTCTGTCTGTCAGCAGGATTACTGACTACGTAATCAGGCGATTTCAGTGAAACTCAGCATTATGATTGAGCCTTCCAGTTGGCAGATTGTGATTAACTTTTGGTGGTAATCCATTCCCGGATACAGATTCTGGATTACTTTTCCACTTACCTCGCCATTGCAGAATAAGGCATTTTAAGAGAATTATCAGCATAATTTCTCGTACAGTCAACAGCCATTTTTCACGAAACTTGGCAAAATCACTGATGCCTACAAGGAGATGAATCTGCTACGTTTTGGGAATAGTCTATCAGATATCTGGATCTTGAACAATCCGGAAATTTTGTTTCAAATCCCAGATCACTTTTGTTTGACGTTTCGGCAAAATGATTGGAGTTGGCAGTGGGGGGTATGCTGTCTCTGAGTGCATCTTGTTATTAGATGCGTTAATACTAACTGCATGCACCTGCAGTGTTTGCTGAGCATTGTGTTGCCACCTGTTATTTTACAGGAGTTTTGGCAATGCTCTTGGTAATTGTCTTGGCAATATGAACTACTTGCGATGCATCAGCCGAGCTCCAAAGCCTGTGAGTACACATCTCTGTATGGCAATCTATGTTTCAGTGATGAACCTTGATTTGGTATAGTCTATGGCTGTGAAAATTAACGCACACGCATTAAAGAATTAACTGCGATTAAAAAAAGTTGATGCCGTTAAAATTTTTTTACGAAAACACAGTAAAATGACAACAATCGTTCATTTCTTTAATTTCTAAAACTTGATTTCACTTACAAAATAAAATCCACAAATTAATTTAATCAATCAATTAAATATTATTCAATCACGCAGTCGTCAAAACTGAAGCAACTCTGTGGTTGTTAATTGTCAATAAGTTCAGTGGCCTACACTAATCAGTCTCTGTAATCAGTCAGCAGTACTACAAGTAGAGTAATGTTCAACAGCAATGGACTGAGGACTGGAATACAAACAACTTGAAAAATGTAACAAACAATATGTGCGTTAAAACTGCGATTAACGCGCGATTAAAAAAATTTATTGCACAATTAACACAATTAAAGAAATTAATTGCTTGACAGCTCTAGTACGTTCTACACACTTGTAATGCTTTGCATGCAAAAATGTAGTTTTTTTAGCGAGATTTTTACCTGCGACAAAGGAGGAGGTACATGTTTTTGCCCATGTTTGGTTGTCTGTCTGTCTGTCTGTCTGTTAGCAAGATTACTGAAAAATGCGTGCATGGATTTGGATGAAATGTTGCGTGTCAACAGATGTCGGGACATGGACGAACTGAGTAATTTTTGAACCCTATCAGGATCATAGTCCGGATGCCGGAACTGGATTGCTTTCTCCTATATCGTATAGGCTACGGAACTTTGCAGCCTTGCCTAGGCTGCCAGCGAGCTGCACTGCTACGCGGAATTTTACGTCGGGGAAAATCCCACATATACGTATTGGCGGCACGGTGCCAGAGCAAGCCGTGGTTTAAAATAGTTTTATTCATCGTGCCGTTGGAAGACCTTTGTCGGAGGTAAATGTGCTCTACTGAGTGCCCTTCTAGTTATTTGTAGTTATGCTTACAGTAACGAACATTTTAACTGTTTGTTAATGGAGGTTTTCATTTTCATTTACGAAAACATTAGTACTCAGTTATATATTCATTCAACATCCACCAGCATGACTCATATTACCAGTGGTTGCTAAGCATCCACTGCGCTACAGTGAATTCTTAAAAAGTGATTTATTACGGTATTGCGTTACTGTGAATGAAAGTTACCATATACATGTAGAAGCAGCTATATGTAACACGGCAACACACACATCCAGTGGTTGGGGTGTTGAGTGCTTATGATGAAATACTGTGTCTGTGTGCAAAAGCTAAAGCGTACGATGTTATATAGCTTGAACAGCTAACTGTGGTTTGTTGTTTAAGCCGGCAGAATCATACGACGTTGCCTCTATGAAACATGAGATGCAAGATGCAGATGTTGTCCGAGCTAGATACTCTCGCAGACCTGCACGTCTAGCAGCTTGCACTACAGTCAACAACAGCTGCACTGGTAATGCTTACGTAATGGTTCATCAGATTTTAAAGTTTTCTGGTTGCTGCTGATTTTCTCGGTTACATTTCTTCTCATTACTCTTTCCTTCTATCGATGTTTCATGCATGCACACGAGTGACTTGACATGAACTAATGTAACCGTTCGAGATCAAGTGTTGAACTCCAGTGCGTGTGTAGTTAGTCTGTCGTCTATTCAAGCCAAGCACACACTGTAGCTGGTGGCCTAAACCACTACACTGTCGGGAAAGGACTCCTGAGTAGCTGGATAAATTGGTCCAGTTTAGTGAGTTTACATGTTTTATGCACAGACTTCCTGTCAGTAAAGTAATGTACAACAAGTCCGGTGAATGTTGCTACATAGTTTGTAGTGCACTGCAGATGATCCAGTGTTAAATGGCTATGTAGTGAAGACACCGACTGTTTTGGCAGCAGGGGAACGGAACTCTGTCCAGCATACAGTGCCAGTGAAACGCAGTGCCAGCTGTGGTGCTGTGACAGTGGACGAGGAGCATCAGTCCTTAGCAAGTCATCAGTCACCAGCTGTAAATCAGGCAACCAGTGCTGCCGCTGATTGTGCCAGTGATCCGAGGTATACAAGATATATGAGTACAATTATTAATCTGTTTAGCAATAGTCTTATTGTCAGTCTTGTTTACGCGCACAAGTTCATTAATAGTATACTGAATCAGCGGTGCTGGCAGTCACTAGGTGGGCAGCATGGTAAGGGTGTTGATGGGCTATTTAAAAATGTGAGTTTTAAGACGGCGTTTGAAGGTGTCGAAAGTGGGTGAGAGTCTGATATTAAGAGGTAGTCCATTCCAGACTGTAGGAGCCAAGCAACTAAATGATCTTTTACCAACTTAAGTGGAAAATCATGGCACGTCAAGGGGTGTAATGGTGTAGTAGCATGTGCAGATAAGCAGGTTGACCGGTGGTGAGTAATTTGTATGTGAGACAAGCTAACTTGAAGGGTATTCTAGAGTTAACAGGTAGTCAGTAGTTCAGATAGAAGAGCAGTGGACGGTTGATATGAAAGATTTGGTAAGACTGTGAGCAACTGAGGTTTGCACACGTTGTAATTTTTTGATGTTGGTGGAACCGTGGATAAGAGAGTTAGCATAGTCGATATGTGTGTGGATAAGGGAAGCAGCTATACTGTCTTAGCCATGTCATCTGTGAGTGCCTGCCTGATGTGACGGAGTGCTCGAATATGAAGATCTGCAAACATTAGAGATGTGGTTATTCATAGTAAGACTATTATCAAGAGTGACTCCTAGGGTTATAATTTTGTCAGAAGGGGGGCGGGAGTACCAGCTATATTTACATCTGCGAAAGGTGGAAAGTTACCTAGACAGGTGGATGTACCAAACAAGATGGTCTCAGACTTTACAGTATTGACTGCTAACCCGTTGTGACAGAACCAGGAGTGTAAAAATCTGAGGCATGATTCTACAGTGTCAAGGTTGGTGGTCAAGTTATGTGAGGAAGTAGATATGTACAACTATGTATCGTCGGCATATTGCTGCAAGGAGATGCCAAAACAGTATGCGATGTTAGAGATGGGGGATATGTAGGTTGTGAACAGGAGTAGCCTAGGATGGAGCCTTGGGGCACTCCACTACTGCATTGTCTGTATGTAGAGGACTGTCTAGTGCGGACACACTAAGACATTTTAGCTAGTTCAGTTGACAGGCAGCAGCTTTCACATTGTGCTAATATGAATTGCTAAGCAAAATCAAGTACAGTCAGATAGCTTGTGCTGCCTTACGAATTTGGCAGTAATTTTTGGTACACATGGCTTAATCTGATATTTTGCCATTTTTGCACTTTTGTCAGAACACATAAAAAGACGGACAGACAAACAGGCAGCACTGTTATTATTATTATTATTATTATTATTGCGGTATGCCTTTTTTCCTTACAGCTTTGACATTGTTGCTCGAGTCTCAATAAGAGCATCTGGCCTGTACAAAAACTGGTCAACCAGTCTTCTGAGGTTTCCTTGGCAACCTTTGAGGGACCACTGGCTAACTGTGATAAAGAACCATAAACCGTGTATGAGTGTGTGTGTGTGTCCTTTATTTCCGACCAGACACTTGCGCATGTAGTCGGTTCATTATGTGGCAGAGACAGTAAGCAGCAACGAGTCATGAAGCAAAGACTCAAGCAGCTCGAATTTCAAGAGAAGTTGAAACAGAAACTTGACGTTGCTGGTCATTGCAACGTCAACCAGAATTCACCTGTTGTGTGCTCCACCGACACTCCAACTGGTACGCAGACATCACGGTTGTAAGTAGTTGAATTGATTTGTCCGGAGAATCCATATATGTGACTTGTATGATATTGCTGGAAGTAAAGTCTGAGGCTAAATGTCAGTGTGGCTTAGTCATGTTATAAACGCCTTAGCAATATAGCCTCAGACTTTACAACAATAACAATAACACTAGCTATGAATCAGGCAACCAGTGCTGCCACTGATCTGAGGTATACGAGATATGAGACATATGAGTACAATTATTAATCTGTTTGGCATAAGATGTGGGGAATTAATGCGTAGGGATGATGTGTACTACATTCACCAGTTGATAGCTGAATTTTCCCACTCACGAGTGACGTTCACATTTAATGTTAACATACACAGACATTTGGATTACCCTCGTGTAGTCCTCGCAATTAACTTTCTCTTAGAACTTTGGTGGAACTGAATCTCACAATTAACACTTACTAGGTTGATGCTAATCGTGGTTTGGTTACGACTGGATCACATTAATCATTTAGTATATTACATCTGATGAGACTGACCCATAGTGAACATTTCTTAACATTGTTGTTTCTGTGCACATGCAAGGAAACGGAAAATAACAAAATGATATATAAATATGATATACACATCTACCTGCCATAAGTCAACATAAGCACAAATGCATACGATGATTGTGGTTACTAAAGCCAGTTCAATGATGTTACTTTAACATTGCAGTTGGCGATTGAACTCGCTACCGGTTCTGTTTTCTGTTGTTAACAGATTACAGGCAGTATGGCTGGGACTATTAAACAGATATAAAACCAGTGTACGATTCCATAATAAATATATATATAACAGTTGAAATTATAAGTGAATGCTTTACTGTTTCTGTTTCTTATGGCACTTTGTATGTGTCCTAATAGTTACAGTGACTACTCGGTCATGTCCACTTGCGACCACTCCAAATGACACGCCACGGACAACGACAACTCCACTCGCAGCCATTCAGCTGCCCGTTTTGCCCACAGCTTGCTCAGCTTCGTCGAAGAATGAATCTAGTCGACAGACGGGTGATGGTGGTTGTGGACCTTCTGCTGGTCACTGCCGCACAGATGATCAAACAGCAGCTGATCAGAAACAAACTCCACATCTTCTTCCGGCTGATAATTTTGGTCTGTTTTTCTTACAGTTGTGTTGTCACTGTCAAGTGTGTAACATAGATCTGTATCGTGAATTGTCGCACTAAATACACAAAAATATACATATGATGGACGTTCTATCGATAAGTTACAAAACAGCATAATTTTGTCAATTTTCAAAATGTGAAAATTTCAGAATATATGTTTTATAGAGGATTTAATTCTGAGTACCAGCTGTGAGTTTTATTATCACGATGTCATTGTCATTAACCATTAAGGTTCAGGGCCAGGACGTCACAGTAGTCGAGGAGTTTGTCTACCTTGGCTCTCTTATCCACTCATCAACCGGAAGCACCTGTGACATCACCCGCCGAAGTACCATCACTCGTGCTGCCATGCAGAGCTTAGAAAATCAGATTTGGAGGTCACAGCTCGCCATCTCAACGAAGTTGAAGCTGTACAACACGTGCATCTTACCAATATTCCTGTATGGTTCGGACTGCTGGGCGATGTCTAAGACGGACGCACGTAAGATTGATGCACTCGACCAGTGGTGT